>MDTD01065302.1_pt1 | contig 33110 bp, 32 predicted proteins | sample 811221 | NCBI WGS metagenome assembly MDTD01 (sample SAMN05326646, study PRJNA326480) | marine metagenome | isolation source: seawater | place: Pacific Ocean: South West | collected 2011
GCCTGCTCGCGCAGGCGTTCGCGATCGTGCGGCGGGGCGGACCGGCAGATCGGCGGCCGCGCCGGTGAGCACCGCGGCGGCCCAGCGATTTACGCATCCTCCCCGCCGCCCGCCGGTTCAGGCCGTCGTCACCACCACACGGTCGATTCTGAACTCCACGCCCCGCCCGGTGTCGTCCGGCTCTTCGGCTGCCGGCTGGCCCCAGGTCACTGTCGCCTCCCCCGAGATCTGCACGACGCGACCGGATGTCGCGGCGAACATCAGCGCAGCGGTGGGATCCACGGCGAGGTTCCCGAGGCTGTTGAACATGTTGTTGCCGGGGTAATCGGGCCAACGCACTCTCCGCGGGCTGACGGTGACGAAGCCGGGCGGCCCACCGCGATGCGATGCGTCGTTCCCCGCCGTGGGGTGGGTGGTGCCCAGGATGAAGGTGGCGGCGCGCCGGATCTGGTCGATGTCGCTGTCCCGCAAGCTGTCCCCGTCGTGCACCCGCCTGCGGTGCGGCGCCGGCAGCCCGGAGCGCCACTGCGCCCGCGGAATGTACTGCGGACAGTTCCCGTAGGCCTGCGCGATGCTGACCAGCAACTCACCCTCTGCACTCCTGTCGAGGTGACCGTTCACCCGCAACCGGCGACGGGCCGCATATTCGATCACGATCACACCGACCGCCTGGCCCGACGGCAGGTCGAAAAGTGGATCGGTATCAGCGATTCCGCTGCGAATACGCAGGGTCGACGACGACTCCGGCGTCACGAAGCCGGGCAGGCCCAGCAGCGGCGCCGTCCACAACCGCCCGGCGCGGTCGCGCGCGGTGAGCGCTCCGAACGTCGCGCCCGACACGAACGTCGCCGCGCCGGGGGTGAGGCCGCCGGGACGCACCATGGGTTCGAGTCGCGCGGCGGCGTCGAGCGCTCCCGCCCGCTGCTGAACGACGAGCTCGCCGGGATGGAAGCCGGTCGTCACAGCGAGACCACCGGCCAGTCGTTGTCGACGCCGGCGAGCACGTTGAAGTAGTTGGTGAGGATGTTCAGGGCCAGGTTGGCCACCAACTCACCGATCTCCTCGTCCGTGACGCCCGCCCGCCGGGCCCTGTCGAGGTCCTCGGCGTCCACGTCACCGGCGTTCTCGGCGATCGTGTTGGACAACTCCAGCAGGGCCGCCAGGTGCGGATCCTGCGACTGACCCCGGCGTGCCCGCTCGAGTTCGTCAGCGTCGATCTTGGCGACCTGAGCGCCGACGTAGGTGTGGGCCGACAGGCAGTACTCGCAACCGTTGAGCTGAGCGGTCGCCACCGCCAGCCGCTCGCGCTCCGCGGGAGACAGAGCGCCACCGGCGACGGCACCGGACAACGCCAGATACGCCTTGAGCAGGGTGGGGCTGTTCGCCATCGCGGCGGTCATGTTCGGCACCGTGCCCAGCGACTTACGGACCTGCGCAAGCAGTTCCGCAGTCGTGCCGGTGGCGGATGACGGATCGACGGGGGTGAAGGCGGTGGTGGTGGACATGGCGGTTTCCGTTCCTGTCTCGGGAGCCGCCGGCGGCGGCTCTAACGGATGGAACTCGATCTACCCGTGATAACATTCCCGCATGCCGGACCCGTCTGCACAATGGGTGCTGCCGGGCGAGCCGATGCCCGTGCGGCTGATGAACACCGTCTGGGCCGATACCGCAGGGGTGCACGACGACCTGACCACGTCCACCGCACTGCGTCGCTGGCTGACCGACGTGGCCGGCGTCGATGTGGGCAGTGACCCGAGCTTCGCCGAGTTGACCGAGGCTCGCACACTGCGGGATTCACTGCGGCGCGTCGCCGCGTTCGTCACCGACGACGATCGGCCCGCGGCGCGCTCCCCGGTCGACTCCGTCGATGCCGCGGTGGCCGACATCAATGACATGGCCGCCGACCAGGCGCGAGCCGCTCTCGTCCGGCAGGGCGATGCGCTGCGCCGCGAGTCCCTCGCGCACGCGCCACCCGTTCGCACGGCACTCGCCGGCCTCGCGGCGGAGGCGATCGACCTGCTCACCGGAGCGTCGGCCGGCGCACTACGGGCCTGCCACGCACCTCATTGCGTGCTGTACTTCGTCAAGTCGCACCCGAGACGGGAGTGGTGTTCGCAGGCCTGCGGCAACCGGGTACGCGCCGCGCGCCACTATCGGCGCATCCGCAGCGGCCGGCAGTGAACCTGCGCCGCTCTCACCAACCGGCGTTACGCGCCAGATCGATGGCGTACTGACTGACGAACGTGCCGGCGCTGGGCGCCCCGCGGCACGAACCGTCGGATTCCCCGGGGCGCTTGACCCACAGGAAGGCGTCGACCGTCGGATTCCCGGTGGCCGTGGTGGGGGCGACGCCGAGGGCGCGACCGCTGGGGTTGCACCAGTACAGGTCATCGCCTTCCACCGGTCCGGCGCCATTGCGTGACGTGTCGATCACGTAGTGCGCTCCGTTGGTCATCCCGGAGATGGCCTGGCCGTAGCCCATCGACTCCTCGGTCGTGAAGAAGTTCGCGGTGTTGAGGCTGAAGCCCCGCGCCTTCTGGACCCCGACCTGGTTGAGCCGGCCCGCCATGACGTCCGCGGCCACCCAGCGCGGATGGCCGGCGTCGACGTAGACGGCGGTGGCCGGGTTGCGGGTCAGCGTGTCGACGGCGTAGCCGATCAGCTCGAGTCGTTCCTGCTGCTGGCCCGGGGACAGGCAGTCGATCATGGCCAGCGCGTCGGGCTCGAGGATCACGGCCGCGGGACCGGTGCCGATGGCGGCCGCGACCCCGTCGATCCATGCCCGGTAGGCGCCGGCCGAACCGAACCCACCGGCGGCGTAGCTGCCGCAGTCCCGGTTCGGGATGCCGTAGAGCGCCAGGATCGGCATGGTGCCGGCGGCCTGGGCGGTGGCGATGTACTTCGCGTCCACGGCCGGGGTGGAGATGTGGTCCATCCAGTACGCGGTCGGGGTGTTGACCACCGCGGCCAGCAGCGGATCGGGGTTGCCCTGCGCCGCACGCATCCCCTTGGACTGGGGATTGACGTAGAACGGCATGCCGGCCAGCGGGTTGGCGTCACTGGCCAGCCGCACTGCCGGGGTGTCCGCCGAGTGGACGGGAGCGGACACCGCCCCCACAGCGGCGACCGCCGCGACTGTCAGGAAGGGCGCGATCCACCGCGCGACAGCGGCACCTGAGAACGTCACGTGAGGAAACCTAATGCGGCCCGCAGCGATCGCCAAACCAGGGTGGCGTCACCGCTTGCTGCGCGGAATCCCGGTGGCCCACAGCGCCCAGGCGATCAACACGGGCTGGAAGAACAGCCGCACCAGACGCTTGGTGTCGGTGTCGAGCCCGAAGCCGTCCGCGTGGTTGAGGTACTGGGCGATGTTGCCCGGAAAGATCAGGATGAAGAACGCGGCCAACAACCTGCCGACCAGGACACGGTCCCGGTTGAGCACGGCCAACCCGACGCCGAGCGTGATCTCGACGCCGCCGGACGCCATCACCACGCCGTCGGGATCCATCGGCACCCACTTCGGCACCTGCGCCTGGAATTCCTCGCGGGCCCAGAACAAATGACTGAAGCCGGCGAACACCATCGCGCCGGCCAGGGCCAAGCGTGCGACGGTCCGGGCGCGGGTGGTCGGCGGTGGTGGCGGTAGCTCGGACATGGTGCTGCCTTTCTCGAGTGATTCGGGACGGGTGTTTCAGCCTGTGCGGGCGTAGACCTCGGCGGTGATGAGGATCAGGGCATCGCGCAACGCCGCGAGCTGTGCCGGATCGGCGTGGGTCGAGCCGAGGAGTCGCTCTGGGATACAGGCCGCCCGGTCCTCCAGCGCTCGCCCGTCCGCGGTGAGGGTGACGTCGACGCGTCGTTCGTCGGTGACGCTGCGCTGGCGGCGTACGAGGCCGGCGGCTTCCAGGCGCTTGATCAGCGGCGACAGCGTGCCGGAGTCCAGGTGCAGCCGGTCGCCGAGTTGCCCGATGCTGCAGGCCTCGTCCTCCCACAGCACCAGCAGGACCAGGTACTGCGGATAGGTCAGGTTGAGTTCGTCGAGCAGAGGCCGGTAGGCAGAGCTGACGGCGCGCGATGCCGAGTACAGCGCGAAGCACAGCTGGTCTTCGAGCCGTAGTGCCGCCATCGCCTTAATTTATTGCACACAATCCCATTGCGCGCAATCGATGCGGCGGTGTCAGCGCGGTCCGGTCGAGTCCAGGATCAGCTGCACGGTTTCGCCGGGGCGATCCCAGTGCGGAAAATGGCCGCATTCGGAGAACCAGTGCAGCACGGCATCCGGAAAGCGCTCGAGGGCGCGCTGCGCCTGCCGCGGGGGCGTCACCCGGTCCTTGCGTCCCCAACCGATCACCACCGGCGCGCGCAGCGTGCCCGATGGTGCGCCTCGCTGCTTGGGCCCACGAATGAGCGCTTCCAGCGCATCGAACAGGCCCGGGGAACTCGCGAAGTTGCGGAGTTCGCTCAGCACCAGGTCGCGGTCCAGCGCCGACGGCTTCGCCGAGAACTGCAGCAACAGCGCCGTCCGCCCGACACGATTGCTCACCAATCGGGGAAGCACCGGCTGGATGCGGCGCACCAGCGCGATGGAGGGCACGACCGTCGCGGCGAAGTACGCCACCTCCGCGCCGGTCCAGAATCCGCCCGGGTCCAGCGCGACAGTCGCCCCGCCGTGACCCCGCCGCGCCAACTCGAGCGCCATCCGCGCGCCCATCGAGCTGCCGACGATGTCGACGTCACCGAGATCGTGCTCGGCAATGAACTCCTCGACGGCATCGGTCAGTGTCGCCACCGAGACCTCACCCGGCAGCGGCGGACTTTCTCCGAACCCCGGCAGATCGACGGCGATGACGTCGCGCTCACGCGCGAGAGCCGGAATCACGGGAGACCAGTTCTGCCGATGCGAGATGCCGTGGATCAGGAGAAGAGTGGGCCCGGAGCCGCACCGTTGATACTTCATCCGACACGGGATACCCAGCGCGGGTCGGCTGTCACCGCTGCCGGGCACCGTTTGATGTGGGCCTCTTCCGGGGTATCTGCTGTTCACTGTCAACGATGCCGAGGAGGCCACATGTTGGCTCTACTGAGTTCACCCGTCCGCCGCTGGGTGCTGACCGCTCTGCTGGTGCCGGCCGTGGCGCTGGTGCTGCGCAAGATCGCCCAGTTCCTGCAGCGCCGCAACGACGGCACACCGACGAAGTCGTCCCGCGGGCTCATGAAGGCATCGTCCGGGTTGCGCAGGCTGAGCGGCAAGAAGTCCGAGGACGCCGACGCGGACAAGGCGAGCGAGGACAAGCGGCTGTCGGCCTGAGCGGCGGGCCCCGCGTTTCGGCTGCGCTGCGCGGGGCAACACTGCACCGCGGGCATCGACACGGTGCAGCCCCGTAACCGGGGTCGCGGACGGACCCGACCGGGTCGCTGACAGATAAGGAAGCGTCATGGCACTCGACGACAACGACATCACCACCTCCACCGGCGGCGGCGAGGGGGTCGCTGACGGCGGCTCGAACCCGGGCGGCCACGACGGTGGAGCCGACGGCACCGCAGGCGGCGAAGGCCCGGCCGACGGCGGCTCGAATCCTCAGGGCCACGACGGCGGCGCGGACGGCACCGCGGGCGGCGAAGGCCCGGCCGACGGCGGCTCGAACCCCGAGGGCCACGACGGCGGCGCCGACGGCACCGCCTGACCGCGCTCCCATGCTGAGCCGCTGCGTCGCGACCGACACGCAAACGTTCGCCACGACGTACTGGGGGCGAGCACCCCTGCTCAGTTCCGCCGACGCGCTGCCCCGCGACTTCAGCGACCTGCTCTCACCCGACGCGGTCGACGAGCTGATCGCTGAGCGCGGGGTGCGCTCACCGTTCATCCGGCTGGCCAAGGACGGCGACCTGCTGGCCAAGGACTGCTACCTGGGCCCGGCCGGATTCGGCGCCGAGATGCCCGACCAGGTGGACTCCTCGAAGGTGCTCGGCGAGTTCGCCTCGGGTGCCACGATCGTGCTGCAGGGACTGCACCGGCTGTGGCCGCCGGTCATCGACTTCGTCCGGCAGGCCGTCGACGAGCTCGGCCATCCGGTTCAAGCCAACGCGTACGTGACTCCCCCCGACAGCCGCGGCTTCGACTTCCATTACGACGTCCACGACGTCTTCGTGCTTCAGGCCTCCGGCCACAAGCGTTGGGTGGTGCACGAACCCGTCCACGCCCATCCGTTGCCGTCCCAGCCGTGGACCCAGCATCGCGCCGCCATCGCCGAGCGAGTTGAGGCCGATCCCGTCATCGATACGGTGCTGGGGCCGGGAGATGCGCTCTACCTGCCGCGTGGGTGGGTGCACGCGGCGCAGGCGCAGGACACCACCTCGATTCATCTGACCGTCGGCGTCGCCGCGGTCACCGGCCTCGATGTCGCCAAGGCGGTCATCGAGCAACTGGCCGATGACGAGACCTTCCGCCGGTCGCTGCCGATGGGTCTCGCACCCACCGACCGGGATGGCATCATTCCCGCGGTGACGAAGGTGATGGCCCAGATGGTCGACCGGTTGCGCGACGACGCCACCGCACTCAGCGCCGGTGCCGCCACCCAGCTGACGCGACGCCACGCCGAGCGGACCCGACCTGTCGCGGTGCGACCCCTGGCCACTCTCGACGCGGCCGCCCGCGCGGACACCACCTCCGTGCGGTGGCGACACGCTCTCCCCGCCGCGGTCGAAAACGCCGACGGCCGGGTCGTGCTGCGACTCCCCGACCGTGTCATGACCTTTCCGATGTCCTGCGCACCGGCCCTCGCCGCACTGCACGGCGGCCTCGTCGTCACCGCCGCCAGCACTCCCGGGCTGGACCCCGCGGATGCGACGGTGTTGATTCGCCGGCTGCTGCGGGAAGGCGTCGTCGTCCCGGCGGCCGCCGATCGATGAGCCGCAAGAAGGTGCCGTGCAGCGATCAGTCGCTGGCCCGCGGGGACCCCATGTATGGCACCGCGTCGGCGGGATCGAACTGGCTGCTGCTCGAATTGTCCGGTGCCTGGGGGCCTTCGGCGTTTCTGCAGTCCCCGGCGATCATCGATCCCGCACTGGGCCGGACCGTCGTCCGGCGCGCCGAGAAGGCGGGCATGCGGATCGCGGCCATCCGCCGGCACGGTCGCCGGCCCGCGACGCCGCGGTGGCGTTGGTACGTCGCCCGCGCCGAACCCGGTGCCGAGGCCTTGTACCGCGGCGAGGTCGACGATCCGCACGCCTATGCCGACCTCGCCCTGGACGGCTCGGATGGTGAGCCGTCGGCCGGGCCGCTGATCGCCGTCTGTGCGCACGGCACCCACGACCAGTGTTGTGCGGTACGCGGGCGCAGCGCCTGCCGCGCCATCGCCGAGGAGTTTCCGGAAAACACCTGGGAGTGTTCACATCTGGGCGGCGACCGATTCGCCGCGACGATGCTGGTGTTGCCCGAGGGGTTGTGCTACGGCCGGGTGGACACGACCGATTCGGCCGGTCTGGTCCGGCGCTACCTCGAGGGACGGCTGGACAACCGCTTTCTGCGTGGCCGGACCTCGCTGCCGCATGCGGTGCAGGCCGCGCAGTACTTTGCGCGCGAACAGACCGGTGAGGATCGCATCGACGCGCTCGCCCCGCTGCACGTCGAGCGCGGCGACGGCCACATCCTGGTGACACTGAACGGAAAGGCAGGCCCCATTGAGGTCACACTCGAAGAGCAGTTGTCGGAGCCGTTGCTGTCCCAGTGCCACGCCGAGGTGGCCGGCCAGGTCAGGGTTTTCACCTGCGCGGCGCTCGCACCGGTCGCCGGATGACGCCACCGTGAGACGGGCCCGGCCATGACCGTGGTACTGGCGCTGCGCTGCGCCGACGGGCTGGTGCTGGCCGCCGACTCGCAGATCACCGAGCCGGACCGCGGATTGAGCTATCCCGCACAGAAGCTGCACGGCCTGGGTCGGCGGGCTGCGTGGGCGGGCAGCGGCTCACGCGCGGTGCTGTACGACCTCGAGCAGATATTCGACTCCCAACCCGAGACGATCGTCGAGGCCGGGGACGTCGGGCGGGCCCTGCAGACCCGGGTCGTGCCGGTGCTGCAGCACCATTACGAGAATTTCATCGAAGACGTTCCGGGTCAGGAGAAGAGCGGCTCCACGCCGGCGACCTACGTGCTGGCCGCCGGCTATTCGGACGGCAAGCCGTTCATGGTGGACGTCGACCCGCACGGGCTCATCGGCCACTACGAGGAGATCGGCTTCCACGCCATCGGCAGCGGGGCGCCGATGGCGCAGCAGGCGCGTGCCCTGCTCGCCAACTTCCGGATGAACGAGCGCCCGGTCGAGTACGGCGTGCTGGCCGCGTTGCGTGTCCTCGACGCACTCGACGAGACCTCTCCGACTGTCGGTGGCCCGATGGACGTCTGCCGAATCACCACCGACGGCGCCGACCACCTCGCTCCGGAGGACATCGACAAGGCTCGCGCCGAGGTCCGGCGCTGGCAGGACCGAGAGCGTGACGTCCTCGACACGCTGTTCGGCTGACCGGGGCGCTCCGTGACCGTCGCGCTGTTCGTCGTCGCCGTGCTTGAGTTGGCTGCGTTGATCGCGCTGGGCGTCGTGACGCTGGTGATGCGACGGAAGCTGATGTCGGCGCGGCGCGCTCTGCGGGCTCGCCCCACTCGAAGCGCTGAAAGCCGGCCGCGGCGCAGACCCCGCGGTGTGGCGCCGTTGGCGGTCAAGACGGTCGTCGACACGGTGCAGACCGCCGACTCGCTGATCCGTAAAGGCCTCGGTGGGTCCATCCGCCACTCGATCGACGATCTGGCCGGCTGGGCCCGGGTGGAGCGTCCCGACCTCGCCCGCATCACGGCCGACGGGAGCGTCGTCCTGCTCTTCTCCGACATCGAGGATTCGACGCGGCACAACCAGACGCTGGGCGACCGCGACTGGATCACCGTTCTCGAACGGCACAACAAGCTGGTCGAGCACAGCGTCTCGGCCCACGGCGGATACGTGGTGAAGAACCAGGGCGACGGGTTCATGATCGCCTTCGCCGACCCCGCCAAAGCCTTATGGTGCAGCGTGGACGTCCAGCGAGCCCTGGATGGCGACACCGAGCGGTGGAACGGCATCCGGGTGCGCATCGGCGCCCACGCGGGCACATCGGTGCGCCGTGGACACGACCTGTTCGGGCTCGACGTGGTGATGGCCGCCCGCATCGCCGACCTGGCCCGCGGTGGCGAGATCCTGGTCAGCGCGGCGTTGCGAGATTCGCTGGCCGACGCCGACGGCTTCTCGTTCACCACCGGCCGCGAGGTTCGACTCAAGGGCATCACCGACGCACAGACGGTCCACGCGCTGGCGATGCCTGCCTCCTGACGGGCGTTTCGACCGCCCCCCAGCGGGGAAGTTGTCGCTCATGGCCGACATCATCGAGCTCATCTACGCCGACCACGACTGGCTGCGGCGGCAGTTCTTCCGACTCGACGACGCGACGTCCGATGCCGAGCTGCAGGCGATCTGGAGCGTGCTCGGCGCCCGGCTCGACGCGCACGCCGAGGCCGAGGAGGCCGTGTTCTACCCCGCGCTGTTGAAGCACGGCGGCCGGGAGGATCCCGGCAACCCCGAGGGGGACCCGCAGGACGAGACCGAGGACGCGATCACCGACCACAACGACATTCGTGACGCGGTGCGCGAGTCACGGCGGCACGAGCCGGGAAGTGCGCAGTGGTTCGAAGCGGTGAACACCGCCCGCAAAGAAAACGGCTCGCACCTCGACGAGGAGGAACGCGAGGCGATGCCCGATTTCATCAAGAGCGCGACGCTCGAGCTGCGCCACCAGCTCGGCATGCAGTGGCTCAGGTTCTACGCCGAGCGCGAGTCCCTCGACGGGGTCGACAACCGGGACAAGGACGCCGACGAGTACATCGAGGAGCACTCGCCGTAGCCCTGCCGCGGACTTACTGACCGCCGAGCCAACCGCAGGGCAACCACTTCATGGCCTTACCGTGACCTTATTTGGCCCTTATTTTTCTTAGAAATCGGTGTAGGGTGGCGGCAACCGGCCGCACAGGTGCGACGGACGCAGCGGCCGCGACGGAAGGAGTCGGCATGCCACTCGGACCCGAACGGATCGTTCTCATCACCGGAGCGTCTCGCGGGATCGGCGCCCAGGTCGCGCTGCAACTCGCCACCCCCGGCACCCACGTGCTCGTCAACCACCGCAAGAGCGGCGACCGCGCGGCCTCCATCGCGCAGGCGATCCGCGATGTCGGCGGTCAGGCCTCGACGATCGCGGCCGACATCTCCGAGGAAGCCGATGTCACGGCGATGATGGAGACCATCCGGGCGAGGTTCGGGCGGTTGGATGCGCTGATCCTCAATGCCTCCGACGGCCGCGAGACGGGCGCCGACCCCGAGTACGCAATGCGGCTCAACCGCGACGCGCAGAAACGGTTGGCCACGCTGGCGATGCCGTTGATGCCCGCTGGGGCGCGGATCGTGTTCGTCACCAGTCACCAGGCACACTTCTTCCCCCACAAGGCGGTACCGAAGGGCTATGCCGCGGTCGCCGTCAGCAAGCGCGCCGGCGAGAGCGCGCTCTACGCGATGCGGCCGGAATTCGTCCGAGCCGGCATCGGCTTCACGGTGGTGTCCGGTGACATGGTCGACGACACCATCGTCATGCGCGCGGCGGCCATCGCGCAGGCAGCGACGACCGCCCCGTCCCCCGGCATCGTCTACGTCGGACGGGCCGACTACCTGACCACCGCCTGAGCGGCCGGGCGCGTCCCGCCCGCGACAAAGTTAGACGCGTGTCGCATCCGTGAGACACATCCTCGCAAGTGTTGCGCTATGGGCATCGCTACTGCTACACCTAGTGGAGCAATAGTGATCTAGCACACACCAGGAGGCGGGATGCGCCGATCATCGGAGCCGGCAGCCCAGCAGCAGCCACGTCCCGCGCTGGGGTACGCCAAGTTCATCGGCAGGGTCGGTGCGCTGGCCGTCTTTCTCGGTGTGGGTACGGCGCTGGCCGTCCCCGCCGCACACGCCGACACCGACGGCGCGTCGTCGGGCGAGTCGTCCTCCGAGTCCGCGAGTGGTTCGCCGACCGGTGAAGCTTCGTCGGGTTCGACGGAATCGTCGTCGGTGAGCACCTCGTCGGCCACCGAGGCCGTCGGCAAGGATGCGGCCGAGGACCCGGACGGGGAAGCCGCCGAGGTGGAGTCAGAAGCAGAAGCAGAGGCCGGGGCCGAGGCGGAGGCGGAGGCAGAGGCGGAGGAAGCAGCCGACGCGGAGGTGGACACGGAGTCGGATGATGACGTCGCCGACGAGTCCGCACTCGACGCCACCGTGACCGTCGCCCGGACGGTCGAGGCACCGGAGGTCACCGCCGAGGCCGCCTCGGATACCGGGTCAGATGCCGACGACCCGCGGGTACCGGCGGCGGCCCCGGCGGTTCCGGCACCGGCACCCCGGCGCCTGGCAGCTACGGAGACCCCCGTCGTCACCGAGCAGCAGACCCTCAGCGCCGACGCCGCACTCTCCAACCAGGTCAGCCCGCTGGGCACCCCGCAGCAGATCGAGCGCGAGAAGATCGCGATGTCGACGGCGAAGTCACTGCCCGTGGCCCTGATGAAGATCATCCTGCGGTTCGGCTTCCTCGCCGCCGCCAAGGAGCAGTTCGCCCTCGTCGGCGGTCCCGACGCGGCGAACCGGGAGGCCCTGGACAACGCCATCGACGAATATGCGCTGGCCGCGTCGTTCCAGCAGCAGATCCTCAACCCGCTGGACCCGGCGGTGGTCACCCAGGTCGCGCCCCCACACAGCTGGTACGGCATCGACGTCGGCGGCTCGCGCCTGCTCTACGACAACCCGGACACCATCTACCGCTTCATCGCGGTCAACAAGACCTCGGAGTACGTGCTCACAGGCCGCATCTATGACGGCATCCCGGCCGACACCACCTTCAGTGTGCTCGAGGGCACCGCGGGCACGACGTCGACGATCCTGAGTCTGTCCGACCTCGACATCAACGACGACGGGTCGTTCGTCATCACCGTCAGCGGCGACCCGGCGGCTCCAGGACAGACCAACCACCTACAGCTGACCTCCCGGTCGACGCTGATCGCCGCTCGAAACACGTTGGGCGACTGGAACGTCGAAGACCCGATGGAGTTGGCGGTGCAGCGGGTCGCCGGTCCCCGCAACAGCCTGTTCGCCCAGCTGGGCGGCTTCGTCCTGCTCGGTGGCCTGGTCAACGACAGCCCGTTCCTGACGTCGCTGGTGTCTCTGATCCCGCCGCTGGGCATCGCCGAATGGCGCCCCGTGCGCGGAACGCTCGCCGCCCTGCTGCTGCTGGTCCGCGGGGCCAACGAGCAGGCCAAGTACATGGCACTGGCCACCACCGACCCCGACACCGGCGAACTGCGCCAACCCAACGTCATGACGCAGCCGGCCAGCAACGCCGAGTTCCTGGCCAACCAGCTGCAGAGCAATGGCTACTTCCAGCTCGCCGACGACGAGGCACTGGTGCTGACCATCGATCCGGGCAACGCCGGGTTCTTCACCGTGCCGGTCTACAACGACTGGACCATCACCGATGACTACTGGAACGAGCAGACCAGTCTCAACGACGATCAGTCGATCGACAACGCCGACGGCACCTACACAATGGTCGTGTCGGTCGCCGATCCCGGCGTCGCCAACTGGGTGTCGACCGGCGGCCTGAACCAGGGCATCATCTCGATGCGGTTCCAGAACCTGGATCCGCAATCACCGGCGGTGCCCTCGGTGCAGTCGGTGGTGGTCAAGCTCGAGGACCTCGAAGACGAGCTGCCCGCCGGCACGGTGTTCGTGACGCCGCAGGAGCGGGCGGCGCAGCTGGCCGCGCGCAAAGCCGGCTACGACAAGCGCTGGGCGCCCTACCCGCAGGTGTGAGGGCTCAACGCCGCTAGACCGTCCCGGAGCTCGTCGAGCGCCTGCATCAGAGAGACCCGCGGGGTCCACCCCCAACCCCGCGCACGGTCGGCGACGATCTGGCCCGTCCACGCCGGCTCGTCGTCCCAGGCGGGCTCGATGCCCAGCGCGTCGGTGACCGCGGTCAGGTAATCCCGCTGGGTCGCGGCCTCGCCGGCGACGTTGACGACCGAGCAGCCGCCCTCGATCGGTCCCTGCTGCAGGTCAGTCGACGTGGCGATCCGCCCGGTCGCCAGGTCGGCGAGCAGCGCGGCCAGGTCGTCGACGTGCACCCAGGCGAAGGTCTTGGCCGGGTTGGTCCGGTGCGCCGCCCCGCTGTCTGCCATCTCGTTGGGGCGCAACGTGTTCCAGATCGAGGTGGCACCGGGACCGAGAATGGCCGGCGGGCGTACCAGCACCCGGGTGATGCCGTCGACGTCGGCCAGCGCCGCGTCGGTGTCGCGTTTGGTGACCGGATAGTCACCGCCGTCGTCGCCGACCAGGGCGGCTGATTCGTCCACGTCGCCCACACCGGGCGAGCGGTCGTAGACCCCGGCGGTCGACATGTGCACCAGCCGGTCGACGCCGGCGTCGCGTGCCGCGCTGGCGATCACCGGAGTTCCCTCGACGGCCACCCGGTGCTGGGTTCGGCGGTCCGAGCCCATCGGGTGCACGGTCGTCACGACGGCCCGGGTCCCGTCGACGACCTCGGCGGCGAAGGCCGGATCACCGAAATCACCGACCCGTTCCTCGACGCCGTCCAGGCGCGGCGCCGCGCCGGCGCGCCGGACGACGGCACGCACCCGGGCACCGCGCTCGACGAGCGCGGCACAGGTGCGCGCACCGACGAATCCGTTGGCTCCGGTGACGACGACGGTGAGGGACTGCGTGCTGGTCATGTCCTCCACCATGCCACCGCCGCGACCCTCATCCGGCGGACAGTCAGACGGACGCCCCGCAGATGCCGCACACCTCGAACTGGCGGCGACTCCACCGCGCGACCGGGATGAAGAACAGCGTGAACTGCTTGAACTGGCGCATCCGCGTCCACTGGGTGGTGTTGTGGCAGCGTGGGCAGGTCCGAACCTCACCCGGGCCGAGAGCCTTCTGCTTGGTCCCGTAGCCGAACAGAAGGAACAACACGTCACCAGCGTAGGCGGGCCGCGCGACAACTGGTCCGCGGCGCCGGTTCGCCGGCGCGTTAGTGTGCTGGGGTCGGCGTCAGCTGACCAGTCGAGAGAGAAGCGGGACAGCACACATGACCACAGCAGCAGAGGCGTCGCAGCTCGAAGCGCGGGTCGGCCACTGGTACCGGATGGACGACACCTACCTGGTCGGCCGCGAGAAGCTGCGCGAGTACGCCCGCGCTGTGCAGGACTACCACCCCGCCCACTGGGATGTCGCCGCCGCCGCCGACCTGGGCTATCCGGACCTGGTCGCACCGCTGACGTTCACCTCGACGCCCGGCATGACGTGCAACCGGCGGATGTTCGAGGAGATCGTCGTCGGCTACGACACCTGGATGCAGACCGAAGAGGTCTTCGAGCAGCACCGTCCGATCGTGGCCGGTGACGAGTTGACCATCGATGTGGAGCTGACGTCGGTGCGCAGGATCGCCGGCCGGGACCTGGTGACCGTGACCAACACGTTCACCGACACCGCCGGGGAGCGGGTGCACACCCTGCACACGACCGTCGTCGGGGTGACGGCCGAAGACGTCGACCCGGCCATCAAGACCGCCGTGCACAACGCGATGATGCACGACGTCAACATCCTGGCTGTCGGCCACTCCGACACCGCCTACGAGAAGACCGTGCGACCGGAGGGTGAGGTGCGCATCTCCGAGGGCGCCTTCACCCGCACACCGGGAACCCCGTCGTTCGACGAGGTGAAGGTCGGCGACGAGCTCCCGCCGCACCATGCCCGGCTCTCCCGCGGGGACCTGGTCAACTACTCCGGGGTGGCCGGGGATGCCAACCCGATCCACTGGGACGAGGACATCGCCAAGCTGGCCGGCCTGCCCGATGTGATCGCTCACGGCATGTTGACGATGGGTCTGGGCGCCGGCTTCGCGTCAGCGTGGTCGGGCGACCCCGGTGCGGTGACCCGCTACGCGGTGCGGCTCTCGGCGCCCGCGGTGGTGTCGGCCAAGGAGGGCGCCGACATCGAGTACAGCGGACGGATCAAGTCCCTGGACCCGGAGACGCGAAGTGGTGTCGTTCTGGTCGCCGCCAAGTCGGAGGGCAAGAAGATCTTCGGCCTGGCGACGATGCACGTGCGTTTTCGCTGAGCCTCCCCCTGTCTGGTCGGCATGCTGACGCCGGCAAGCGCGTCGGGTGTGTCCCACTGGAGCCCGACGGTGTCGGCGCCCGAGCTTCGGGCGGTCTCCGCCGCCGACACCGCGATACTGAAGGTGATGACAGAAAACGACGCCCCCCGCAGAGCGGCCGGACGCCCGCGAGACGAATCGATCGACGAGCGTGTGCTGGCGGTGACGCGGGAGTTGCTGCTGGAGGTGGGCTGGGATGACCTCAGCGTCCGGTTGGTGGCCACCCGGGCCGGCGTCGGGCGCGCCAGCCTGACTCGTCGTTGGCCCTCGAAGGCCGAGCTGGTACTGCATGCCATCCTCGGCGAATCCCCCGATCTGGCACCGTTTTCCGGCACGAACCTCAACGGCTGGATCGAGTGGGTGGTGCGGGGCAGCCACCAGCTGTTCTCCCGCCCCGATGTGCACGCGGCCGTACCCGGGTTGCTCCTCGCGCTGCGCGAGAACGAGGTGCTTCGAACGACGTTGTGGGAGAACTTCAGCGGGCCGGCGATCGCGCTGTATGCCGAGCACGTGGAAGCAACGACCCGCGCCCAGCGCCGGCGAACAGAGCTGGACTCCCGGGCCCTTCTGGTTCTGGCCGCCGGCGCGGCCCTGTTCGTCACGACGGTGGCCACCGACGACGACTCGGCAGCGCTACTGCGGCGCGTCACCGAGTTGCTGACCGCCGCGGTGCAGGGCCGCCCGGACTGACTCGACGATCGCGGCGGTGGGGCTCCGCCAACGCATGTCGAGCTCCGAGAGTGTCGCGCTGTCATCCGTCGGAACGGCGGCCGTCAACAGCGTCGCCGCCTCCAGGCTGAGCCCCTCGGCCAGCGGATGGATCCGCCCGACCTGGTCGCCGATCCGGCCCAGCGTCCGAAATACGCCCGGCGCCAGGCCGACCCGCCGTATCCGCCGCCTCGACCCCTGTTCCAGCGCATCGACCATTTCGTCGAACGACACCATCACCCCGCCACACAGATAGCGATGTGGGCCACGGCCGGGTCGCATCAAGCGAGCGTGTACCTCGCCGACGTCGCGCACATCGACCATCTGCATGCCCCCGCGGATCCTCGGCGCGATCCCCCAGCGGATCAGTGGTTGCCAACCCCGCTCGGTCACGCCGACCGCGGTGTGGAAGGGCGGGCCGACCACGCTCGACGGGTAGGTCGTCACCACGGGCGCACCGCTGCTCTGGAGGCGCCGCGCCACCCGGTCCGCGTGCGCCTTGGTCTTGGCGTAGGCACTGCGACCGGCGGCCGTCGGGGTGTCGGGCGTGATGACCCCGGCCGGCGGCGGGAACAGGGCACTGTAACTGCTCACCGACACCACCGGGTCCAGCCCCAGATCCACCGCGCGCGTCAGGACACATTCGGTCGCATGCGCGTTGATCTCCCACATCAGGCGCGCATCGCGGTCTCCCGTGCCGACCACGCCCGCGGCGTGCAGCACCGCGTCGGCGTCACGCAGCAGTCGCGTCACGACCGCGTCGTCGCGGAGGTCACCGGTGAGCACCGAAACCGTTCCCCGCGTGCGCAACCGATCCAGCACGGGCGCGTCGCGTTCGTGCGGTGGCACCAGCAGGTCGATCGCGTGGCCGGCCTCGAGCAACGCCAGCGCCGTGTGGGCGCCGAGGTAGCCGGTGGCCCCGGTGACCGCTACGCGCATTGCATGCTCCCCTCTCGAGTGCTATTACGATACCAATGGCATCGCAAAGTGTGTTCGAGCCGGTTCCGCTGGGACCACTCGTGCTGAAGAACCGGTTCGTCAAGGCGGCAACGTTCGAGGGGGTGATGTCCCGCGGAGAAGTCAGTGACGCACTGGTCGACTTCCACGCCGAGGTCGCCCGCGGCGGCGCGGCGATGACCACCGTGGCCTACTGTGCGGTGTCGCCCGGCGGGCGGGTGCACCGCGACACCGTGGTGCTCGACCACACGCGTGTGGCAGCGCTTCGCCGGCTCACCGACGCCGTACACGCACACGGCGCCCTGGCGTGCGCACAGATCGGCCACGCCGGGCTGGTCGCCAACACGCTCTCCAACAGGGTGCGCACCCTGGCACCGTCCACCCGCCTGAGCGCCCCCGCCATGGGCGTGGTCCGCCGCGCCTCCCCCGAACAACTCGACGCGGTGATCGCCGATTTCGGGAGGGCCGCCGCGCACGCGGTCGACGCCGGCTTCGACGCGGTCGAGATCCACATGGGCCACGGCTATCTGATCAGTTCCTTCTTCAGTCCCAACCTCAACCGGCGCTCCGACCGCTACGGCGGTGACACGGTGCGCCGGGCTGAGCTCGGCCGCCGGGTCGCCGAACGGGTGCGGCTCTCCGTCGGTGACCGAATCGCGGTGACCGCGAAGTTCAACATGGACGACGGAGTCCGCGGCGGCTTCTGGTTGACCGACAGCCTGCCCACCGCGCAACTGCTCGAGAGCGACGGTCACCTCGACGCGTTGCAGCTGACCGGAGGCAGTTCGCTGCTCAACCCGATGTACTACTTCCGCGGTGACGTTCCGATGGCGGAGTTCATCGCGTCCCAGCCCCGTGCGGTCGGGCTGGGACTACGACTCATCGGTCCCCGATTGTTCCGCAGTTACCCATTCCAGGAGGCGTTCTTCCTGCCGCTGGCTCGGCAGTTCCGCACCGCGCTGTCGATGCCGCTGATGCTGCTCGGCGGCATCAATCGGCTCGATACCGCCCGGGCTGCGGTCGCCGAAGGCTTCGAATTCGTCGCCATGGCGCGGGCTCTCCTGCGGGAACCGGATCTCATCGACACCTTTGCCCGCGGTGAACGCGACGCCGGCAGATGCATCCACTGCATGAAGTGCATGCCCACCGTCTACAGCGGCACCGGGTGCGTGCTCCGGTCGGCAACCCGAAGTTGTTGACCTAACTCGCCGTTGGCAGCCGGCGACCTCGACGCTACGCCGACAGTCGGGGGCGGATGGGTTCCGCACGCGTCGGCTCCGGCAGCGAGCCCAGCCACACCAGCCGGCGTTCCGCGGTGTGCCGGCGGATCCTGGTAGACCAACGCGAGCAACTCTCGGCAGCCATCGATGCAGGCAAGACGGACGGGTCCATGCGCGCCGACGTCGACGGCCCCACCCTCATCGACGCCATCGTCGGGGCCTATCTCGCCGAGCACGCCCGTAGCGAGAATGTGGCCGGGGACTGGGAGGAGCGGTTGTTCGCCTTCTTCTGGCCGGCCGTGCGCCGCTGACGACGCAGGCATTTGGAGTCAGCCGAATTCCAGCAGCGTGTACGCGCCGCGATGGTTCTTCGTCACGCGCCACTGCCAGAACCGTGGGAAGACGTGGGCGAAGAACGGGCCCCGCCCGGCCGGCATGGGCAGGTCGTGCACAGCGCGTATGCCCGGAACGGTGTGCGCCAGGTCGGCCAGTTGTGCCGCCGACAGGCTGAACGGCATCGGTGGGACGCGGTAGCGGCGCGACGACCGCACGCCCTTCGGGGCGAGCTTCTTGACCACGGTGGGCGGCAGGTCGAATACCATCTGGGCGCCCGGAAACCGGCGGGCACACGCGCGGATCAGACTCATCGCCTCGTCGGGTTGCAGATACATCAGCAGCCCCTCGGCCGTGATGAACACCCCGTTTCCGGTGTCCACCTGGTCCATCCAGCTGAAGTCCAGCGCAGACTGCGCCAGGGACCTCACCCGCGGCGACGGCGGCAACAGCCGCTCCCGCAACGCCACCACCGGCGCGAAATCCACGGTCAGCCAGCGGAACTGGAGATCGGGCAGCGCTCTGCTCAGGCGCCAGAAGCTGGTCTGCAGCCCCTCGGCCAACGCCACCACCGTCCCCGATGGGTGATCGCTGAGGTAGCGGGCCGCGGCAGCGTCGAAGGCCAGTGAGCGCAGCGCCATCTCCTGACCTTTGCGCCCGAACTTGGCGAAGTCGAATTCGATCGAGTCCACCAGCCTGATCGCCATCGGGTCGTCGATGATGGCGTCGGCGTGGCGAGCCTGGTGTGCCCTGCCGTAGAGCGTCAGTAGGGCCGTTTCCGAGACCCCGGTCAGGGCGCGGGCGTCCACCTTGTCGTCATCGGCGCGATCCACGTGACCGACACTACCGACCATCCGCTCCGCGATCCGCCGGGTCAGCTGCGGTCCGACCACCGGAACAGCGCTCGGCAACCGAGAAGTCCACCGACACTCCACGCCGCGAGCACCAGGAAGATCCGCCCGTGCTCCCAGCTGCCGGCCGGTTCGAACACGACCAATTCGGGCGGCAGCAGCACCGACCGAAACCCCTGGGCCATCCACTTCACTGGAAAGAGCGAACCGACGATCAGCATCCAGGTGGGCAGCACCATGATCGGCACATAGGTGCCCGAGACGAACTGCAGACCGACTGCGGGCCCGTTGGTGAGCACCGCCGCCGAAACCGCGTTGCTGGCGACGTTGCTGATGAGCACGCCGAGCAACGAGCAGCTGACGACGCCCAGCAGAAACACCCAGGTGAGGGTGAACCAGCCGAAAGCGGTTGTCGGCAAGGTCAATCCGAAGATGAAAACGCCCACGGCCAGCAGCAGGACCGCTTCGGCGAGGCTGACGATGGCGACGAGCATGATCTTGCCGATGAAGTACGACGTCGCGGTCGCGGGCGTACCCCGCAGCCGCCGTAACGCACCGGTGTCGCGGTCCGCGGCGATGCTGATGCCCAGGTTGATGAACGACGTGGACAGGATGCCGTAGGCCAGCATGCTCGCCGCGATCACCGCACCGGTACTGACGTCGCTGCCCGGCAGCCGTGCGGTGAAGATCGAACCGAGCAGGATGCAGATCGCTGCGGGCATCGAGAACGTCAGCACCATCTGTTCCGGCCGGCGGTAGAACATCTTCAGTTCCGGCAGCACCCGCGAGAATCCGATGCGCAGCGGCGACGGCAGGGATTCGTCGGCGCGGTGCCGCGACCGTGTGACCCGGGCCGGGTCGTCGATGGCCATCACGCCCGCCCGATCAGGTGCAGGTAGGCATCTTCGAGCGTGGGGCGGGTGACCGTCAGCTGCGACAGCTCGACGCCGTCGCGGCTGTGTTGCCTGATCAGTTCGGTCGGGGACTCCGTGCGCTCCTCATGGACCCCGGTTCCGTCGACCCACCGCACGGTGGCTGCGGTGTCGACGTGCCCGGTCAGTCGTGTCGGTGAATCCACGGCGACCACCGTGCCGTTCGCGACGACAGCGACACGGTCGGCGAGCGCCGCCGCCTCCTCGAGGTAGTGCGTGGAGAGCAGGATGGTGGTGCCCTCTGCGGCCAGCAACCTGATCAGTTCCCAGAACTGCCGCCGGGCTTCGGGATCGAAGCCGGTGGTCGGTTCGTCGAGGAACAGCAGGTCGGGCAGGCCGACGATGCCCAATGCGACATCGAGCCGGCGACGTTGGCCGCCGGACAGGGTCCTCACCGCCCTGTCGGACACCTCGGCGAGTCCGACCAGTTCCAGTACCTCGGCGCAGTCTCGCGCGCTGCCATAGCAATTGGTGAACATCTGCACCGTTTCACGGACGGTCAGCATTCCGGCATCGCTGACTTCCTGCAGCACGATGCCGATTCGTGCCCGCCATGCCCGGCCCGCGGTCGCCGGGTCCTCACCCAGCACGAGCACCTGCCCGGCATCACGGCTGCGGTTGCCCTCCAGGATCTCGATGGTGGTCGTCTTGCCCGCCCCGTTGGGGCCGAGGATGGCGAACACCTCGCCGTGCTCGACGTCCAGGTCGAGGTCACTGACCGCGGGCACCCGTCCGTAGGTCTTGCACAGCCCCCGGACCTGCACCGCAGCCGTCACGGATGCGCCCCTCCCGGATCCGGCTCGGCGGCCGGGGACTCGAGTTCGGCGAGCAGCGCGCGCAGCTCCGACTCGGACAGCTGCCCCAGCAGCTGCTCCAGGTCGGCGTCCTGGTACTGCGACGGCTCGGCCGCCGGCTCGACGGTGACCGCCGCAGCGTGGTGGATGGACTGCAGCTCGGTGTGGATTCGGTGCGCCAACGAATTCACGCTGACGCCCCGGAGGATCTCGAGTACCGGCAGATCGATCGAGAACATGGTGTTGATTCTGACCCGGAACTCCATCGCCATCATGGAGTCCAACCCGATGTCGTCGAGCATGTCGTCGGGTTCGATGTCGGTCGGCGCGCAGTCGAACACCGCGGCGACGACGCCGCGGACGTGTTCGGCGATCACGGCTGCCCGGTCACCGTCCGGGGTTGCCGCGAGGAGGTCGATCAACGAGGCACCGGTGTCGCCGGTGGCGACGGCCGATTCGGTCGCGCCGAGCTCGCTGAACATCGCGGGGATGCGGCTGCCGAGTCCGGCCTGCCGAGCTCGGGCCCAGTCGGCGGTGATGGCGACGACGTCGGCGATGTCCTGGCTGATCACGCGATCGAGGATCTTCGCGCCGACGGCGGGGGTGATCAGCTCGATTCCCCGGGCTGCGTAGAGCTTCTCCAGATTGAGCTCCTCCACCATGCCCACCGACCACGGACCCCATCCGATCGTCAGAGCCGGCAGGCCCAGGGACCGCCGGTAGTGCGCGAAGGCGTCCAGGTAGGCGTTGGCGGCCGCGTAGTTGCCCTGCCCGGGTGAGGCGATGGTCGAGCCCGCCGAGCCGAACATCACGAAGAATTCCAGGTCGTGGTCGAGGAAGGCCTCGTGCAACACGCGGGTGCCGGTGACCTTGGGCGCCATCACCTTGGCGAAGTCGGCTTCGCTCATGTTGATCAGGAGCTGATCGGCGACGGTGCCCGCGGCATGGATGACGCCCCGCACCGGGCGCCCGCCCTCCCGGTCGTGCCGGTCCAACCAGGCCCGTACCTGCTCGCCGTCGGCGATGTCGACGCTGACGGTGCGTACGTCCGCACCGAGGCGTTCGATCCCGCGGATCATCTCGACCGTCGCGAACTGCGGATCGGCTGCGGTCAACTCCGGCCAGGCGCTCCTCGGCGGCATCGGGGTGCGGCTGAGCAGAGTGATGTGCCGCGCGCCGTGTTCTGCCAGGTACGTGGCCACCACGCGGCCGAGCGCACCCGCACCTCCGGTGACCACGTAGGTCGCGTCGGCAGTGAGCTTGGTGGGAAAGGGCCGGGTGAGCCCGCTGCACGGGCGCAGCCGGGGAACCAACACCGAGCCGCCTCGAAGCGCGATCTGGTCCTCGTCGGCCGTGTCGTGCAGCTGCCCGCAGATGAGCGCAGCGATGTCGGCCTGGCTGCCGCGCGTCGCCGCCTCGCTGTCGATGTCGATGAGGCCGCCCCAGTACTCGGCGAACTCCTGGTGGCCGAGCACGCGGCCCAGTCCCCACATCGCCGCCTGGCCCACACCGGTCACCGGCGTGCCCCCGGCCGGCTGCGCGTTCGCGGTGACCACGAACAGCCGCGGCGTGACGGCCTCCCGCGCAGCCAGGGCCTTGATCAGCCGCAGCACCGGGAAGGCGCCGAGCTGATCACTCCACTGGCCGGACATGTCCAGCGGCCAGCAGTCGACGACGCCGGTCAGGTCACCGTGGCGGTCGAGGTGGGTGTCCACCAGCATCTGAATCTGTTCTGCTGATTCGGGATCGACCAGATATCCGGCTTCGGTGCTGGTGAGCACGGGAACGTCGCGATGCTCGACGGTGTGCACCCGGTGCCCGCGGCCGCGTAGGTCGGCTGCCACCGCGGCGCCCATTCCCGTCTCGTCGGACAGCACCAGCCACGACTGCCCGTCCGGCTGCGGTGTCGGCGCGGCGGCCGGCTCCCGGTCCGGCCGTTCGCACCACTGCACGCTGTAGAGGCCCTTGTCGATACGGTCGGCCGACATCCGAGAGGACGCACTCAACGACTGCACCGTGAATCCGTCGAGAACCGCCAGGACCTCCCCGCCGCGACCGACCACGGTGAGGTCGCACTCGACCTGTTCGCGGGTCGCCGACACGACCCGTGCGTGGACCGTCATGTGCTTTTCGGGGCGGCCATAGACCGCGCAGTGCCGGATCCGCGTCGGCAGGTAGGCGTCCTGGGTCTCCCCCGCCCCGAGAAGCGGTGCGCCGAAAAGGGTCTGGAACGCACCGTCGATGAGCGCGGGATGGAAGCGGTACTGGTCGAGTTCGGCGGCGACGGCGTCGGGGATGGCGAGCTCGGCGACCACCCAGTCCTCTCCGGCGGTCACGCCGCGCACTGTCTGGAACGCGTCACCGTAGTCGAAACCGATCTCGCGGGTGCGGGCGTAGAACTCGTCCCCGTCGGTCGTGGTCACCGGTTCGGCGCCGTCACGGTGGGGCACGCTGCGCGGGCGTGCCCGCAGCATCGTGAGTTCGGCGGTCGCCGTGATCGTCCACTTCAGGTCACCGTCGGCGCTGACGGTGAACGACGCGAACTCGACCGTGCCCGCATCCTCGTTGAGGGTGGTGCGCAGGATCGGATCACAGCTGTCGTCGAGGATGACCGCGCGGCGCAGCTGCAGATTGTCCACACTGTGCGCCGAACCGTAGGCCGCCTCCGCAGCCGCGAGGGCCATCTCGACGTAGACCGCCCCGGGCACCACGACGCTGCCCTGCACCCGGTGATCGGCCAGGAACCTGTTGAGAACCACACTGATCTCGGCTTCCCAGGTCGGATGCACCCCGCTCACCGGCTGTCCCAGCAGCGGGTGCACCGGGCGGTAGAACAGCGACTCCGTGGCCTCCTGCGTTTCGTTCCAGTACCGCTTGGTCTGCCAGGGGTACGACGGGAGCTTGACCAGTCGCCCCGCCCCGTCGGGGTGCAGTGCGTCCCAAGCGATGTCGTGGCCGGCACAATGCAGAGCGCCGACGCAGCTCAGCAGCGTGCGGGCGTCGTCCTCATCGCGGCGCTGCGTCGGGGTCACCGAAACACGTTGAGCACCGGCGGTTTCGAAGATGGAGGCGGCCAGCACCGGGTGCGGCGCCAACTCGACGAAGTGCGTGTAACCGTCTTCGAGCATGCGTCGCATCGCCGGCTCGAAAAGCACGGTGGCGCGGGTGTTCTGCCACCAGTACGCCGCGCCCGCCTCGTAGCCGTCCAGCAGTTCACCGGTGACGGTGGAGTACAGGGGGAGGGCGGCGTTCTTCGACGACAGTCCGTCGAAGGCGTTCAACAGCTCGTCCTTGACGGTCTCCATGTAGTGCGTGTGGTACGGCACCTTGACCGACAGGTAGCGGTGGAACACCTCGTTGTCGCCGAGCTGGCGGGCGATGTCGTCCAACACCTCGCCGTCGCCCGCCAGCGTGACCGCCGACGGGCTGTTGATCGCCGCCACCGACACTCGCCGGCCGAACTCGGTGACCGCATCCGCGTCGAGGGTGCGCAGCAGCGTCTCGGCGTCGAGCCCGACGGCGAGCATCCGGCCCAGGCCGGTGGTGCGCTGCTGCAGTCGGCTGCGGTGGTAGATCACCTGGACCGCCTGCTCGAACGTGAGCAGACCCGCCAGGTGGTGGGCAGCGACTTCCCCGGCACTGTGCCCGATCACGGCGTCAGGACGAAGACCGAACTGGGCGAGCTGCTCGGCCAGGGCGAGCTGCACAGCGAAGTTCGCCGGCTGCGCGAACTCGGTTTCCCCCATCCGCGAGCTGGCTTCGTCGCGAAGCAGTTCATCGATGAGGGACCAGTTCGCGTACTGAGAGAGCTCCCGGTCGCAGCGTTCGATCGTGTCGGTGAAGGCGGGAAGCGCACCGAACAGTCCGCGACACATCCGCCACCACTGCGGGCCCATGCCTGAGCAGACGAATGCCAGTTTCGGCGCGCTGGTACCGATTCGGCCCGTGGAGATCTCCCCGCCTTCGGCGAGGGCCAGCAGTTGATCTCGGGCATCGGCGACGCTGTCGACGATCAGTGTCTGCCGGTGGTTCAGATGCGCCCGGCGGCGGCTGAGGGTGTGACCCAGGTCTGTCAACGCGATGTCGGGGTGGGTACTCAGGTGCTGGGCCAGTCGGCCGGCCGTAGCGACAAGCGCTTCGTCGCTGCGCGCCGAGATCGGGAGGACGGTCGGCAATGCATTAGGTGCCGCGGATCCCGGTTGGGGCGCAGGAGGTTCGGCGAGTACGACGTGGGCGTTGGTGCCGCCGAAGCCGAACGAGTTGACCCCCGCAATCCGGCGCTCGACGTCGGGAAACGGTCGACCGTGTCCCGCGACGTCGAGCTTCAGCTCGCTCAGCGACACATGCCTGGTCGGGGTCTGCAGGTGCAGGTTCGCCGGGATGTAGCCGTGCTTCAGCACGAGAGCGGCCTTGATCAGACCGGCTACGCCGGCCCCGGCTTCGAGGTGGCCGATGTTGGTCTTGACCGAGCCGATCACCAAGGGGCGCTCGGCTGGGCGGCCGGCGGCCAGGACGCTCGCCAGCGCCCTCATCTCGATCGGGTCACCGACCGGTGTTCCGGTGCCATGGGCCTCCACGTAGCCGACCTGAGTGGGCCGGATTCCGGCGCGGTGCAGGGCGGTTCGGATCGCGGCCCCCTGGGCGTCCTCCCGGGGCACGGTGATGCCGTCGGTGTGGCCGTCCTGCGACACGGCTGAGCCGAGGATCTGCGCGTAGATCTCGTCGTTGTCGCGCAGCGCCTGGTGCAGCGGTTTGAGGATCACAACCGCGCCGCCTTCGCCGCGCGCGTAACCGTCGGCGGAGTCGTCGAACGCCTTGGACCGTCCTTCTGGGCTCAGGAACCCACTCTTGGACTCCGCGATGGCGGTGTTGGGGCCGATCATGACGTTGACGCCGCCGGCGAGCGCGACCGCACATTCACCGTTCCAGATGCTCTGGGCTGCAAGGTGAACGGCGACCAGCGAGGACGAGCACGCCGTGTCTATGGTCATGCTGGGGCCGCGGAAGTCGAAGGCGTGCGAGATGCGGTTCGCCAGCATGGTCATCATCATCCCGGTGGCGGAATGCGACTTGAACCGGTAGCGGCTGGTGAAGCCCTGGTTCTGCAGGAGCTGGTAGTCGAGCGTGAAGCCCCCGACGAACACCCCGACGTCGGTGCCGGCCAGTGTGTCGGCGGGGATTCCGCTGTCCTCCAGCGCCTCCCAGGTGGCCTGCAGCAGCAGGCGCTGCTGCGGGTCCAGGGAGTGCGCCTCACGCGGCGAGATTCCGAAGAACTGGGGGTCGAACTGGTCGATCTCGCTGAGGAAACCGCCTCGGCGGGTGACGATCTTGCCCGCCTTGGCCGGGCTGGGATCGTGATAGCGGGCTCCGTGCCATCGCGTTTCGGGGACGGTCCGGGTGGCGTCGGTCTCGCTGCAGAGCAGATTCCAGAAGCTCTCCGCGGACTCGCCCCCACCCGGAAAGCGGCATCCGATACCGACGATCGCCAGCGGCTCACCGCCGCCGTGCTCAGCGCGCATGTTCATCCCCTACCCTCGCCAACCACACGTCTCGACGAAGCCGCGGTCAAGTCGCCTGCAGCGCCGGTGAGGCGGTCACGATCCAGTCGGCGCTGACCGGACGGGTCTTCTGTTCGTGGCGGTAGATCGAGCGCATCTCCCTGATCAGCGGGTCGCGCTGCCATGCCTGCACCTGATGCATGACGCTGTCCTCGCCGAACGCCGAGGCCTTGTCGGCGAGCACCGTCTCGAACAGCTGGCCGGCCAGCTGGCGCAGCAACTGCGCGTTCGTGTCGAACTGGTGGGCGAAGTCGGCGGCCGGCTCGATCATCGCCACGTGCAGGGACGCCATGAAGTTCAGTGGTGCGTAGAGGTCGACGAAGGGCACCGGTGAGGTGTTGTCCTGCACCGCCGCCCACTCCCGGAAGAACTGCTGCACGCGGTTGCTCAGTGCGATCAGGCCGTCCAGCGCAGGGACGAAGTCGGGATCGTCGGCGATGCGGACGAACCGCCCGTTGATGTAGAGCAGTCCGATGAACCCCCAGTAGAACGCGACGTCCCAGACGATCTTGGCCGCCATCACCGTGGGGGTACCCATCAGCGTGTACTGATCTTGATAGATGGCCAGCCACATGTCGGTCAGCGACCGGAACAACGTGTCACTGATCTGGGCTCGAACGGTGATGTCCTCGCCGTCGAGGTCACGGGTGATCATGTCGGTGATCAGGCCGTTGCCGATCGCGACGAGGTCCAGTCCCGAGGAGTAGAGCGGATCCAGAAAGATCCCCGCGTCGCCGGTCAGGCACCACCGGTGCCGCCCGTCGAACACCTTGGACACGCCGTGGCTGTACTTCTTCATGACCCGGAAGTCGCGGATCTCGTGCTCGTGCTGGGCCAGCACGGCTGCGCACTGCGGTTCGTGCTCGGCCAGCCACGCGCGCGCCTTCTCGAGTGTGTTGAACTCGTCGAAGGCGTGGAATTCCGGGTCAGCCACGATGCCGACGCTCGTCGCGCCGGAGGCGAGACGAATGAGCCAGACCCAGTATCCCTCGCCCATCAGATGGTTGGTGGACATGGCGCGCTCGCCCTCCGCCAGCCGGCCGTGCCAGCGCGGATCGTCGCTCCAGGCGCCGACGTCGATCTCCGTCGCCACCCGGAACCACGCTGCGTTGCAATGATGTTCGTTGGTGCGTCGGAGTTCGAGCTGGCGAGGCAGCACGCGGTTGCGTCCCGACGCATCGACCACCCAGCGCGCCGTCGTCTCCGAGGTCACGTCGCCCTGTTGGAAGGACACGGTGTGCAGTCCCCCCTCGGGCCCGAGGTCCACCGTGCGGACGCGACCGTGCACGATGTCGATGCCCTCGGCAACGCAGCGGCGATAAAGTTCGTTTTCCAGTCTGCCGCGATCGATTTGGTAGGTGACCTGCGGGACGAATACCGAGCCGCCGACTTCCATTCGCTGCGCGATATCGGTGTTTCCGTTGTGCGAAAAAAACATCCGCAGGCCCATCTTACGGATGTGTGACGTATTCAGGTGTTCGGCCAGATCCAGCCGCTCACGCAGGTAATGCGCGGAGACCTCGACCGTGGACTCGCCCACGGTGTGGGTGACCTCCGGCAGCGGATGGGGGTTCGGCTCGATGAGGAGAACACTGGTCTCGGGCCGCTCGCGGCGCACGTCCAGCGCGAGGGTCAGCGCTGCCGCGCCACCGCCCACGATGAGCACATCGTGGCTGCTCGCAGGCCTGTCGTCGCGCGAAAGCTGGCTCCGGATGCGTCGGGCCAGAGCCTCTCGTGCTGTCGGGTCGAGTTGCGAAAGCTGCGCTCGCACGTCCACTCGTATGCCTTTCCGAGAGGGGTCACAACGGTGGCAACGTTACACGCGGTGACGGCCCCGTCAGCGAGGAAAAGGACCACAGCAGCCAGCAGCGCCCCGGCCGGCAGGGGCGAATTCCGACGCCTCTCGCCACGATGGTGGCCAGAGAATTCGAAACCTCTTCGCCCGCCATTTTCACGAATGCCAACAATGGCGCGGACAACTGCTGCCGCGCTTGTTGTTTCATGGCCAATCCTGCGCGTGGCATGGCGCTGGGCTCGTCCCCGTAGGCTGGTTGCGTAATGACGACACGTTCCGACGCGGCCGGTCGGGTGGCCGCACTCTTTCGCTACCCGGTCAAATCGATGTTGGGTGAGGCGTGCGCGACGATCGAGCTGACCACGCTGGGGGTGGCCGGCGATCGGCGCTATGCGTTCATCGACGACGAGTCGGGACGAGTGGCCACCGCCAAGAACCCTCGGCTGTGGCGCGGTCTTCTGCAGTGCTCGGCAGGCACCGGGCCCGCCGGGGTCACGGTCACGCTTCCCGCCGCCCGACCGGTGCCGATCGCCGAGGCCGCTGCGCCGCTCTCGGAGTTGCTCGGCCGTCGCGTACACCTCGCCGAGGAGCGCGCCGCCGGTGCCGTGGTCGAACGCTCCGACCCGGTCGACGTCCTCGCCCACGGCCTCGACGCCGACATCGAGGCTGCCCTCCTGGAGCTCGCCGAGGGCACCCCGGGCGGCGCGTTCGTCGATCATTCACCGGTTCACCTGGTGACCACCGCGACTCTCGACGCCGTGGGCTTGGGGATGGCCGAGGCGTTGCGCTACCGGCCGAACATCGTGGTCGAGACGACGCCCGGCTGCCCTCCGTTCGTCGAGAACGACTGGGTCGGCCGCACCATCGGCTTCGGGCCCGACTGCATCGAACTGCGCGCCACGCTGCCCACACCACGGTGCTCGGTGCCCACGTTGCAGCACGGCGAGGCGAGTCGCTCACCCCACTCCGTCCGCTACCTTCTCGAGCACAATCGCGTCGAGGCAGCGGGTTTCGGCCTCCTGCCGTGCGCGGGTCTCTACGCCGAAGTGCTCACCGGCGGCGTCCTCCGCGCTGGTGACGGCGTCTGGATCGGCTAGCCCGGCCGTACCGTTCCTTCGAACACAGACAGGATTCGACGTCCATGGCTCCTCACGCCGTCATCTCGGGCGCCGGTATCGCCGGTCCCGCGCTGGCCCACCAGCTCGGTGCCCGCGGGTGGAACACCACCGTGGTCGAGCGCTACCCGGCCCGGCGCGACGAGGGGCAGAATGTCGATGTCCGCGGTGCCGCGCGCGAAGTGGCCCGGCGGATGGGAATCGACGATGCGATCCGCGCGGCGAACACCGGCGAGATCGGCACCCGCTTCGTCAAGTCCGACGGCACAGCGGCGGCCTCCTTTCCCGTCTCGTCCCCGGGCGGAAACGACGGTCCCACCGCCGAACTGGAGATTCTGCGGGGAGAGTTGTCCCGCATCCTCGTCGAACGGACCACCGCCGACACCGACTACCGCTTCGACACCCAGATCACCGGGGTCGACGACCACGGCGACCGCGTCGAGGTGGCGTTGAGCGACGGCGCGTCCGTGGCCGCCGACCTGTTGGTGATCGCCGAAGGGTTGCATTCGCGGTCGCGTCGTCTCGTGACCCCGGTCGAGGTCAACGACCTGGGCATGTATTTCGCCTACGCCACCCTGCCCCGCAGCCGGCACGACGACCTGTGGTGGAACTGGCAGCACACCACCGGTTCACGGTCGGTACATCTGCGACCCGACAATCTCGGCACCACCCGCGCGATCCTGACCTTCATCTCCGATGTGCGCGGTTTCGAGGACCTCGACCGCGCCGGGCAACTCACCATCCTGCGCCGCACGTTCGCCGACGCCGGTGGCACGGCGCAGCGGGTGCTCGCCGAACTCGACAACGGGGCGCCGATGTACTTCTCGGTTGCCGGGCAGGTGCGCAGTCCGACGTGGAGCAAGGGCCGCGTCGCTCTGCTGGGGGATGCCGCGTTCTGCAACGCCACGTTCGGCGGGGCGGGCACGAGCCTGGCCCTCATCGGTGCCTACATTCTCGCCGGTGAGCTGAGTACCGCCGACGACACTTTCGCGGCACTGCAGAGCTATCAACACCTGATGCGGCCCTTCGTCGCCGCTGCTCCACAGGTCCGGGCCGAGGTGCTGCGCCTGGCCAACCCCCGCACCCGGGCAGGTATCCGGTTGTTGCACACCGCCGTCGGGGTCGCAGCAGGGCCGGTCGGCAAAGCCGTGGGTGCGGTGACGGGGAGAGGGTTGGTCGCCATCGGCGGCGACGACCCACCGCTGCCCGACTATCCCGACGCGACGCGTCGACCGTAGGCGGCCTCGAAGATCGGCGAGGCCATCAGTGTGGTCACGATCGCCACCAGCACCAGCATGGTGAACAGGGTCGGGGTGATGATGCCCGCTTCCAGCCCGATGTTGAGCAAGATGAGTTCGATCAGGCCCCGCGCGTTCATCAGCGCGCCGAGCGCGACTGACTCCCGTCCCGGTACCTTGCTCAACCGCGCCGCCGCCGCGCAGGCGACGCCCTTGCCGGCGATGGCGACCACCAGCAGAGCGAGGGTCACCGCCCACAGCGCCGGGGTGTTCACCAAACCGATCTCGGTGTTCAGTCCGGAGTAGACGAAGAACAACGGCAGCAGCAGTGCCGTCGTCAACGGTTCGATCCTGTCGGTGAGGCGGCGCGCGAAGTGACCCGACGGCATGGCGACGCCGAGGATGAACGCTCCGAAGATGGCGTAGATGCCGATCGTGTCGGTGATCCAGGCACACGCCATGAGCAGGATCAGCACCGTACTGAGAACCGGTGCCCCGATCGTCTCCTGGTCGGACGGGCGGTCCAACCGGCGCAGCACTCGCCGCCCCGCGGTCAGCAGCACCACCGCGTACGCGAGACCGCCGGCGATGGCGATGACCGCCGTCGCCGGTGTTCCCCCGTGGGCCGCGAGGACAACGGCGAGGATGCACCACGAGATGGCGTCGGTGGTCGCGCCGCAGGCCAGGGCCAGGCTTCCCAGAGTCGTCCCGGACAGCCCCTTTTCGAAGATGATCCGGGCGAGCATCGGGAACGCGGTGATCGCGATCGAGGCGCCCAGGAACAGCATCGCCATGGCGGGGCTGACGTCGGCGCCGAAGTAGCCACCGTGGTTGAGCAGCGGCACCGCAGCGATGGCACCGAGCGCCAGCGGTGCCAGCGTGCCTGCCGCGGACACCGCCGCGGCGGTGCCGGCCCGCTGCCGGATGTGGTCGACGTCGAAATTGAGCCCGATGACGAACATGTAGAGAACGAGGCCGATCTGGGCCGTGGTGTAGAGCACCAGGTTCGTCGCGCCCGGCGGAAACAGCGCCTCCTGGACCTCCGGCCAGAGACGCCCCAGCAGGGAGGGCCCCAGCACCACGCCCGCGATCATCTCGCCGATGACCGGTGGCTGGCCGAGTCGCTGCGCGATCAGGCCGGCGAGGCGGCATGCCAGCAGGATGACGGCCAACTGCAGGAAGAACTGGATCGCGGTCTCTGCGGGCACGTCACAATCTAGCCCGTCCCCGTCCGCGCTTGAACCGCCTTGTCACTTAGTGACAGAGTGGATGTCACTAAGTGACAGGAGGTGAATCGACGTGTCCTCTCCGACCGTGCCTGCGACCGGCACCGACAAGCAGACCCGGGCCCGGTTGGAGGTGTCCCGCCACGCCTGCGCGCTGTTCTGGGAGCGTGGCGTCGCCGGGACCAGCGGCGATGACATCGCTGCTGCTGCCGGGCTTTCCACGCGGACCGTCTGGCGGTACTTCCGCAGCAAGGAGAGCTGCGTGGAGCCGGTGCTGGCCCAGTCGGCACACCGGTTCATCGAGCTGGCATGGCAGTGGCCGCCCGAGCTGTCGCTGGCCGAGCACATGGCAGCCCACATGGCCGCACACCCGTTGACCGCACAGGAGATCGCCGATGACGTCAGCGCTCTGCGCATCGCGACGATGTCGACGTCGGATCCCGCGTTGCGCACCGCGTATCTGATGGTGCACGACGAGATGGAACGTGCCTTCGTCCCCGTCCTCGCCCGCCGGCTCGGGCTGGCGGAGGACCATCTGACCGCACGGCTGTGCGCAGCAGCCGTCACCGGCGCCTTCCGGGTGATCGACGAAGATGTCGGCCACCGGGCGATCGTCAAGAAGGAGAAGGTCACCCAGGAAGAAGCCTTGGCGCTGATCGATCGCGCCATCCGGGACGCCACCAACGGCCGCGTCGGCGGTCCTGTGTCGCCCTGACGCCCACTATCGAAAACCCCTGTACCACAACACATAACGGCGCGTAGTCAGCCCGTCGAGTCGACACCACCTCGACGGCGTACCCCCGCGCGCCGTCACACCCGGAAAGGATTCTCATGGCATTGCCCGCACTGATTCCCGTCGAGGACTTCTTCAAGCCACCGACCCGCGCCGCCGCGACGCTCTCGCCCGACGGCACGAAGCTGGCGCTCCTCGCTCCCTGGCAGAACCGTCTCAATGTGTGGATCGAGGATTTTTATGGGAGCGTTGATGCATCTTCAGAGTCTGGCCGCCTTTGCGTCGTCCGGATGTATCACAGCAATGCGCCAACAGGCGATTTCGAGTGTGTCGTGATTCCAGTCATTACATTTTCCCTCGATGCAGTAAGCACGTCACACTCA
>MDTD01149890.1_pt1 | contig 33108 bp, 16 predicted proteins | sample 811221 | NCBI WGS metagenome assembly MDTD01 (sample SAMN05326646, study PRJNA326480) | marine metagenome | isolation source: seawater | place: Pacific Ocean: South West | collected 2011
GGTCCTTGTGGTCCTGGTCCTTGTGGTCCTGGCCCTTGTGGTCCTGGCCCTTGTGGTCCTGGCCCTTGTGGTCCTGGTCCTTGTGGTCCTGGCCCTTGTGGTCCTGGTCCTTGTGGTCCTGGTCCTTGTGGTCCTGGCGTCCAACCTATAGGATAACAACAACCATTTTCATCTTCTTTACCGCTTGGACAAAAACTTGGAATAAACATATTTCCGGTTGGTGTACAATCTGCTATAGGCCCAGTTACTGATGGTTCCATATCAATTGTAGGTCCTTTAACATTTATACCGTTTTTTAGGTTATTATGTGTATTCAACAGATTCATAAATATATCTGATGGATCTGGTACAATATCAGGATCAATAATTAAATCACCTGGTCTAAGATCACGTAATTCAGGTTCAGTTGGAAATTTTTGCTGTGCTATTGTATAAGCAATTTCTTTATATTTCTCATGAGCATAATCGGCTATATCTTTCTGTAAGTACGGTGATAAATGTTTGTTTGTGCTATTATGATGGTTTTCTAAAACAGTTTCATTATGCAACGACTTATCGTCTAAGACTGGGGGTATAGTCATACCTGCTCCAATTCTTGTAAGTTTAGTAGCCTTATTACCTATATCAATAATAGAACCTAAATTGTTCATATCCAACATGTGCTGTCCAGTAATGGCCTGTGTAGCATATTTTTCATTATTTAATCTAGGTAATGTATCTACAAACTTTGTAACTCCTTGTTTGATATGATTTCCCATATCTCTATCAGAAACTGCTACAGAAACCTTGTTAAGATTCAGTGTATTTTTAGGTACATTCACATACTTTTTGTTGTATACTGGCGACAATGGATTATCAACCATTACATCTCTTTCGCCAAACATAAATGATGCTGAGATACTACCTGTTCTTCTTATTGCGCCTTCTTTAAATTCTGCGGCAAAATTAAGACTGTCGGCTACATCTCTTATATTTCTAGTGCTTTCTATTGAAGTTTTTGCTCCATTAACTTTAACAGTATTCCAATCGCCTAGTGTATATGTAACTTGCTGATTAGATAAATCAATTCTTTCTTTGTGATTAGAAAATCCATATACTGGTACAATTTTAGAATCACCTATATCCGGATCTTCGGAGTATGGTGATTTATCAACTAATGTTTGTAATGCTATTCTATATTTTGCATTTAAGTTTCTTTGTATAGCACCAGAAATTATAAGTGTATCTAATTTTGGCCTTAGTTTTAATTCTGAACCAAGATCAGAAGAACCTTTTATTAACAAAATATCATTTACCCAAAAACCTGAATTATCTTCTGGTAACGGTCCTAAGTACGGTGTTTCTACAGTAATTACGTCTTTGGTTAACTCTACTGGAGTAGCATAGCCATTGTACTTACCATTTTTTATAAACTTCAATGCTCTGTCGCTGTTTGCCTTATACGCCGTATACGATACAGTAAATTCATTAGTTGTTGCTGTGGCACCTGGTGCCTTTATTGTATAATGCTGAGTACCTTGATCTCCATTCTCATCAATTTCGACCATAAAGTCTAATATTTGATATTCATTTCCATTTAACACATGGCCTTCTAACGATTGTGAAAATTTAATTGTTCCTTTTTCGTATAAGTCTACACCAGCATTTTCAAGTCTGACATTTACTAATCCTTCTGAACTAGCCGCTGTTGTACTTAATACACGAGCATAAGATGTGTATTTTCCTACACCATGATCTGGTGACACAAAGTCTGTAGCAGTGAATATCTTCAATGGTAAGTATACAAAATCATCTGGTACACGATTTCCTAAGAAGCCAGTAAATTCAGCAAATTTTCTATTAATTTTGTTTTCTGTGTCAAATGTGCTGATGTTAATATCTAACTCGCCGGCGAATCCTGCCCAGTCGCCTAATTCGTTGCTAGGAACTTTAGCAAATAAATTATTAATTTCGTATTTAGGTGGCATAGTAACAATGTTTTTATTCACATCGTCAGCAAATCTAATGCTTAAATTTGGAGTCAATGATGTTGGCCTAGTTGTAAGAGGTAAACTTAATACGGCATCTGTGCCAGCATCTACTATTGCTGTTGTGCCATCGAGACCAGCACTATCAATAGTGCCAGCATAGAATCTTACATTATCGCCTGGACCAAATACATTGTTCTTTCTATTAACTGAGAAGTGATAAACTTTTGTTGTATCAATATAGTATTGTAAATCTATGTTACCATTAAATCCAGTGAATGTAGCACCGTACTTTAAGTTACTAATATTGCTAGTAGGTATAACATTTGTATTTGCTACATTAATCGTAAACGTATTAGGTGTAACTTCTCTAACTCTAAATGATGTATTGTTCAAATAGTCACTGGCATTTCCTGTATGCATTATTACAGTAGAGCCAGGTTTTAAGTCATGACCGCTATTAGTGATCGTTAGCCTGTTTTGTGATAAAGCACTATTGGCTATAATTTCTAAATTACTAGAATTTGCTTCTGGTATAGCATGTGTTATTATACTGTCAGTTTCTCCCTTGGCTATTGATATAAATGTTTTGCCTATGCTAACAATATTTGATTGCCCTTCTAAAGCACTTACATTTAATGTGTCATTTATGTTTACAACATCTGTGTTAGACAAGCCTTCGGTGTTTGTAAATATTTTACTTTCATTTTTGTATACTGCCATATTAAATGTAATATTAGCATTAGTAAAGCCTGGTGTTTTATGACCTGTATAGTTTAACGGCAAATATTTAATGTCAGCATTTAAGTCATCATCAAGCCAATCCTTTATAAATGACTTTCTTGAATTTGGAATGCCAATAAACATGCTACCAGCATTTGTAAAATGTTCTTGTTTATGAGGAACGTATCCAAATACTGTTCCTGTATTAAAACTACTATTAGCATTTGTTGTTGTAAACAACATTGCTGAATAACCTTTATCGCTAGGATCTGATAATTTAATAGGAGAACCAAGATCATTTACTAATATTGATTTATTTCGTTCATCGTCTTGCCTATATATAACTGCTCTAACGTCACCAGATAATTCGTCTACTGTAATTGCGTTGTCTGAATTATCGATTGTAAAGAATGTATTTTGTACACTATCAATTTTATAATCTTTAATACCCGAAATGTTTCCACCTGCTATAGATATTCTTAGATTGTCTAATTTTAAATTTGTTACAGGTGATAGAGTATATTTTACATTTAATTTTTTAACAATTACAATTGGTAAAATTCTATTTTCAGGAACTGCTGTTGGATATGTAGTTACACCTTCCTCATAGCCTAAATTAATTCTAACTCTGTTAAGACCACCTTGAATCATTGTGTTCTTAACATCATTGCTCCACCATTCCATTGGTCTTGTACTAGCACTAGGATGGTGCGGCATTAAATGATATTCATTACCTTTATTTTGATTTTTTAATTTATATCTATTTTTAAAACTTTGATTACTATGTCTACCAGAATTATTTTCGAATCTGTCTATAAATTCTAATCCCTGTGATATACCTAAGCCGTCATCTCTAAATTTTAATTTCACTACTGGATTATTTTCGTCTATTTGTCCATGTATTTCGGAAACAGTAACGTGTCTTGAATTTGGTGAAGCAAAATTAGATGAACTGTTTTCTCCTGGGAATCTATTCCACAGATTAATTAAAGTACTTGAATCGCCGCCACTATTATTTACTTCTGCGGAACCAGAAACTACATTCATTTGCATTTTGAAGCCATCTAATGAAGGCTTGTACATAGGTTTTGAATATGTGTCAATCCACCAATCAATGTCCTGTTCTCTAGCCATTGGCGTAGGATAGTTTGTAGTAGAATCAAAGGTTGCTGTTAAAGATTTAAGTGTTTCTAAATCTGCCTCTGAAATATATCTAAATTCTAATTCTGCTTCTACTTCATCTATTTTTCTAAATGACTCTGGTGGTTGATCAAAAATTGTATCAAATGTTAAGTCCATTCCGTTGCTTAATGGGCCAATGTACATTGGATTACCGTTATAACTGCTTGTCCAATCGCTTTTATTAACTCCGCGGGTACCACTAGTACCATAATTAATAAAGGCTTTTTCCAACATGTCTAAGGATTTAGACGTATCTCTACTTGCTGTAAATAATAATTTTTTAAGATCACCGGCACTAACATCATCCCTAATTCTTATATCTGCCGTGTTGTCATTATTACGATCAATATCTACAATAAAGTTGGTTGTTAAATTTCTCACAGCAAGACTTGGATTCATTGTAACCACATTAGAGGATGGCTTATTTAAAATAAACTGCTTGCCTGATAAAGACGGTATTGACTCTGTCTTAACATCTGTGTTACTATTAAGTGAATCCATTCTGCCTAAGCCGTATGCTCCTATTTTTCTACTATCAAAATTAGAAATTGTTAATAAGTTTTCTGTGTTTAATCTAGTAATATCACCTTGTATGCTTTGATATTCTCCTTTATAAACTACTACATTAGAAACTGCTGATGTAGTTACTGATGTATCTGAAATAGTCGAGAAAGTAGCACCTGATTCGTCGCTTTGCCTTGTTTGTATTACAGGATAGATGTTTCCGGAGAAGGATGTACTATCTGTAGTAAAATGTACAAAGTCAGGCAGATTAAATTTTGTAACTGTAGCATTACTTTCTAATTGTACTGGATCTTGCCAGGCACCTGTAATTCTATCAGAAGATCCGCCGGACACAATCGCATGTATTCCTTGACCTAACGGTAAAGTTGTAACACCTAATTTATTGAAGCCTGTTTTTGCTACACTGGCATTATGAAATCTAAATTCACTACTGGTCACACTGAATGTTTTAGCAGTGACATTTACATCTGCTACAGTATAAAAATTATCTGGAACTGTGTCTACACTTGATAAACTACTAGTTGTTGTTAATGATACGTTTGTGCCATTTGTTAAATCTGTTAGTCCTGTTGCTTTAAATGTAATTTTACCTGTGCTAGGTGTTATGCCAGTAATTTGTGCTTCTTCATCTGCTCTTAATATAGATTCAAATCCTACAAAACAATTTCCTGTGCCTATTCTAGCATAGTCTGATGCTGTAATATTTGCTTCTGTAATGTAGAAACTACCAGCACCACCGTCTTGTGTATCGATACCCGATACTTCTGTTACAGGATAAGCCTTACCTACTGTGATGTTGGCCGCAGTAGCACCCGCACCATAAAAATATACGTTATCCGGAGTACCAGTGTCTGCTCTTCTTTCTGGTTCTAGGCCTTCAACATTATCGACAGTAACTAGCACACTATTTGTTATAGATGGATCTCTCTTGTCTTGAATAACTCCAGCACTTCTAAAAAACTCTACGTTTGATAGTGGTACACTTAATTTAGCAAATATTTTTGTAGTATAGATATCAGCAGTATTAGGTAATGCTTCTGTGATACTACCTGAACCGCCTGGAGCAATACTTGTAATTTTTCTGTTAATTCTTTTTAAGGGTACATAGGTTCCAGTATAAATTGTTCTTGGAGTTGCTATAACTTGCTCATTACTCCATCTTAAAACTATATTTGATAAATCAGCATTTTTTATAAGAACATGATTATCAAAGAATCGATTTTCACCTTCGCCTAATATATTTCCGTCAGTGTACACAGATAATGGTGTATCTGTGAATAGCATTGTTTGTCCGTCAACATTATCGACAAAGTTTTTAGCACCTGCTAAAGTGTTATTTTGTTCTATGTAACCATGTAATTTTAATTGATATACATTCCAGTCTTCGTTTTCTGATTTAGCAAGATGTAAGTATTGATCTGCTATTGGATTGTTTATTCTACCTGTGCCTACAATGTTATCAAAATTTTGTATGTTAAATGCTTCCCATTCTACGTTTGCTCTATTAACATACCCTGCGTTTGGTATACTAAATCTAGTATTGCTTGTTGACGGCCATATACCTTTGTCTATTGTATTTGTAGGACGTTTAAGCATTTGCTCAGTGTCGTCTATATCAATTGTAATTCTATTATCATTAGGATTATCTTCAGTAACTTTGTATGTTCTGATACTTGTAGTGTTTGCTATTAAAGTGTCATTCGCAACTGATTTTATAGAAAGTTTAGAACCTGGTGTATCTGTAACTAATGTATTAGCAAATTGCACAGTACCCATTTCTGAAATTGTAACATTTGCTCCTAAACTTATATTGTTTGCGTATTCCGATACATTTGAAAATGTTACTCTTGTTGTATTTGAAATAGCATTTGAAACATCAATTGCTCTATAGTTAGGCGAATTAAAAATTTCTTTACCGTCGATGTAAAATTCTATGTAAGGATATTGACCATCGACCTCTACAATATTTTGATCTAACATTTTACCAGTACCAACTAAATCTACTGTAAACGAATCATTTACAAGTTTTGAATTTAATTGACTAGAAGAGAGATTGTTTATTGATCTGTTACCATTATCAAAAGTGTAAAAACTACTATTGACAGTTGTGCCGCCAATTGTTACAATAATATCACTTGTGGTTGTATTATTTGCTGTTTGTATAGCAAACCTTTGCTGTGGCTGATATCTGCCAGCAGTCATGTTTAACACAGATAAAGATGTGCTTGGGTTACCGCCAGGTAGTGTGCTTTCTGATAATTGAAAATCACTACCTCTAATATATAATCTTTTATTTCCTCCTGAGCCTAATACTTCTACTGTACCGGTGTCGCCGACTACAGAACCAACATTTGTTACAGGTACAACACAAGATGGATCTTGATATAAGTCAAACTGTGTCGACGAGTGGGGATTACTACTTCTTGTTGGGTCATGTAAAGCATAATAGTTTCCATTGCTTACACTTGTAAGTCCTGCTATTTTAATGTAATCTACATTAGCACTAGCATAAGCATCACCGCCAGAAGCATTACCGGTATAACTAGATGTGTTTGCCCCGGTACTTAAAGATTTATCTGTATATAATTCGTATTGATAATCGGTGCCTGTTTCTTTTACATAAAAAGTTGTATTGTTTAAAGCATCAAATCCCGTGCCACCTGTTACTCCTTGGAATAAAATTGTATCACCTGAACTAAAAGATCCTGTACCTATTGCGGCAGTATCTAGTGTAAGTATGGCAGTATCGGCACTTGTAATGCTTTGTATAGAAGCATTTGCTCTAGTTGTACTTGCTGGATTAAATCCGTGATTACTACCAGCATTTACAATTACAGGTGTTCCTGCTGTAATGCTTGAAATGTTGAATTTTTCTAGATCACTGTCTATATCACCAAAAGCCACAACATCTGTGACATTAGCAAGATTTAATTGTTTATTAATTTGTGATACAACATGCTCGATTGTTCTTGAGTTTGCTAAATCAACATCAACTGATATATTAGAAGCAGTTGTATAATCTGTAATTGAGATATTTGAAATTGCTGAACTTCCTGTTAAAGGAACATCAACATCAGCACTACTGAATGCCAAACCGTTTTGTAATACTTCGTCAATTCTAGCAACAACAATATTACCTGTAATTACTGCTACATTTGGTTTACTAGCATATCCATCACCGCCTGATGTTATAGTAACACTTTCTAATAGAGCATTAGCAAAAAGTTTTGCTGTAGCAGTTGCGGCATTTCCTTCTGTAGGTGGATCAATTTCTACTGTAGGCACTTTGAAATATGTTGTGTTTCTTTCGTAAACAAAAATATTGCTTACAGCACCTGTAATATCTTCAGGATATAAAATCTCTACTTGCTGATTGTCTGTTATAAAGTCACTTTGTTTTAGTGATATATCCATACTTTGATGATTAAATACGTCGCCAAACTCACCGCGTTTTATTGCCCACTCCTCGCTTATTTCTATATTTTTATTTGTATTAACAACATTTGATCTTAATACACTTGTTATAGAATTAGCAGTACCTTTGTTTCTAATCGTTCCTTTATAAAAATCAAATTGTGCGGCATCTGTAAGTTTCACATTGGCTAAACTTGTGCTCTTTTCAAAACCAATTAATTCTCTAGCAAGATCTGTTTTTGTAGGATCAATAGTTTGTTGTCCATTATCATGATAAAATCTTATGCTGTCTACAAGTAAATCAAAATTAGGTAATACACTTCCTGAACTAGAAATAATTAATCCTTCAGCACTATATCTTCCGTCCCAATTTTTACTTCTTTGAGTTTGTATATCTAGCCTATCTTGTCTTACACCAAGTTTATTATTGTAAATTAAATCATTAAATGCTGTGGTGTTGTTAATTACCATAGCATGTTCTACTAGTTCGGTGTGTATTAGGCAACCAAATATCTGCTTGGTTTCTGGCGGCGTAATTGTAATTGAATTATCCTGCCTAACAATTAAACAATCTCTTATGTTAATCATTTTGCCTTCGCTGTCTATAAGAGAATATTGTTCTTTTAATGAATTCTTTATTTCTGAAATTTTTCCTGTTGAACTTTGAAACTCAATTTTATTAGCCATTGGACTTAACACAATACTGTCATTTTGATCATGATTTTCTGTGGTCCAGAACAAGAATCTTCTGCCTGCTAATAGCCAATCATTGATATCACTTATTGATGTATCAAACTCACCGAAGTCAAAACCTGATGCCTGTTGATGTCTACCAATACTTATTAGTAAATCAAATACATCTGCTACACTTTCATAATGTTTGTTGTATGGTACTTTATCAGTTTTACCTAACGGTCTTTGGAAATATGTTGCTTGGGCGCCGCCTTGCGTAGGTATTTCTGCTAATTTAGTCCATTGTGCTGTATCAAAATTTCCAGGTTGTACATTTTCCTTTGCTTGATAATATGTACTGCCTAACTTAATAAAACTATTTTGTGGGTATGCTACTGCTGTATCAAATATACTAAAGTCTACAGGAGTGCCTCCTTCTGCCACGCCTTGTGCTGGACCCGACTTGTCACTAGGAATAATATCAAACACTTGAGATACTGAGTCAAATCCAGATACTGAAAACCCAGTAGCAGTTTTAGTTATTTTTACACCTGTGTAGAAATTTCTTGAATTATAACCACTAGTATGTAATGCCGTTACAACATCTTCTTTGGGTATTCTTTGCCCTGCTGAAAAGCCATCAACACTGATACTATCACTAAATACTTTTAAATTTTTATCATTTATAAATCCGCCAAATTTATGACCTAATCTAGTATCTATAGTTCTTATTGGTGTTACTACTTCTACATTTGTAATAAGTGATTGAAACTTCAAATAACTGTCAACCAAAGTAGAAATACCAAATTTAATTGTTATTTTGCCGCTATCATTTACAAACCCATGCGGTTCATAATTTTCGAACCCACAACGTTTGCCTTCAGATTTACTAATAACTTGTAGTGGTGATGCTATCGAACGTACTCTATCTGACTTGTCAAAATATGTAGCAAAAAATAATGCCGGTCTAGCCAAATACATTGCTTCTGCTACCGCAAAAGGATAATATGAACTTTTTTTCCATGCGTACTCGGCCGGTGCGCCATCTCCAAATTTCCAATTATTTCTATTTGTTATATCTGATGATGTAGCACTTGTATATATTATATCCTGTGGTGACAATAAATTTCCATTTGTGTCAACTGGAATATCAACATTAGGCCTTGCCCATCTTTTATGATATCCTTTTTTGCTACCTGCTGGAATATAACCTGTTCTTACATTATCCCAAAATGCTGAATATGAACTTGTAATTGCTAAAGGATATTGCGAGTTCCACCAACTTGGCTTTTTAACGAACCCAAACATTTCCCATGGAGTAGTATTAGGTGTTTGAGTGTCATAGTAATAATCAAATATGCCTCTCCAATGTCCAGGCTGTTTAAAATCTGATGTATAATTCCATGTAAACTCATTTGCTTCATCATATGAGGAATTGTCTCTCCAATCTATTCCTGTTGCTCTTATCCATTTGTTAAAATTATTTTCTAAGAGATCGTTTATTTCATGCCATTCATAATCAGCATCATAGTATTTGCTAGGCTTGATGTCTTTTATAAAACAATACTCCTCTGATCTATCTGCCTTTCTGTATTCTTCTTTAATATTATTATAAATTAATGTTTCAAAGTCTAAAATAATATCATCTATTTTATCGTTTTGTCTTGGTATATAACTGCCGTCATGACATCTAATAACATCCAAATCTGTTTGATATGATGTGTCTGTCATGAACATTGGTTCATATGCTGGCCACATTCCTAATTTACTTAAACTTGAAGGAATAAGTGCTGGCTCTGAATCTTCATAAACTCTTAATTCCAGAATATCATTTTTTGCTAAAGTTATACTGCTATCTAATTTTATATCAAATGGTAATGTTGACTTTATAGTAAAATCTTTTTCTGAGCATAATACATTATTATTGTGGGTAATCACATATAATGTTGTATCTATACTGACATTTGCTGTATTATCAAAGGTGTAATCTACTACACTAGCATCACTTACATTAATTGTTGATTGAGTGTAATTAGTTCCAATAGGAGCCATGTAGGTTAATTTGTGTGCGTCTTTAGAAATTTTAGAGTTCTTAATTGTTTTAAGAATTGTGTCGATTATTTCTAAATTTGTTTGTTCCAAATAGTCGTTGTTTACTAAATATGATTCTGTTGAACCTAAAAATTTATTTTTAAATTTAACATATTCGTTTCTTCCAAATCTTAAACTATTAGAAAATTCTCTAGTTGAAGATTTTGTGAAATACATTGGTGTAAGTATATCATCAGATGTCTGTGCTATACTTACCCTAGTTGTACTTAAATCCTTTGCTGTATCTTTAAAATTGTTTGAACCTGTAATGCTACCTGTAAAACCTGTTTGGCTACTTATCATACTATGGAAGTGTTCCATTGTATCGCTAAATGAAATATGTCTTATTAACTCGTTTCGCGGATTAAACTTCAAAACTTCTGGTATTTCAAAAAATCCGTATGCGTCAATTGTTGTAAGTCTATCTTTCTTTGTAAATGTTTTGACATTTAACAAATCGCCTTTAATCAAAGTAATACTGTCTGATAGTTTAATACCTTGATTGTCTGTAATTATTGTGTAATCTGTACCTAGATTTAAAAGTTCATTATTCTTATAAACAATTATATCGTTATTATTAGGTAAAGCACTAGTCACAAATACATTGCTATTTGCTGTAATATCTGTAATTTGTATAACATCTTCTACATATTGTTTTGATGTTGTAGGATACACTTCCTCGTAAAATTTGTAATTGGATATATCAAAATTTCCTGCTGTAATATTTGCGTTAGCAACAAAGTAGTTGTTTTCAAATTTTACAACCTCACCCTCATAATATGTTGCTACATTACTAAAGTTTCTGTATTTGCTTGGTAAACTTACTGGATGCCAATTATTTCTAAATAAAGCATTATCTCTACCTTGATAGTCTTGATTTAGATCTTTAAAATAGAGATACCCCGGAATAGTGACAGCATTTGCTGTTGCAGTTGTTTTATATTTTACGGTATGTGTTTCAACATGATTATGAAAAGTAGGCTCACTACTAAATTTACCACTTTGATATACGATGTTTGCTTTTAAAATATTATCGTATGTGCCTGTGCTATCATTTTCATTATAAGAGAATACAGGACAACCTGTGAAATCACTATTGGGATATTTTGCTATATTATCGACTTTCACACCCTCGTCATCGTATAGTGTGAACTTGGGTGGTTGTTGAACTTTTATTTTTTGTTGTGCTTGTTGCCACCTATTTCCGTTCCAGAAATAATCTTTACCAGCATTTGTACCGCCAGTACTGAAAACATGCCCGCCTGTTACAACATTGGCAGATAAATTTACTACTTCATTAAATTGAATAAGTCCGTTACTATCAGCAATTTCATAAATCTTTTTAGCAACATCTGATTCGTTGTTAGGGAAAATAATAGTTGAACCTTCGCTACCGCTACTACTATTAATTGGGAAGCCAATCTGTAATCCTTCTAATTCTTCTTTTGGTTTGTCAGCAACTATATCGACTGTTGATATAAAACTATTACCCCAATTGTGTAATTCCATATCTCTATCAAATTCTAAAATTGGTCTAACGGCTCTTATTGCTCCAGTAGGTATACTAAAGTTTTTTACATTATCTTTTAATGGTTCTTTAAGAGCATCTACATGATACCAATAATTTAATCTACTCCAAGGGTTCTTGTTTTTAGAACCTCTTGCTATTACCAAATAGTCTGCGATGTTTTGAATTGGTGTGTTATCCCAAGAAGCACCGTCCCAAGCATAAGTCAATAATGCTCCTGTTTGACTTACATCATAACTGATTGTGTCAGCATTTGCTGATTGTAAACCTACTAAAGCATTTGCGGCCGGCTGTACTGAACTATTTGCGTTTAAAAACTGTGAGTAAGCAGGCAAATTAAATTTACCATTTCTTGGTTGAGTAAAGTTACTGCCTGATTGTTGACCACCATAAGCCTGTACACCTGTGTTTATAAAAAATGTTTTTGTATCAGGAGTCCCTACAACCTGAGTAGGAGTACCTGCTGTTAAAGTTCCAATAGTTTTATCAAAGAAAACATTAGCACCTGCTTGTACTTGTTTGTCTTCAGAATATAATTGTACAACATTTGCTGATAGATTTGAACCATAGTTGATAAATGTTCCATTATTTTTTACTAATTGTGCTGTACCACTAGGTAATACTATATCAAAAGTTGTGCTTGTTTTATTAGATATAGCAAAATTTAAGTTTTCTACGTTTGTTTTATCTATTGCTAAATTAGTAGAATTCAAACCTGACGTGTTGTTTACTCCAACAAAAGGATTATTTCTAGCATCGTTAGTAACATTTGTAATAGTTACAGCATTACCATTTGCTTCTATGATTTCTAATTTTGATGTATTTGCTATAGCACTTATATTAGATATACTTGCGTCATTTATAGCATTCATTAGGTCTAATGGTGATACAATAATAGCGGCATTGGCAACACTTGTATAAGTGTTTATATCTGAAAGTTTTAATTCTTCACCTGTGCTACCGCTGTCTAATGTAATTGTTTTAGCACCAGAGCCACTGTCAATTGTAAACTGTGGTTTTTGATTTCCAAAAGTAATACTTGTACTTGAATTATTATAAATTGTTACACTGGCACTAATTACTACATGATCAGAATTTACAGTAGTTACAGTTGCTTGTCCAACATCAGGGTGTGTAATATCAACACCAACATGTATGTCTGTGACATTGTTTAAAAATAATTTATTTGTAATTACTTCAGTATCAGTGTTTATGTCACCACCAGCATCACTAAAAGTTGCTGTTAGATCAAGTGTTTTGATCGGACTACTGCCGTCTGCTAATGTTAAATATGCTCCAACAAATCCATACGCAGTTGTTGAACTATCGCTTACAACCTTGTTAGTATCATCAAAAATGTTTATTCTTACATTATTTCCGTTTACTACTGCTTCGCCATATTTGCTTTCAAACGATGCTCTAACAGTTGTGTTAGAAACTGATGATATTTCAACTGGTCGAGCAATGTCAAAATCAAATGTAGCATCATTAATATTAGTATTAGCAAGTGCCAATATGTTACCCATTGCGTTGTTGCCAACTACATCTACATTGCTAAATGAACCTGTAGAAAAAGCATTTGGTACAGCATTAGCATCATACGGTTGTGTTTCAAATTCTCCATAAGCACTAATTGATAATTCTGATGTTGGCACATCTTCAAAAGTAATTTCTGTGCCTACACCTTCTACGATATAAGACTGACCTACTTTGTAATTTGTGCCTTGTACATAACTTCCTGAAAATTGTACAACCATACCAGATTTGAATATAACATTATTAGGAGATGTAAAATGTTTCAAGCCTACAAGATTGTCTATTGTAATTAAAACACTGGCATTTCCTAATACTTGAATTGGCTCAGGTCCTGGAGCATACCAGTAGTAATTTTGATAATTTACAAATTTGTCTAAGTCAATCGGTGGAGCAAAATTATATTGTTCTGTTTTAAAAACTCTATCATGATTTCCTATGAGTCCACCATTTGTTCTGTGATTAAAAATAAAATCTTCGTAGAACGTAAAATTATCAGCCTTTCCTGTACTTTTATTAATTGTTGTTACTGTAGGTTCTAAGTTGTAAAACTCTCTATTAGGTGCTGGTTGTTCTACAAATACTGTGTTTGTATTATTATCAACTCCTGGAACTTTTCTACCTACATATCCTGATATTTGCTCAATGTTTGCTTTGGCAAATAATTGCTCAACGGTGCTCTCAAAAAAGTTTTTGTTTACACTTGTTTGATGCTGTATCGGTAATAAGTCAAAATACTTGTTATTCATTAGTAACCACTTCCACTTGATCCACTGCTACTGCTACTGCTACTGCTACTACTACTGCTACTCGAACTACTACTGCTACTTGAACTGTAAGTACTACTCGAAGTGTTTGTTGAAGTGCTACTCGAAGTTGTAACTGTTGGTTCTTTAGCAGTACCTGTTACAGGTGCTGTAGACTGTTTTAAATTTACACTAGTTAAACTTTTTACTATTTCAATATTATCTACTGATGCTGTACTCATAAACAACTCGTCTGGTTCACAACGTACTTGATATAAATCACCAAAGTTAGATTGTGCTTTACTAGGCACAATTACTACTGTGGCAACTGAGCCGCCTAACTCTTGATGTATAAAGGCACTCAGTTCTGAAAAATAAAATGTTTCACCAAAATCCCAATTATTAATATCAAAATATCGATCAACTAATTCTAGTACAGCACTTCTAATTTCTGTATCGCTTGATGTTGCGTTTGGTAATTTTACTACTTTAATTTGTGCTTGTACTTCAGTATCGGCATCACTGCCAAATAGCAATTTAAATTTGCCGCTAGTGAAAACCATTTGATCACTTAAACTCTTATAATTTTCTAACACAGATAATTCCTGTGATAATTCGTCTGGTGTCGGATGCTCAGGTATTGCTTTTAGCACACCATTTTTATATTCGAGCATACTGTTATAAAATGTTTTTGTTATAGTAAACATCTCAATAATGTTACTAATGCTTGGATCTATTCTTACTTCTGACGGAGCAAAATGATTCCATTTAAAACTACATGATCTTGGATTTGGATCTAAAGTATTTTGTGTGAATGATCTACCTGGCTTAACATTGTAAGCATTATTTTCAGATAGTATAATTAATTTTGGTGTAGTTAAATCATTTATAAGTTCGTAAACTTTTGGTAATTTTGCTACTGGAAAAACTAATTTATGAATTAATTTACCTTGTGAATTTTTTAAATATGTCTCTGCTACAGTTAAATTTTTAACAAATATTAAATCGAAATCATCAAACTTGGTTGTGTCATCTGGATTTGAACCAGGTGCTATTGTTTCCAAACCAAAGTTTACGTTTAAAGTATCTTCTGCTTGAAGATCTAATATCTTAAATTTTGCTGGCTTCTCATAACTATATCCATCTAAGTCAACTTTTGTTTCAAAGAAAACAAAATCTGTTGTTGCTACAAAGTCGTCAAATAATGATGGATTATCAGGGAAACCGTCGTAGTCGCTGTCAAGTGGAGCAACAACTAATTTGCAAGGATCAGCATAACCGTCATTGTATTTGTATGGGTCAACTACTTCAAATTGTAATGGTTGCTCAAGTGTTTCTTTGGCATTTCTATAAATTATATCTAAACGATCTTTATTTTTAAAACCTTGCCATCTATTACTCACGGCATCAAAGTTTGATATCTTAACACTATTATTAGATAATAAGTCTATATGGCCTTCTGAAGAATATGCTCCAACTTCAAAACTTTGTGTTGTAGCATTGCCCTCATATGTCTTATAACTGGAACTGCCTGCGTCCCAAAGTACATAAGCAATGTTTCCATTTGGGCCGCCAGTTATTGCTTGTGAAAATTGTGAAACAGGTATTTCTATTTCGCTTGGAAATGTTGATAGTGTACCACTATTTGTTCTGACCACTGCCTTACCTGTGTCTGCTGATAAAGGATCTACTTTTATTGGCACTTCAACCGGTGATACAAAATCACCTTGAGCATAATTGGCTGATCCACTTATTGATGTAGCACCATTTTGTAATATTCCAAAATTACTAATAAACCTTAACTCCATATCTTTTGATTTAGAATTTCTGCCTCTTAAAATTATATTTTGACTAGCACCTGCTGGAACGTAAGTAGCATCTGAATCTACTAATTTCCACGCATCTGAAATGCCGTCTTCATCAGTATCTTCCCATATATACGTTTCTCTAATTTCGGGTTTGAAATTTTCTGTAGTTAATTCTATAATATCTTTTTGTATTCTTCCAGTATTACTGTCATAGGTCTTTTCATCATTACTAAAATAAAATTTTACATCATTTAAACTTTCAAAGATATATCGTGAACCTCTGCTAGTAAATGTGTATTTTGAAGTAGTGCTACTGGACTCAGTTAAATTATACTGTGCTTTGATTATCCAACTTGCGCCTGATTCCCTATTAGCAACAAATTTAGAGTCTTTTTGTAAATTACTATTGTCTATTATATACCAATGACTATCTGCTACATTTATTGGATTAAAATCGTAACCAATACCAAAGTCTTCTTTAGCATTTATTTTATTTTTAAAAGCAACACCTATATCCTGCTCTAATAATTCTGCGTTTAATGATGGTAATATTTCGTATGCTAACCATCCATTAGGAATATCTTTACTAAGTTTTACAACACCTGTAGAAGTTGCTAGTTGATTCAACGGCACAGCACTATTAGAAATGCTGTTTATACTTGCCAGTAATTTCTCTGTAGGATCATTTGGATTCCTAAATCGTAAATATGAACCCTCTTGTATAATTCTATTATCGTTTGTGCTATTGTTTAATATTTCTCTTGTGCCAGCATTCAATGTTGTAAAATAACCTGTTTCGTTTCTAGGGGCACTTGGTTGTGTTTTCCATAATATATCTTTTTGTAAAAGATCAAATGCTCCTGGGTCACTTAAATTATGTGCTTTTCTGAAGTCGTCGTATATAAAATTTTGTAAAGTGTAATGCTTTGTCATATTAGCAATATCATCAGTTAAAATTTGATTTTCTGTTTTATTTAAACCAAAAATAATCTGCTGTTGATATGGCTCATCATCTTTATATAAAGCACCATCGTCAGCATACGATACAACTTTGCTGAATCTACCTGTTGGGTCTTCAATATCAATGTATCTACTATGTCCAGCATGTGTTCTGTTTGTTGCTTTTAATTTTAGAATGTTTACACTTTGACTTTTAGGAAATACATTATAGTCTTGAGCACTAACCATTCTATCTTGCGTATAATAAGTTTGAGGAGCATTTATTTTTATACTCTGTAGACTTTCTGCTGGTGCTGAATTAAACACGGAAGTTTGCAATTCCATGTTTACTGTTAAATTATGTAATTCATTTGATGCGTTAAAATAAGGAATATTCAATGTAACTGTTTCAAAGTTCTCTGGTCTTATTGTTAATGACGTGCCGGCACTTTGTCTATAGTATAAACGGAAGATTCCTGTTGGAACGTTTGCTAAATTTCCATCTGAGAATTTAATTCTAATACCATCGTTTATAGTGTTCTCAACACTATAAACGTTTCTAGAATCTAAGGATAGAGAATTATATGCTAAAGTTTGTCCAGTTAGATTAGGTACCTGTTTCCATGTTGCTTGCCTTATAGCATTCTCATCTAGTTGCTGTAGGTAAACATCTGTTTCGTTTATGTTTGTATCATTGACGTCAACAAATCTATTTGGTAATGCTCTTTCAAAAATGTAGTCATTAAATTTTAATTCGCCTTGCTTAAACATAAAGAAGAAACCAGTGTTTCTACTATCAAGACCTTTTTTATCATTTCTGTAAACAAAACGCAAAGGCTGATAAACATCTGGTGATGCTTCTCTAAAAACGTTATTTTGATTTATATCTGCACTAACTATTTCAAAAGGAAATTTTTCTCCGTTTATTGATGCTTCAAAACTAAAAGCAATATTTTGGCCTCTTTGATTATTAAACGCATAAACTTCTGTAGGTATAGTTCCTACTGATCTTTGTATGATTGGCTTTGTGAAAGGATTAGTACTTGACATAGAACTGTTTAAAATAGCAATGAACTTATCAAAACTTTCTGGGTCTTCCTCGTCGTTCCATTCTATTGTCTGATTTTGTAAACTTATACCACTAGTATCAACTACAGGTTCTGAGGTTGAAATAGAAGTTACTTTTAATAAACCACTTGCTGGTATATTTCTTTTAGGTGTATAGCCTAGCATGTTAGCAAGTCTTAGAATACTGTCACGACTTTCTGCTGTGGATAGAAAATTTTCTCTGGTATTAAGATCAACTCTAAATGCCAAACTTTGAGAAAGATATGACAGCAATTCAATAATTGCTATAAATTCAGAACTTTCAATGTAGTCATTAAAGTTTTCTGGATAGTTTTCTCTGATATAATTTAGCATAGCAGATCTCATTGTACTGAAATCATATGCTTTAAAACTTACATTTGTATACGCCGAATAGGCAACTTCCCAGTTTTCCGCGGCAAATAAATTACTGTTACGTTTGCTGATCGCCATTAAGTATCTTCCCCATCAAATTCGAAATCAAATTCGGCTATTAGAGCATCCTTAGATAAATCTGCTTTATATTCTAAATACATCTCTACTCTAAGTGTATGTTCTAATTCTTCTACAGTTAGATTAATTAGGTCAACTCTAGGATCTCCATTTACAATTCTTATACAATCATCTTCAATATCTTGACGTGTTAAAGCATCAAGTGGTTGCATTAGACTTTCTTTTATAATAGAGCCGTAATTTGGTCTCATGACCCTTTCGCCTTTACTGGTTTTTAATTGGTTGAGTATGTCCTGTTTAACCAAGTCTAAGTCTACCAGGTTAAACGGGGGTTTTACTTTGCCATCTGTACTAAATCCAATAAATGTAGCCATGCAACTATTTATCAGGTTTATTAACGGATGCTTTAATGATGGGTGTTTTTAAACAGTTTTTATTTTTTGCTTTGTAGGTACTGTAATGCCTTGGCTTGCATTTGTGGATCTAACTTGTCCAACGCACCTTTAAGAGCGGAATCAGCCGGTGATAAAGTACCGTCACCTGCGTCACCTGGCGACGAATCCTGTGAGTCTGGCTTGCCGTCATTATCTGAGTCTTTGAAATCTCTCATTGCTAGTGCTAAAAATACTTTTTGATATTCCTCATCTGGTAATTGTCTTTGTGAGTTTTTGAGAATTGGAGCAATACTATTAAGTCCTTGCTTTACTAGATTGTTGATTTGATGCTTGTCTTTAAGATATTTTAACACTTCAGCGGCTTTTACAACTGCGGCATCTGATTGAGGGAAAGTTTGAGCCTTCCACGCAACAAATTCATCATTAATCTCATTTGCTTTATTCATTGCCTGTTGTTTTACTTTACCTGCTACAAGTGCATTTTGTGCCCTGCCACTAAAAGGACTTGCTAGTCTGTTGCCTATGTTTTTGGCTCCTTGAGCAATTTTGTCGCCTAAACCAAATGGTGCTTCTTGTATTACTTCATCTATTCGCATAAAATATATCTCCTGCCAGTTATTTATCACTTTTATCTAACTTGGCATGTAAATACTACGTCAACTATAAAAAGGAATTTATATGAAATATGTATTAGTTGTTGCTCTAGAAGAGGAACTAGAAGGCCTTAATGGCGAATACAACGTTTTATACACAGGTGTAGGCAAAGTAAATGCCGCTATTACACTTACAAAATACTTAACTGAAAACCCAGATATCGATTTGGTAATCAATTATGGAACAGCAGGTGGCGTGAATCCTGATATGAAAGGCATGCTACATATTGGCAAATTTGTACAGTCAGATATGGATTGTAGAGATTTTGGCTTTGAACAATTTCAAACACCATTTGAAAGCAATACTGCTGAAATAGTGGTTGACAGCAAGGGGTTTACATGCTATACTCAGGATAAGTTTGCTACAACTATACCAGATGGGTATTGTAATTGTGTAGACATGGAATCATACGCATTAGCAAAAGTGTGTATGGTTTTTGATAAAAAATTTAAATGTATGAAGTTTATTAGTGATATTATAGGACAAGGAGATCAAACTTCTGACTGGGAGGCAAACAAGTCTCTTGGTGTGCAAATGTTTGAAAGTTCACTAAAAGACTTAATTGGAGAAAAATAAAAATGAATGAGTTTGATAAAAATTTTCACATTAACTTTAGTCCGCTATATTTTGTAGCGGCATTTATGCTGTTTATGTTGTGGGCAAGTAAAGCCAACGCATCTGAAATTGAAGAAGTTGTTGTTTACGGGCAACAAGAAAAAGTTATTGAGGCTGACCCAATTCAGACTAGCACATTGTTTAGTGCTATTATGCCAGCCTTTACTTGGAACGCCGGTGGTTACGGTGGTTTTATAGGCTACAACGAACGTGGTGCTCAAACTGTACATACTTCTGTTTTTGTTAATGGTATTCCAGCAAACGATCCAGGAGCAAGTTGGTATGACTTTGGTCATGACATTTCCAGTGGACAAACCGTAAAAGTTGTTAGTGGAGCAAATGGTGTTGTGTATGGTTCTGGCAGTATAGCAGGAACTGTACTTATACAAGATAATATTGAAAAAAGTCTTACTATAAGAACAGGCGGAGATAGATTAATTAGAGTTGCTCCAATCGATCAATTAGAACTAAGCCATTTCAAAGGCAGTATTGGAAGTGTAAGAACAGACAATGACGAAAAAGACACATATCAAAACCAAACAGCAAAACTTAAAGTTGATCTAGGCGACTTTGCTATTGTTGGCAAGTATACAGAATACGACTATGATTATGATAATTGTTATGATTACGATTGGGCAAGTTCTAATAATTGTTTACAAGACGGTCAAAGATATAATGTAGCAATCAGAAATGATGTTTTAACAATAGGTAGAAACTATAATAGTGCTGATTACTACACAAAAGGTAATCCAACATATCACAATAAAAGTTTCAGGGATTACTTACGAATAGGTAATAATAAAGATCTGTCTAAAAATCTTAATATTGCTTTTGGTGTTGATGCTGAAAAACAAACTTATAATACCATCAGCACTAACTCCTTTGGCGAAACTGTAGAAAATTACAGTGATGAAAATTTTGGCGGATTTTTAAATATTAATGCCAGTTTTATTTTCGACTACAACTTTGGTATTAGAGTTGGCAACGATGATCAAAATGCTTTAAGACTAGGTATCGAAAGCGGACCTATGTATTTTAATATTGGTAATAGTTTTAGAAAAGCGAACTTATATGAAAAGTACGGTGACGGTTATGTAGATGGAAATGAATCATTAGATCCCGAGCAAGGCGTTGGCATAGAACTAGGCTATGGTGTATTAAGTCTTTTTAGATACGACTTTGATGAAACTATAGAATACGTTCCAGGCTATACAACAACCGTTGTTATAACACCTGCTACTTTCGACGAAGACGGTAATATTCTTACAGAAGCAGTGACAGAAGATATCTATACAAATGCTACATACACCAACACAGGTGATTACACTACGCAAGGTTTAAGATTTGCTAATAACTTTGGCCCTTTCTTTGTATCACTGAAATACACAGATACTGATCAACCTAGGGTACCTAAGTATATGGGTGCTGTAGCATGGTCACAAGACTTTAATGATATAAACGTTAGATTGAAATATGCGTTTAATGTTGATAGAGAACCAGGAGCATGGGACTATCTTCCTGAGGGTCAAAAGATGTTGGATGATCTTAATAAACTAGATTTATTTGTAACTAAGCAATGGCCTAATGGTGTAACATTGGCATTTAGGGGAGAGAACTTAATTGATGAAGAAGCAGAAGTAGTTCCTTTCTATGGTGTTCAAGGAAGAGAACTTTCTGTTACACTTGATTACAAGTGGTAAAAATATCACATTTTTATTCCATCAAGCAAGTAAATAATTAAATACAAGTGTATCATTTAAAAAACTAGGACCAAAATGACAACTGATAAAATTATTAAAAAAATTATTAGCACGTTTAAAGATTTACAACAACGTGCTAATGAAATTAATCAAGCATCTGGGGAAATTGTATTAGCAACATGTATCCAAAAAGATAAAAGAGGCAAGTACGACAGTTTAGGTTTTTACAATGTAAAAACAAAAAGTTATGCTCTAGTTTTCATACGTGATTACATTGCTAGAAATGTTGATCACATTCCTGAACTAGATCATATGAAATCATTACTTAATCAAACGATTAAAGAATCATAGTGGAAAAAGAAATTAAAATTAATAATACTCTTAACAATACTTTAGAAGAAGAGTTGCGTGTGATGTTAGTAGATAAAAATAACGAAAATCATCAACTACGATCAACTATAAAACTTTTAGAGAAAAGTGTTGCTGAAGAACAAGAAGCAAAATATAGAGCATGGGTTCAATTAGCAGACCTTAAAAAAGAGTTAGAAAAAATTAAAGGGTAGCAAATAACTTTGCTTCTCTAATTCGTGTATTATATAATGATTCACTTACCATACTAGTGTAATCATTTTCTACCATAGAAAAATCTATAAAATGAGATACTGCTTTATGGTATTCTCTTCTATTTATTTTATTGATTAATTTACTTTGTCTTAATCTTTTCTGTTCTACAGTAAATGCTAATGATATAAGTGCGGCAAACTGATTTTTACTTAAAGGTGCTTTTACTAAATTTTGAATAGTATTTACTGCTCTGTAATAATCAATAGCAAATAATTTTTTAATTGTGTCATCGCTTACACCGTTTTTAAAGTTTACAACATAGATACTGCTTTCCTTGTCAAATACTTCCTTCGGTGTATTTAAATTAAACCGTACTTGTTCGGTGGTTTTACCTAACGAAGGTCTTAGGTTTCGATAATATTGTTTTATAATTCGTTGTACGTCTAAGTCATCCAACGGTATAATACCTGTGCTTCTAAAAGCAATCATGTGATTTGCTACTTCAAGTTTTGATAACTTGTGGCCAATACCTATGTAAACATTTTTATTGCTTAATTGTGCTGACAAATAAATTGGTGTCTGTGATTTTATAAAATTTTGTACAGACTTAGTAAAATTATTTGTGGCTTTATATAGTGTAGGAAGATAATGGCTACTCCTCATTTCTGCTCTAGTATAAATTGGCTCAGGTTTTTTGTTGTCCCAATCGTACCCCACGCCTATATAATATCCGTCAGGAGTGCTATAGTTAGCAGGAATCCGGTCGTCGTATTCTATTGCTCCAGGTAATAAATCAAATTCGGCGTCTATCATCTATGCTCCTTTAAAAGTTAGACCGCCTCTGAGAGGTTTATCTTTTTTAGATTGGCTCGGCTCTGGTTGCGGTATTCTTGTGAGAATCGTATGAACTGCGCCTGCGTGAAATTCTATTGCTGGAACGCCTTTACCCAAATTGGTATTACCTTTACCTTGTACTTGTTTTACTACTTTACCCGGTAAAGGCACAGGCAACGGATTTACTTCGAAACCTGCTAAAGTCATTGGTCTTGCTTTTTTAGAAATTCCCGCACTAGGCGTCAAAGGAGTATTTGGAATTTGAGGTGTCATCTTTGTAGCAATATCTACTAAACTACCTTCTAAGTCAAGTTTAGTCGTGCCTTGTAAAAGTGCTGTAGAACCTCTGGCATCAAAATGTCCTGTTGAAGTAAACAATATGGAGCCAGGTACTGCACCTTGCTGAGTGGCTCTACCTAGAGCATCTCCTATTATGTCTCTTGCTTGTATTCTCATTGAATCCATAGCATTTATTTGAATTTTACCCTCTAAACCATTAGCAATACTAGTTGGCAGTATAGGCATGGCTTCTAAATTTAAATTTTGTCCTTTAAGGTTTACACTAGAAAAACCTTCTATGTTTACTTTACCATTTCTTAGCACCTTTTCAAAGTCTGCTTGTACCATAGGATTTTCTAGTGCCATGACTGGGTCATCAACAATTCCGCCAAGTCCTCTACCTTCATCGTAAGGGTGAGGAGCATTATTGGCCGCTTTGATGTTTACATTTTGTCCTGCTTCTATGTTGACATCCTGGTCACCACGTAAATTTAAATCACCAGTAGTTCTTACGTTAAAACTACCTTTGGCATAAAAATCCATATTTCCATCGCCATCGATTTCAATATAGCCTGTGCCTCTTTTATTAACAATATAAATTATGTCATTAGTATCATTTAATAAAATTTGCATTCCTTGTCCAGTTCGAAACCTAATGAGATTACTATTTTCATTATCGTCCATTACGAACTGATGCCCGGGATATCTTTTTGTAGGATTACCGTCTTGTCTAGCACCTGGTGTTAAAATACCAAATACTTCAGAATTATCTTCTCTTCTTGCTCCACTAGTGCTATTTCCTCTGACAAAATCGTCTGCTAACCCCTGATAAAACAAATTAGATCCTAGTGGATGTTCTGGTCTCTTCTCTGCTTTGACTTCAACCTTACCTCCTCCTTTGTATGTATAACTAGCATCAAATCTTTTTGGTTCCGCATTAAAATTTGGTTCAGTTACTGGCGCCGGTTCACCGTTTGCGGATTTACCAGCAGGTATGCCAGGTACCATAAAGTTTCTATTGTTTTGAAATAGACAACCCAATATTACAGGCTCCTTAATATTGTTTACTTGAATTATGCCAACTACAACCTGAGTGCCCGGATCCGGTGGCCTCATCCACATTCCATAACTTGTCTGTGCGGCGTTTGGATCTGCGTCATCTGTTTGGGCACCTACTTGTGTTGCTCCAGCAAATGGCGAACTCCACGCACAATCTATTAATACATCGTCGCTGTCTTTGGCACCAGTTAATTCTGGAATATGAACTAACATTCTGCCCATTCTAGTCGGGTCTATAGTTTTTCTAACAGTACCAAACCACAACTGCCTTGTTTCTAATTTATCTAAATATTTTTTTTCTATTATTTGTTTACTCGGCATTTACTAATTCCTCCGGGTCTACAAATACAGGATGATTAGGTTCTTTGTTCATTTTAACACCATTCAGTCTTTGTTTAAATATTCCTCCGCTGAAATTATGCACAACACTAACAATCATATAGTATCCTGAATATGATGGATCTGTTCTCATGATATCCATTATGCCTGTGTGGCTTGAAAAGTCATCATCATAGTGCTGATACTCTTTTGGAAATATGTATCTAAATGCTGTTAGTACTGACCCGGAACCATAAGGTGCCGACAGTGATTCTTTCCTGTTATCATAAAATTCTTCTATAAGCACGTTGTCTTCATCTATAATTCGTGGCCCAACTGATTGTGTTTTTGCTCCAACTAAATTTTCTTTTCCAAACCAATAAGGATCACCTTTTATATCTAATGCTAACTGTACCAAATAAGGTATACCAATATCGCTATATGATAATAACACGGACATTAAGTGTTGCTGTGGTGTCTTATCGTTTGAATCTTTATTTACCGGCATTGCTTGTCCTGTAAGTCTAGCCGTGGTAGCATCAAATAATTCAGTACTACCTGATTCCTCAAAATCTAATTCTTCCAAATAGGTAAGTTTGTGTTCAGCATTTTGTCCTGACGCAATGGCTTCAAAAGAATAATCGTTTGCCCATCCTGTTCCGCCACCAAACCCACTTGGCGTAAACGAGTCAATATCCTTCTTTATTCCGTCGATTAAATCTTGTGCTTCGCCCAAGCCAGGTATATCGTCTGGTCTTAAACTTATGCCAGTACCAGATAATGCTTCATTTACATTTCCTACAAGTCCATCTATGCCCGAACTTAGTTCACCTAGTTTACTTCCTAATCCAGAAGTAAATTCAAACGGATTGGCCGATTCAGCAATAATTTGTGCTATCTGGCCAGCCGCAACATTTAATCCACCTGCTAAATCTTCTGCCGCATCTTCTATAATAGATTGAAAATTCTGTATGTCTTCAAATAATGCGTCTACTATTTTTGTACCATTTAAAATAGATTTTGATTTTGTATAAATTGCTTTAGGCGAACTAGGTAATCTTCTAGATATGCCATCGTTATTTGTTACAGGATTTGTTATGCCTTTTCCTGCGTCTACTTGATTTTTAAGATCTGTGACTAATTCTATTGTATTTTTTCCTAAATTACTAACAGTCTCCTTTAATTGAGCACCTAACTCTTGAAAATGTTTTAATAAGTCCTCGCCAGTTTCAGCACCTGCTTTGGTATACTTTACTAGTCTATCGCTTTTTTGATCTCTAAATTGTTTTAATTTTTTGCCTGAAAAGGCGAATGATTCAGCATCTTTATAAGTTGGTGCTAAACCATCATTTACCGGAAATAAAAATACTTGTCCTTGAGGGAAACTTATATCTACATTTTCTACTTGATCGTTTAATCCTGTAAACATATAGTCATACTTTTTAACTATATTCCATGTGTTTACCGCCTCTTTCTTTTTGTCTTTTGAATCGTTTGTTTGTGAATCAAAACATGTTGTAACACCTGCTTGTAACTTCATGTCTATAATGTATGTAATAATAAATGCTGGGCCGCCAGTAGGCGATGGTTTACCTTCGGGATCAATAACACATGATCTTCTAATACTGGGTGCCCATTGCGGAGCATTACACTCCTTTGGATCTCCGATGTTAGCATCATCAGTTGATTTCATTTCTCTATCAGAAATCATATTACCAAAATTATGATTTAATTTTAAAATTTCTAAAATACAATCTTTTATAGATTGTCCTTCCTTAAAACTTATTTCTGTTAATAGTGATAGAGTTTCCTCACCTGTACCGGCTCCTGTGGTTGTTGCTTGTGCATCTTCAATTTTATTTTCTTCTTTGGGTGTACTTGGTTTTTGTATTGTAGGTAAAATTTCTTTAACGTCTTCGTGCCATTCGTTGCTACCGCCTACTTTGGTTGGACCGTCATATTTGTTACCCAATTTTATATTGATAGTATGATTTTTACCGTCACCTTTTGACGTGGCTTCTGTGGCTGTATCTAAACTATTACTATTTGTCAAATGATCTTCAAATGTCTTTAACATTTCTTCTATTGTGCTACCTTGAAGAGTATAATCATTTAAAAGTTTTCTAGTTTCCATTCCTAACTTTTTGTCAATATTGTGAATACTTACTCCTTGAAAAAGATATTCTGTACCTTCTGTCCTTGGATCAAATGTAAATTGTGTTAAATAAAACGGCCACACATAAGTAGCAAAATTACTATCAAACTCTTGTCCGGCTACATCCCCGCTCATTAATTCTTGGTCCGTGGCTTCATCCCAGTCTCTATGACCTATCAGGTCAACCTCAATCATATATGGCAAATCTAGTGGCCCTTTTGTTTTACCGTCGGGTCCAGAATATAATTTGCTGGTGTCTAAGCCAGCAGATTCATCTAATTTTTTTAATTTTGTAAAGGCGGCATTCATTAACGACAGTAAACTTGAGCCTAATGGTTCTGTTAATGTAAATGCTAATCTTGTGCTGTAACCTTTAGATGACGACACAGTACTACCGTACTGATCAGTAACCGTTTCAATTTCTAGATTGTCAATATTGAATTTTGTTGTTACGCCTGTTTGAGCAATAATAATTTTGTTTGCGCCTATATTTTCATTAATACCTATAGGTAATATTCCGCTATTGTAGAAACTTATAGGCAAAGCACTAAATGTAATATTGTAGGTGTAACTAGAAAAATAATCAAGAGCATTCGGTTGTTGCGTATTCATGTAAATGTCTTGTGGAATTGTATCAGACATATTAACCTCTTGCTAAGTGTGATATTGTTTCTTTTGTTGGTACTTTTATAACTATTCCTGTTTTAAAATCTACTAAAGGATCTTTGATTATTTCTAAATTTCTTAAAGCAAATACCCACCATAGTTCTACATTTTCATACAAATCATATGCCAATAGGTCAGGCCTCATATTATATTTTTCTGTAATTCTAAAACTAGTATCGCTGATGCTTTCTGGTATCTTAGGAAGATTAGCATAATTAAGTCCCGTATAAAAAGACTTATTAGGCGCATTTCTTAAAAAACTGTTCTTTGAATATGCCATTAAATAAATCCTATGTTAGCACCACGTTTCATATCATCTAAGTTATAATCTTTTCTTATTCTTCTAGGTGAGTATTGCGGTGTCAAGTTAATTGTAAATTCGCAGTCTGTAGGAACGTAAGTAACTTCTTTGTCACCAAACGCACTAGTGAATCCATCTTTATTGCCTGTGTCAACAATGCCGTGCTCTACTGGCACATAATCTACTGTATTAGGAAACATCACGTTAAAGTCTGTTAAAATACAAGGCACCCTATCAAAACCAAAAGGCCCCATATAAGAAAATTGCATCAATGGTGGCGGCCTACCAAATGTTCCATTTGACACAGACTGCTCTCCAAAATCTGCTTGAACCATTACATTGAGAAATCTTAGCACAGCAAGTAAATATTTTGCTTCTTCTTTTGATGTTGCTGTAAATTGAGCAATAAGCGGAATGACTGGCGGTGATGAATTTACAAAACTGTAAATTGGAAAGTTAGCACCTTTAAAGTCCATCATTCCGTAGTTTGCCGATCTGGCATAATAAATGTTAGGTGTATAAGGAAAAATTATACCTCTGTTTGCTTTTAACGGCGCCATGACACTAGAATCACTCATAGGTTTATCTAAAGGTGCTTCGCCTTTACCACCCCAAATTGTGTCAGCATACTTCCTAAACAACTGAAGCCTTGCTCTGTAATCACTATTTGTAGATTTGCCTGTTGCCATATTCTTCCTAAAATTTACATATATATTTATCGGTTTCAATAAAACTGCCGTTAATTTCTAAATCTGGATAATTATTATTGACATGCACAAATTTTTGTGTATAATACTACAATATAAATGAACGATAATTTTGAGGAGAGGTAATGGCACAAAAATATTTAAACAATAAAGACCTACTGGCAGAAATTCATAAAAGTAAAATGAGTTTTTGTTGGATCAAATCGCCCCAGTATGACAGGCCCGACATTATTGTCGACAATGTCAAAGACATTAATAAATCACTATATGATCAAGCAAAACAGAATAAAGCAGGACGTATGAAAGACCTTGCTTATCAATCAGCAATCAAAGTCTATGAAGGTCCAGCAAATAAAAAACCTAAACAAAAAGATTTTTTAGTAGACCCTGCCACAATATCAGATGAAGACATTACATTTAGAGTAATGGATATGGAACACATTCCTGATGAACCAGGTAGAAAAAAGAATCCAAGAAACTTAGCAGAAACTAAAGCAAAGGTAAACTTTCCAGCATTTAAACATTATGCTAAAGTAAACGGAGAGATATCCGAAGTAGCAAGAAGTCATTGGAAGGGCGGATTAAAAAGCGGTAAGTTTTGTGTAGAGCATGGTAGTATTACAAATGAATTAGGCAAAATGTATTTGAAACTTGTAGAAAGATACAGTCAAAGAGCAAACTGGAGAGGATATACATACATTGACGAAATGAGAGGTCAAGCACTTTTACAGTTAGCAATGATTGGTTTACAATTTAACGAAGCAAAATCAGATAATCCATTTGCTTATTATACAGCGGCCATTACAAATAGTTTTACTAGAGTTTTAAACATTGAAAAAAGGAACCAAACTATCAGAGACGATATACTTATTGATTCTGGACACTTACCAAGTTATGGACGACAGATAGCACACGAAGAAGAAATGAAAGCGGCAAGAGAAGAAGCAGAAAATTCTAAATCGGATGCCTAAGTATGACAGATAATTTATTTAAAAAAGCAATAATCTTCACGGACATTCATTATGGCTTGAAGCAAAACAGCCACCAACATCTAAAAGATTGTAATAATTTTATTGACTGGTTTTTAGAAGAAGCAAAATTACGTGAAGCAGAAACTTGTTTCTTCTTAGGTGACTGGCATCATCATAGATCAAGTGTTAATGTAGCAACACTAAATGCCAGTTATCAAGATCTTAAAAAACTAAATGATGCTTTTGAAAAAGTATATTTTATTACAGGCAATCATGATCTTTACTACAGAGACAAACGTGATTTTAATAGTATAGAATTTGCTAGAGACTTAGAAAATTTTGTTATGGTCGATACTATTTTAAAACAAGGTGATTGTGCTATCATTCCGTGGCTTGTTGGTTCTGAATATAAAAAAGTTGCTAAAATAAAATGTAAATATATGTTTGGTCATTTTGAACTGCCATTTTTTAAAATGAATGCTATGGTAGAAATGCCAGACCATGGCGGTATAAGAGCATCGATGTTAGACAAACCAGAATATGTTTTTACAGGACACTTTCACAAAAGACAATATGATAAAAATATTCACTATATAGGAAATGCTTTTCCGCACAATTACGCAGATGCTGGCGATAATGATAGAGGCTATATGTATTTGGAATGGGACAAAGAACCCATATTTGTAAACTGGCCTGATTGTCCAAAGTATGTAACGTGTGGATTAGTAGAACTAATAGATAATCCTGCTAAATTTTTAGACTGTAATACATACGCAAGAGTAAAATTGGACGTAGATATCAGTTATGAAGAAGCAACATTTATTAAGGAAAATTTTATAGAAAAATATAAGTGTAGAGAATTACAACTTATGCCTATAAAAGAAATTGAGGAAGAATACAAACAAGGTGATATACATTTCGAAAGTGTCGAACAAATTGTTGTAAGTCAATTACAAACAATTGAGAGTACAACTATTGACACTGACAAATTAATAAACATATATCAGAATCTTTAAACATGCTGAACATAAAAAATATTAGTGTAAAAAACTTTATGAGTGTTGGTAATAATGCTCAAGGTGTGCGTTTTGATGACAAAAACCTGACTCTTGTTTTAGGTAATAATTTAGACTTAGGTGGCGACGGTAGTAGAAACGGTACAGGTAAAACAACAATAATAAATGCTTTAAGTTATGCGTTGTATGGCGAAGCATTAACAAATATTAGACGCGATAATTTAATTAATAAAACAAATGGCAAAGGCATGATTGTTTCATGTGACTTTGAATTAAGTGGTATCGAGTATCGTATCGAACGTGGCAGAAGACCTAATGTTTTGCGTTTATTTGTAAACGGTACAGAACAAGCCGACCAAGAACAACAAGGCGATAGCAGAGAAACGCAAAAAGAAATAGAAAAAATTATTGGCTTTAGTCACGAAATGTTTAAACACATTGTAGCACTAAACACTTACACTGAGCCTTTCTTAGGAATGAAAAATAACGATCAGCGAGATATGATCGAACAACTGTTAGGCATACAAGAGTTATCAGAGAAGGCACTAATACTAAAAGAAAAAATGAAAGATACTCGCGACGGTATCAAAGAAGAAGAGATAAGAATAAATGCTGTCAAAGATGGCAATGCTCGAATGGAAAAAAATATACAGGAACTAGAAAGTCGTAGTAATGCCTGGGAAAGAAATAAAACTGTCAAATTAGAAGAAATGGCTGATGCTTTAGAGCAATTGAAAGAAATTGATATTGATAGCGAAGTAGCAAAACATAATACTATTGTGGAGATAAAAGATCATGAAGCAAATTTAAATGTATTAGCAAGTAATCTATCTAATACAGAAAATAGCATTAATAGAAGTAATACCAAACTAACAGAATTAAATGCTAATCTACTTAAAGCAAAAGACGGTGTGTGTCCTGCTTGTGGGCAGGATACAGCACATTTAGAAACACACGAAGAATATACAGCAGAATTGATTGAAAAAATATCTGAAGAAAAAGATTATTATGATGACTTGGTTACAAAGAAAGATGATCTTAATGACGGCATTGTAACATTAGGACCATTACCAGATAAACCAACAACATTCTATAAAACACTCGAAGAGGCACTTACACATAGAAACAATGTGGATAATCTTATTCAAAGTATAAAAGATAAGAATAACGAAGAGAATCCATACATAGATCAAATTGAATCTATGAAGGAATCAGGCATACAGGAAATAAGTTGGGACACAATCAACGAACTTACTAGTTTAAAAGAACATCAAGAGTTTTTGTATAAACTACTTACAAGCAAAGACAGTTTTATAAGAAGACGTATTATTGATCAGAACATTGCTTACTTGAATCACAGACTAGCACATTACTTAGATGCTATTGGATTACCGCACGATGTTAAGTTTAACAGTGACCTAAGTACAGAAATTACTGAGTATGGCAGAGACTTAGACTTTGACAATTTAAGTAGAGGTGAGAGAAACCGACTCATACTAAGTCTAAGTTGGGCATTTAGAGACATATATGAAAGTCTAAATCATCCAATGAACTTCTTGTGTATTGACGAACTTATCGATAGTGGCTTAGATGGCGTTGGTGTTGAAAACGCATTAGGCATACTCAAGAAGATGAGTAGAGAACAAAAGAAAAATATTTTCCTTATTTCGCACAGAGAAGAATTAAGCGGCAGGGTAAATGATGTATTGTATGTAATCAAGGAAGGCGGCTTTACAAGTTACAATCCTGACACGGAGTATGTGAGTGCTTAGTCCGTGGTTATACAACGGAAAACAAGTTGATAATTTACCCGAAGATTGCGAAGCAATCGTTTATCTTATCACAAACAAAAAGAACGGCATGAAATACGTTGGCAAAAAATTAGCCAAACGCAAAGTTACTCGTCCTCCACTAAAAGGCAAAAAGAATAAAAGAAGAGACAAAGTAGAATCCGATTGGAAAGACTATTGGGGCAGTTCAGATCATTTAAAAGAAGATGTAGAAAAACTTGGTGAACAAAACTTTACTAGAGAAATACTCTACTTTTGTGCCAGCAGAGGCATAGCAAGTTACTTAGAAGCAAGAGAACAATTTGAGCGAGAAGTACTGCTCACAGACGATTACTACAACGGAATCATCAACGTTCGCATAGGTGGTTCAAAAATACTCAAAGAAAACATCAAGCCGCGATAACTATTTAACGAACA
>MDTD01193324.1_pt1 | contig 33105 bp, 21 predicted proteins | sample 811221 | NCBI WGS metagenome assembly MDTD01 (sample SAMN05326646, study PRJNA326480) | marine metagenome | isolation source: seawater | place: Pacific Ocean: South West | collected 2011
ATAAGCACTCCCCCTTCCATTCTCCAGAGGATGGAGAGGAAGGGGGAAGAGCCGAAGGCCTAGGGGGATGGAGAGGTTTGTCGAAGGGGTGGTTGCAAAGTGAATGAAGCAAATGACAACCGCATATGTTACCTGAGCAATCGAGCATTTGAAGGATGTCGCTTGCGACATACGTATTGCCACGAGGGATTGTTGCCGTGTATTCGGGTGCACTTTGCGAAGACACAAGTGCAACTTCCCCTGGATCAAATTTAAAGATTCGAGAATTGTGGGGATGTTACTTGGAGAGTTTTCGGCACTGTCGACCAAACAGTCGAGCTTTGGTACGTTTTCGTGTGAGACGAAAGAGTTTGGCGAGGCGACAGTATACGTCGCCGTCTTGTGGGTAAAGACGCAGGTATTGTTGGTAGGCTACGATGGATTGAGGATGTTGCTTGTTCCCTTCGAGCGCAACACCAAAATTGTACAGAGCCGAAGCGAGCTGCTTCTTCGTCGTCTCGGTCTCTTTCTTTTGGTGCAACTCCTTGTAAGCATCAACAGCCTTTTGGAGCAGCGGGATGGCCTGTGTATATTCCGTCTTCTTCAGCAACAACACACCAAAGTTATTGAGCAACGAAGGTTCATTTGGATCAGTATTTCGCCCTGATGTGTAGGCTTGAGAGATCAAGGTCTCCTGCTGCTTTAGTTCATCTTTTTTGAGAGGAACGGCTTTGAGTGAGAGAGCATCCCCGAGGTTTCTGAAGTACACAGCCTTTTTGTCACCCTGAATAGCTTTGCGGTAAACTCGTTCAGCATCTTGGAGCAAAGCCATCGCTTGGGGTGGAATCTCATTTGGGGTGGCAGCAATTTGCATCGCCGTTTGTGCTTGTCTCAAGTAGATCGAACCCAGATCATTCAGCGCAGGCGAAAAGTCTCCTTTGATACGAAGTGCCTGTTTCAGGCTCTTTGTGGCTTTTCCCAGCTTCCCGAGTCGGGCCTGCACGTTTCCGAGATTGGCCCAAACGTGAAGATCTGCGCTCAACAGACTGGACGCTTTTGAAAGTTGTGCCCGTGCCTCTTCCAAACGTCCCTTTTTACGCAGCAAGATACCAAGATTACGCAAAGCGATACCATCTCCAGGGTTGGCGGTCGTCGCTTTTTGGTAAGCAGTGAGGGCTTTATCTTCCTGGTTCATCTGCCAAAAACAATCACCAAGTAGACGATGCGCCCCCTTGAAACCTGGCTCCTTCTTGAGCACATCCTGCAAAACGGGGGCAGCCTTTAAGTAATTCCCTTTCTTGATCAATTCCTGGGCTCTCGCAAAGAACGCACTCGCAGAGTTACTCACAACATAGTAGTAAGCACCCCCACCTCCACCAGCGATCAACAAAAACAAAAATACCCACAAGCCCATCCCAGAGGACTTTTTTAACTCAGGCATGTCTGTCTGCTCTAACGCGCCGTCAAAGCCAACAGGTTGTGCTGGTTGCTGGAACTGGTTCGCAGGTAAATTAACCTGAGAAGGAGATGGTTGGACAGGCTGCTGCACAGGTTGCTGCGCGACGGGTTGCTGCTGCACAGGTTGCTGCGCGACGGGTTGCTGCTGCACAGGTTGCTGCGCGACGGGTTGCTGCTGTACAACGGGTTGCTGTTGCACAACGGGTTGAACTGGTTGTTGTTGCACAGGCTGCTGCTGAATGGGCTGCTGTTGCACGGGTTGCTGTTGTTGTACAGGCTGTTGTTGCATAACAGGCTGTTGTTGCATAACAGGCTGTTGTTGCACAGGTTGTTGTTGCATAACGGGTTGTTGCTGGACAGGTTGCATACCTGGCATGGGGGGAAGACCGCCTCCCACTGGCATCGCGACTTGTGCTGTATCCGCTCCCTGGTATGCTCCTGGACCTTGCATAGCGGTCATGGGTGGCAAGGTAGACTGCGCTGGTTGTATGGGTTGTTGCGCAGCTTGTGCTTGCGCAGTTTGTGCTTGCGCAGCTTGTTTCTGCTCGCTGATGTTTTTGGCAACAGAGGCAACATCAGCGGAGTAAAGCTCCATCGTTTGCCGCGCCGGATTTTGCGAAGAACCGATCTGAATAGCTGACGGTGCAGGTTCGGCAGGAGCGCTCTCAACCGGTGCAGCATCTGCTGCAGGTAGATCGTCCTGTGTCCAGCTCATAGGAATACTCCAACCGTCTCCAGAAGGAACGGGAGTATTGGCTGGAGCATCACCTGCGCTGGCTTGAGGAACTTCGACACCAGCGCTTTGCGCTGGCTGTGCCGCAGGAGTTTGCTCTACCGGGACTTCGGGCGCCGGGGTCTGTTCTGCGACCTGTGCATCTTCGGGGAAAGTAAGGAGCGTCTTTCTCGCCATCTCTTCGTCAGGTGGTGAATAAATCACGAACTTACCTGCGAGGGGTCCGATGGGCCAAAAGCCTTCCTTCCAGATCATGATCAACGGATCAAAAGGAGAGGGTTCGAGTTGAAGGTCCTTCACGACGAGCCAAGCGGCAGCATGTGAGGCATCATCGGCGGCATTAGCACAGTCCTGTGGCGCAAAGAAGGCCTGCTGTTGATTGAGCACGCGATTTCTGACATCACGCAAAACAGCGGAGAGCGCTTCCAATCGACCATGCATTTCGGCTGTAGACTTGATGCTCTTCAGAGCAAGCTCGCGACTTTCGTCGAGTGTGGCGCTCTTGACACTGGCCTGATGTGCGACTTGTGCTGCATCAAGGTCTTCAACCCACTGGACCTCGTCCGATTCATACACCCCAAAGTATTGCAGCCGCTTCAAATAATTTTTGAGCGCGTTTGCAGCTTTTTTACGCTCACGCGTTCCGGCAACACCGGACAAAGCTGGAAGGGTTTCGTTATAGAATGATTGGAGTTTCTCTTTTGAGCCTTCCGGAAGAGAATCGCATTCGGGTGGAAGCACAGGCATGGGCCACATTCCTCGCAAGACAGTGTACTGGCAACAAGAGCCGAAATGAAAGACGTAACCATTCATCCCGAAAAGAGAGGAATTTTCGCGCAAAACACTCCTTCTCTTTGAGTAGGGACCTATCGTTTAAGTCGTTTATTCCTATCCCAACGAGGGTTTTGTGTCAAGCAATCCTCATAACACAGCCCCGTTTTATCACGTCCATCCTCCCGACCCTCACAGCGCAAAACAAGCCACCTCACAGAGAGGGTCTTAGTTGTGGAGGTATTGCGCACATTGTCTCGTCATATAGCTGCGCTTCAGCCGGGTATCTTTGGAAAATCCTGAGAAGACTTCGAGCGTTTGTTTTCGTCGTAAAAAGCGCGTGGGCACAGGTATGTCGAGAGGCTTCTGGAAGACCGAACGCCGTTGCTTCGAGATCAACACAAAACCACGATCATCGTGCAAGGACGGAGACAGTTGCAGTGGGACGGTGTGCACCTTCATCTCTGCCAACATCCCGATCAAACACCAGTAAAGTGGAGTTTGCATATACGGCGAGCCGAGCTTCACCACCATGATGCCTCTCTCTGAGAGGCTACGCAAGAGGTGCTTTAAGGTTGCTTTTGCAAACAAAACACGGTTGTACGCGTTGGGCGCAGGAAGCTCTGCAAAGATCAGATCAAAAGTAAAATCAAAAGGACGTAGTTTTCGCGCAAAGAACTCCGAAGACAGACGCAGAGGCAAGATCTCTTTTTGGCGAAGATATTGTGTGCGGATATGAGCGTTTTGCTTTCGTAAAATGGGCGCATTCATAAAAAAAGAAGACCAAGCGGGATACAAATCCCACCACGTTAATTTCGCCTGAAATGAGTACTTTGCCAGCTCACGCAACAGCATCCCACTTTCCCCTCCTACCAATAGAACTCGCTTGGGCGTTTTCCCCAACAAGCTCACAGCAGGATGCACCATCAACTCAGCCTGCCGATAAGCCGATATCGTTTGAAATACAACCATTTTGTTCGCAGTTACCGCATAATGTACATCTCTTCCAACTGCACGAGCGTATACAGTGACAGACTGTGGACCGACCTTCCGAGAATAGAGGACTTTGTGCAGCGCAAGCGGTTGTGCCATCGCAGGAAAGATCTGTGCCCCCATCCACACCGGCCCCCCCAAACAGACAAAGTACATCCCTGCACGCAACAACCAAGTCGAGCGCGCAAACCAGGACTCGTAACGCAACCAACACAGCAAAAGAATCCCCCAACAGGCCGAGAGCACAACACAGGCTCCAAGTCCCCCATAATACGGATACACCATATACGGAAGACAACCCACAACCACCCAACCCAACAACAACTTCAAAGGGATCGCGCTGAGTGTTGATCTCCCCTCCCAAAGCTCGCGAAGCTCCTTTAACAAGCTCAACCCTTCAGGTGCGATCATCACCCCCACAAGGAGACCCAATTGCCACACAGAGGTTTGCAAAAACCAATGACTCTCGGACCAAATAAGTGTTAAACCTCCGATAGAAAGACCACCCCATAAAAACAACCTGCGAAGAAACTGCCCTTCGACAGTGACAGGACGCCACCCCGTGAGGCTTGTGAGAAAACAACTCAAACCTGCGCCAAAGAGTAACGAAGCAGGTTGTAAGGCGTGTACACCGGAGAGCAAGACAAACTCGCCGACAAAAAAGAGCATGCTTCCAGCACAGTAGAGGGAGATAACAGCGAGCGTGATCGTTGCCCAGCGCGCCTTATCTATCAACGAGAACGAGTCTTCGTTGGATGGTCTCATTCGCAAACATCCTGTCATGTAGAAAGTGGAGCTTGTATGTAGGAGAATTTATCGTTTTGATGTTCTTGCACTGAAGAGAGGATACCGGGTCTTTGGGAGCTGAAGGTAGGTATTCTGCTTAGGCTTTTTGGACTGTTTCTTTTTGGAGGTCAATGGTCGCATACGGGAAAACCAGTACATCCCAGAGACGGGTATCATCTGATTGGCCATCACCAACTGAGGCACAAGTAAGCAGAGAGTGATGCAGCAAATACAAAAGAGACGCTTCACGTATCAGTGTCCGTAGAGTGAGGGGAAAAGAAATGGTCTTACCCTCGGAAGCGAAGAGAGACGTTGGCACGTAGCAGTTGACGTGTGAGATCACTGCTACCACGAACATTCGTCCAGTGTCGACGAGGCGTCTGACTCTCTCCTCCCATCAAAAAAGCTTGGAATTGTCGAGCATGTTGAGACATCGCATCCGCACGACTGAGTAAACCTTCCTGCGCTTTTTCGATCACATGAACCTGTTCCCGAGGTCCTTGTTTGTGTACACCACTTCCAGAAAGTCGTCCAGTATCTTTTGCCCACTCATCGTTCGCAGAGCGCTGCCCTCGCTTTTGATCGGACAGAGAAACATCCCTTCGTTGTCCCTCGGACAATCGAACTGATGACGTCTTCCCATCATCCAATGAACCTGGATGATGGGACATTACTCGTGGTGTTGAAACTTTCATTGGAAGACTCCTCCCTATCGTGAACATAACTCACTCTTTCACACAACGTCTCAAATGCGTTAATGATTATCGACATATGTCGACATCTCGTGTCGTCTTTTTTGAAAAAAATGAAAAATATCTTTTGCCAAATGGGATGAAAGCATATACATTTTAAGACGATAGCATTTTTGTCAGAAAGTGCTTCAGGTCTATAGAGAAAAGACCGTCATATATGGAGTATGAGCGACATTCTCGTCGCCATCCCTGATTATCAACAGTGACCTCTGTATCAAAAAGGGTTTTATCATGCTGATCTTGACAAGGAAACCAGGAGAACGCATTCGAATCGGCGACGACATCGTCCTCGTGGTTAAGAGTGTATCAGGAAAAACAGTTCGCCTGGGTATTACAGCCCCCAAGGAAGTGGCCGTCTTTCGTGAAGAACTGTACGATCAGATGAAGCGACAGAAACCAAACACCAAAGCCATCAAAGAACACAACGATATAGTGGACATCGAGATCGACATCCTTAACCTGACAAAAGATCCATCTCACGGCTGATCCCACTCTCCCCTCCCTCAGCTTGGACAAGGATGTATTCTTGACCTGCATGGACTGCAGGTTCACTTTTCGACATTCACAAACGTGTTTTTACAACGCATCATTGCGTCATCGCATTCGTTTGTCATCGACAAGCATGCGATACCCGCATTTGCTTGTCATCAACAAGCATGTGATATCTGCATCTTCTCTGTATGAAATGTATGCGATGAGCTGTGGGACTACGATGTTGGTAGGTGTCTAAACTTCAGTTTCTTCGGAAGGATGGAGAAGGAAGCAGGTAACTGACCGACATTCTCTCCGTCGAGATCGATCATCACACGTTGGTCCTTTGGTTCGAGCACTGTTGCTTTGACGGTGTGCGCCTGTGTATCGGAGACATGCTTGAGTGAAAGGTGTGTTCCTGCATAGATCTTGGTTCCATAGATGATCAATCCAAAGCGTCCAAAATCTCCGAGTGTAACAACATCAAACAAGCCATCATCTGGTAACGCGTGAGGTGCAACCCTCATCCCACCACCAAAGGATGTGCAGTTGGATACAGCAACGGTGCTGATCCTTCCCGTCTCAGTCCTCGTCCCTTCCTCTCCGCCTTCAAGCTCCAAAGAAACCACTGGTTTGTTGTAACCAAGGATCGCACGGACTGTCGCGATGTAAAAGGCAATCGTCCCACCCAACAGTTTTGTGGTTTTGCGAACGTTCTCATTGACAGCACCACTCAGTCCAAATGAGGCGATGTTGATGAAGAAACGTTTACAACGTGAGCCATCTTCCAAAGTCACCTCAGCACAACCCAAGTCAACATCCTGACACGTCCCACACAGGATCATATCAGCCAATTGTTGTGGTGTAGAGGCAGGGACGAGTGTGCGTCGCAGATCGCCTCCTGTCCCGCTCGGAAAGAATGAGAACATCGCGTTGGGTTGGATGTACTCCCCTTGTTCATCGAAGAAGCCGTTGACCACTTCATTATTGGTACCATCCCCTCCAACGGAGACGATCAACTCATGCCCTTCGCGAAGAGCTTCACGTGTCAGACGAATCGCATCGAGCGGTGCGCTCGTCATCTTCACTGAGAAACCTGAGAGTGATTGTTCGAGTACCGCAGCCGTTTTCGCCCAGGATTTTCCGGTGCGCCCACTCGCGCTTGTAGGATTGACAATAAAACAGGTGGATGGATGGGAAGTGGTCATGAGCAAACCTCGCTCGCAAGCAACCAAGCGGCCCTATTTTCTGGCGGCAGGTTTGGATGGTTTTTTAGGTGCAGGCTTGTTGGCGGCCTTCGTATCTTTTTGTGTCCCTTTTACGTCCTTCTTGACGTCTTTGTCGCCTTTCTTGACGTCCTTGTCGCCCTTCTTGGTGTCTTTGTCGCCTTTTTTGGGGGCTGGATTCTTGAGCTTGAATCCACGAGGAGGCGGCGCGGGGACCCACTTTTTCCCTTCTTTTTTGCAGAAGTAGAACGCACACTTGTTGCAATTTCTCAAGTGCGTACACGTCTGCGCGCTCATGATACATCGCATACGCCGGAAGGTTGAGGGGGGATAGAGGATGAAGTTTTTGACACATTCCTTGGCACAAGACTTGAGTTTAAACTTGTTTCCTTTTTCCTTGATACGTTTGGCACAAACCTTTGTGATCTTGCGACACATTTGAAAGCAACGAGGTTTGGAAAACCGAACTCGCTTTTTCAAATCTCCGCGAGTGATGTACTTCTCCCCTTTCTTCCTTGTGGGGGTTTTCTTTTTGTCACAACCAATAACGAGAAAAGAGAACAGAGTAAGGCAGCAAAAGCTCCATAGAATCTTACGTCGCAATGTATTTCTCACTTACAAAAAGATGGAGAGCAGTCCACAAAACTGTCCACCAAAAGTCCAGAACAACACCAGGCCAGTATCTCTTCGGCCAAAAAGCTCCCCCGGTCCGCAAACCTTAGGTGAGTGAGCATTTTTGGAGAGCCAGCCAGGCCAACAGAATGGGATCAACGATGAGATGTACCACAGCCAGAAAGTCTTTTGCAAGCGAAGGAAGGACTTTTCGCAGTTTCAGGAAAAATCACTCTTGAAAGCTTCTTGACAAAGGACGACATGTTCATTTAAATCGTTCGGAAATTAGCGGGGGTGACAAGAAAAAGGCCTGTCATCACCTCAATCAAAACGGATACAAGTGGTTTTCAACCATCCACATCGTCCATATGAAATTGGAGGCAAGGGTTTCCTCCTCCAAAGCAATCTTCCATAAGAGGTGGAACAAACAAAGGATTGTCATCCGCTGTTCCACTCAGCAAGACGAAAGGCTGAATCGAATGAGTCGAAATTTTCTTTTTACATCCGAGTCCGTATCAGAAGGACACCCAGACAAAATGGCTGATCAGATCTCCGATGCAGTGCTCGACGCATGCCTCGCACAGGATCCGATGAGCCGTGTCGCTTGTGAGACTATGATCAGCACAGGTTTTACGATGTTGGCTGGTGAGATCACAACCAAAGCGCAGCTCGATTTCCAACAAATCGTGCGCAACAAGATCCTCGAAATCGGATATGACCATTCAGACAAAGGCTACGATGGAAACACTTGCGCAGTGCAAGTCGCGCTCGACAAACAAAGCGCTGACATCGCAATGGGTGTTGATGAAGGCGACGGCCTCCACAAAGAACAAGGCGCGGGTGACCAAGGAATGATGTTCGGATACGCGAGCAACGAGACTGAGGTCTTGATGCCCATGGCGATCCACTACAGCCACCGCATCATGGAAAACCTCGCAAGAGCTCGTAAAGATGGTGTTCTGCCCTTCTTGCGTCCAGACAGCAAGGCCCAGGTCACTGTCCGTTACGAAAACGACAAACCCCAAGCAATCACTGCGATCGTCGTTTCCTCCCAGCATGATCCCGATGTTGAGCACCAAAAACTCCAAGAGAGCATCATCGAAGAGGTCGTCAAAAAGACCATCCCCGCTGAGTTGATGGACGCAAACATCAAATACTTCATCAACCCCACAGGTCGATTCGTCATCGGTGGTCCCATGGGAGACTGTGGTCTGACAGGTCGTAAGATCATCGTCGACACATACGGTGGAATGGGACGTCACGGTGGTGGCGCGTTCTCCGGTAAAGACTCCACAAAAGTCGACCGCTCCGCAGCCTACATGACTCGCTACATCGCGAAAAACATCGTCGCTGCAGGACTCGCAGATCGCGCAGAAGTCCAACTCGCTTACGCGATCGGTGTCGCTGAGCCCGTCTCCACCATGGTCGATACCTTCGGCACAGGAAAAGTAGACGAAGCCAAGATCGAAGCGGCGATCGCGAAGGTCTTCCAAACCAAACCCGCAGGCATCATGGAGACCCTCCAACTCCGACGCCCTGTCTTCAGCCCCACCGCTGCGTACGGACACTTTGGACGTACAGGCGATGGTTTCACCTGGGAAAAAACAGACAAAGCCGAAGAACTCAAGGCTGCTTGTGGGCTCTAGTCCCAATCCCCCCTCCAATCTCTCCCCCTATCTTCCGTAATTTACGGACTTCACAACAAAAATCCCTCTCCACAACAAACATTTTTTCACTCCAAAAAGCATCTATTTTTAAGGACATACTTGCTTCATTTGGCAGGGTTGGCTATAAATAATAAAAAATTCTTCCCAATTTTTTGGAGGATGATCGTCATCTAGTATGAATGAAAGATGGAATGTTCTTAATGAATGTGAACTCCGAGGAACAAAACATGAAGAGTCAACTAAAACCACTCCTTTTTACCCTACTGATAGGGACGGTGGCTGTGTTTGGTTCGCTGCTCACTGCATGCGATTGCAACACTGAGCCTGTCGGACAAGCGCCTGGTACACTTGAAACAGATCCAGAAAACCAAATCCTCTTCTCAAGCATCACTGTAAACGAAGCTCAACCCGAACAGCTTACGATTTACAACAATGGACAGCTTGATACGACCGTCACAAAAATCGAGATCAAAAACGACACAGATGGTGTGTTCAAGGTGACAAAGGCTCCCAGCCTTCCCTTTACCCTCAAAGCTGGTAAAGAGAACGGTGTCAAGATCACTGTACAGTTCCTCACCGAAAAACCAGGTGAGTATCGTGGTCTCTTGAAGATCTACTCACCTGACGCAATCAACGTCGGACAGGACGGCGCCATTAACGTGACACTTCGTCACGAACAGTTGACGCCAGATCCCACCTTCGAATGTGGTGACAAACTCGACTTTGGTGCTGTTGATAAAGGCAAATCCAAAACACTCGAGTGTAAAATCCGCAACCGTGGTAACGCTGAGCTCATCATCACTGACGCAAAGTTCAACGTTGAAAAAGGAAACAAAGAATCCTTCACCATCACCGGACCTGCTTATCCCATCAAGATCCCTGCTGACAACACCACGCTCGTCGGCATCAAGATCAAATTTGAGCCCAAACAATACCCCCCCAAAGAAGCACAAGGGACCTTCGTCTTCGAAACCAACATGCAGGTTGACCGCGAAGAAGACAAACCCAGCCTCCTCGTTGTCGGTACTGTCAAAGTACCACTCATTGAGCTGATCCCTGTCTACAACCCCTGTACAACAAATGATGACTGTACAAAGATCGACAGCCGACTCTCTTGTACAGAAGATACAATCGGCGGAAACAAAATCTGTCGCCAGCGCGCAAACACCACCCCCATCCTCAAATTCCCACTGACCTCCAAAGGGAAAACAACCAAGCGTACCTTCATGATCCGCTCCACTGGTGACCTGCCCTTGCAGATCACTCAGCTCGATCTTGACGGAACCAGTAGCCCAGACTTCCTCGTCAACGTCGTTGGACTCAAATTCCCCATCACGCTGAACCCCAAAGAGGAAAAAGAAATCACTGTTGAGTACACACCTTCTGACGACAAAGAAGACAAAGGCCAAGTGATCGTCACCAGTAACGCTGGTAACCTTCCAAAAGCCCCTGTACTCCTCGAAGCAGACTCCCGTGGTTGTAACCTTGAGGTTGTCCCACGCAAGATCAAATTCCCCAGCGCTCGCTCCACGAAGGTCTCCCTCGTGAACGTTGGAAATGAGTCTTGCTTGGTTGAAAAAGTGTTCCTTGAGAGCAACAAGAACGCTCCATTCTCATTGATCCCCACACCAACCCCCAACCAAACAATCGCACCAAACGGACGTATTGACTTCCTCGTCAAATTCACACCTCCGGACAAGAACCAACACAAAGACTATGTCGTTATCGAAAGTAGCGACCCTGATGAGCCCACTATCAAACTCGAATTGGACGGTCAAGTGGCAGGCGATCGTGAGTGCCAGCTGGAATCCAGCCCCACAACACTCAACTTCCAACTCGTCCCCGTTGGACGCTCCAAAAAACTCAGCCTCAACGTCACCAACAAAGGTTGGGGAGATTGTAATCTCAAAGCGCTCAACATCCTCGGCACCAAGCCCTCAGGTAACACTGCGTTCCAGTTGACCACCAAGATCAACACACCGCAAACTCTTGAGAGTGGAAAGGCGTTGCGTATCGACATCAGCTACACACCTGCACAATCGACAGGTTACGAAGCAAACCTCGGCATCGATAGCAACGACTCAAAACAACCCACCTTCGTGATCAAGCTCCAAGGTAACTCCGGTAACCTCTGTCTTGAGATCGTCCCCTTCAACATGGACTTTGGCTCAACCAAACGCGGTTGCGCGACACCAACACGTGACATCGAAATCTACAACCTCGGTGCACAAGGCTGTAGCTCAAGCATCACTGTCAACAAAGTCGAACTTGGTACCACAACAAGTACAGAGTTCCGCTTCAACCAAAAACCCATCTTGCCCGCAACCTTGACCGCTGGACAATCCATCAAAATCCAGATGTCTTACAAAGCGAAAGATTTGGGTGTTGACTCCGGTAACCTCGACATCTTCAACAACATCCCCGGACAAAACCCAACAACTGTCCCACTCGTCGGCGAAGGTGTTGATACTAACGACCAAAAAGACGTCTTCAAACAGCTCAACCGACCCAAAACGGACATCATCTTCATCATCGACAACTCCTGTTCGATGGGTGATGACCAGACTGCGTTGGCGAACAACTTCCAGACCTTCATCAACTGGGCCGTCCAACTCAACGTTGACTACCACATTGGTGCAACCACAACAGACGTTCAAGGAAACCGACACCCACCTGGATGTCTCCAAGGTTCCGTCAAATACGTCACACCAAGTACTCCTTCACCTGCGCAGACCTTTGGTCAAAACGCGAAGTTGGGTACAAGTGGTAGTGCGACAGAGCGTGGACTTGAAGCTGCGTACCGCGCACTCATCCCACCTGTCTCCAACAGCGCAAGCTGTAACCAAGGCTTCTACCGTGCGGACGCATCGTTGTCGCTCATCTTCGTCTCTGACGAGGTCGACCAGTCCACCAACCCACTCGGGTTCTACATCAACTTCTTCAAAAACCTCAAAGGTTTCCGTAACAGCAACCTCGTCCGCGCATCTGCAATCGGACCCACAGAAGAGTCCAAGTGTCAAACTTCTGGTTCTTGCCGTTACTACGCTGTTGCAAACAGCTTGAAGGGTATCTACAAACACATCAAAGCCCAACAATGGGGACAAACACTGAGTAGTCTCGGTTCGATCACCTTCGGTTACCGTACACAGTTCTTCCTCTCACGTAAGGCTGATCCCAAGACCCTCAAGATCAAGGTCAACGGAACAACTGTCAAAGAAGATCCACAAGATGGTTGGCAGTACGATCCTGCAACCAACAGCATCAACTTTGCGAAGAGCCAAATCCCACCACCAGGTGGAACCATTCAGGTTGAATACAAAGCAATCTGTCTCCCCTAACATCCCCCTTCTCTCTCCTGCCCCTCCTCTCCTTTACTTGATTTGAACCTCCCCCACACAATCTGTCCTTGTTGAGAGCACCTTTGTGCTTCTTTGTGTTCTTGTACACCGCAAGTGGACTCCACTGTGGGGTACAGGTACACAAAGAAACACTTCACTCTGATCAGATCATACTCGTAGTCACGTGTGTAGAAAAAATCGGCTAAAAATGTCCAGTGCTGAGGGGGATTTGTGATCTTTTTCAAAAAAGAGATTGACAATCCCCAGACCCACGGGTATATACATACTCCGAAACGCGGGAATAACTCAGTGGTAGAGTGCAACCTTGCCAAGGTTGAAGTCGCGGGTTCAAATCCCGTTTCCCGCTCTACTGGCGACATGGCCAAGTGGTAAGGCAGAGGTCTGCAAAACCTTTATTCTCCGGTTCAAATCCGGATGTCGCCTTTTACATCATGTCTGCGCAATCGAAACGACCAATGGTCGTTTTTTTTGTTTGGACACACCTCTAAAGCCCAAACCTTTTCACCAAGGTCTGGGCTTTTTTGGTTCTCCCACTTTCCCCCTCCCACTCGACCCCAACAAACGCTCTCAAACACAAAGAAGAGCCACAAGAAACAGCCTACAAAAAGACCATCGTATGGACGATGTCACACAATACTCTGGACGTCATTTGGGTGCACGTTCGGACGAAGCTGTGAGATGATGCTCTCGATCGTCGCGAGCCCGTAAGTGATCTTCTTGAAAAATGAAGGATTATGAGGAACCAAAGAAAAATTGGGATGCTTGGACCAAAACCGCCGGAGTTTACTGTCCAAGCGCCGGGCTTCGGAGAGATCTTCGATGCGAGTGGGATTGCCTCCCTCGATAGAGATATTCCCTGCCGCTGCTGTCTCGAAAAAAATCACGGCGTCATATCGAGCAAGCTCCTCATCCAATGAAGAACCTACATACTCAAAGAAATCACCATCAGCTTCGGGCCAATATGCCACACTGTCCACTGTCCCTCGATCACAAAGCAAGATACGCTCTGGGTAGCAAGCTGATTGGACATCTTCCAAATTACGCTGGACGTGATAAATTGCGAGCTGCGCTGACCGTCTCGCGTTATCGTTACTTGCTCGCGGAAATCCTCCAGAGAAGAGCAACGTCGCGGCTTCGGGAACAACGACAACAGACTCGCCTATTTCTCGCCGGAACAAATCGGCTGCGGTTGTTTTTCCTCCCCCAGGCCCACCTGTCAAAACGATACGCAAACTCTTTGGACTCTTTACCTCTTCGCTCATAAGTAACTCCTTCATCACGTGGAAAAGACGACGGTATCCCGGTTACAAGGGATTGTCAAGCGCAAACACAGGACAGATTTGAATCAAAATCAATCGCTCACGTCTGACTTTGTGTTTCACGGACGGAGGATTTTTGGAAAAAAAACCCTGAACGTCCAATCGAAACATCACCAAACAAAAGGTATCTCCATGAAAAATATAGCCATACTATTTCTTTTCGCGTCCTCTTTGGTCTGGTCTTCGCCATCATGGGCGTTTAAGGTTAAAATTTACGGCAACTGGTGTGGACCTGAACACGGTTTCAAAAAAGCACCCAAGGACGCACTCGATAGAGTGTGCCAACAACACGACATCTGCATCAAAAACAAAATCAGAAGTGGACGCAAACGCCCTATCGAAAAGTTCCAATTTTGCGAGTGTGATCGTGCGTTGCTCAAGAACGTGATGCGGGCCGCTCGAAAGGTAAAGACAAAAAAGGCCATGCTCGCCGCAAAGGTGATGAAGAACTACTTCGCCAGAACACTCTGTTACTGTCGAAAGCGTATCTGTGTCAAAGTACCAAAGTGCAGAAAAGTCCGCACCTGCGTGAAAAACAAAAAACGCCGCAAGATCTGTACAAAAGTCCCAACCTGCAAAATGAAGAAAAAGTGCAAAACGCTCTTCGGCAAAAAAATCTGCTACAAAACCCCAAAATGTAAGAGCAAAAAGAAGTGTATCAAGCTCCCCAAGGGGAAGCTCTGCGCCCCCACCCCCAAGTGCAAAATGGTCAAAAAATGCTCTCGCATCACCAGCCTCGGCAAAGGCGGTCGCTGCTTCTAATCCCCCTCCTTACCACGTCTCCGCCGCATATGGCGATGATGCCCCAAAAATGTCTCGCTCAAGAGGCAACCCCGTTATCGCCTGCGCCACACCAATCCCCGACATCAGCACACCGGGAATCCCATGTCCTCCCCTTGCGCTCGCCCCGCACAAGTAGAACCCCTTGATCGGTGTCTTGTAATCGGGACGACGCCACAAATACTGTGAGGGCAACAGCGCAATCCCATACCCCGTCCCGTCCGTCGCATTTGTGTAACGGCGATGAGTCAAAGGTGTCGCGACCTCCTGGAACACAATCCGCTCATGGAGATCAGGCCACACACGCTCTGCCTGTTTGAGCAATCTCTGTGCATAATCCTCCTTCGCTTGTTTGTAAGCTTCTTCTTTGCGATAGGAGTGGTCCTTCACCTGCGCCTCATCGACTCCCCAAGAAGACGCTTGTGATGGCGCAAGGCCCATTAATTGAACATTTAAGACCCCCTCAGGTGCCAAACGTGTGTTCTCAGGATCCTTCGTCGAAGCGACAGTCACACAACACCACAGATCATCAACGTGCTCACCTCTCGCGGTCGCTTCGTAGAGCGGCGCGACGTCATACTCAGGAAACACACAAATATTCTGGTTTGGAAGCTCCGACAGTGGGCGCGGTTCCTTTAAACCGAGATACACAACGCCAAGGCCTGGAGACATCTCGTACTCACTGACTTGTGCCCGTGTCTTTTTGGGAACAGCGTCCTTAGCGAACAGATCGAAGAAGGTATGTTTGATATCGGCGTTTGAGATCACGATCGGCGCACGTACAATGCGCGTTCCTGTGTGTCGATTGGTGAACTTCACACCGTAGACACGCCCCTTCTCGACAAGGATCTCTTCGACCTCTGCACGCAGCAGAAGCTTACTACCAGATGCTTCAATCGCGTCGGCCAACTTATCCGAGAGGATCTGGCCACCTCCCTTTGGATAGCCGGGACCGTGCATATAATGCATAAATCCAAACAAATGCATCATCGCGGAGACTTTGCGCTCTGGTTGTGTGTAGATGATCTGATTTCCAGTCAAGATAGCCCGTAGCTTAGGGTTATCAGTACACGTATCCAAAAAGCTCCCCAGATCCGAGAAGAGATAACGCAAAGGTAGCGGACTTGAGAGCAATGTGCGCAAGGTCTGCCACGTCGTTTTACCAGGAATCTTTGCGATACGATCGGCCTGACGAAGCATCTTCATATATCGGTCAATGCCTCGCCTCTCTTCGGGGAACAAATCGAGTAGACGTTGCCTGTATAGGTCCAAATCACTCGGTACAGAGAACGAAAAGTCCGGAAAGTGGAAGACATCAAAGGCATCTTTGTCCATCTCGATAAACGAGAAGTCCTCGACTCCCGCCGCTCGCAGCGTCCTGGAGATCCCGCCATCGGGTTTGCACTCACCGATGTAGTGGAGGCCTACGTCAAACTCATACCCAGGGCGTCGAAAGACGGTCGCGTTCCCACCAGCGACGTAGTGTCTATCAAGGACGAGGACATGATATCCACGCTTTGCCAGCAACGCAGCAGCTGACAACCCGCCCATTCCCGCACCGACGACAATCACATCAAATGAATCATCTTCCAAACTCCGAAACCGATCACCCATACCGCTCCCCTTAGGCCTTTGTTGTTGGTAGGTCATTCTCTCCCTACAAAGAGACACCTGTTCCTCTCTCATGTGTATATTTTTCAAACGTAAAGGTGGCGAATACACCACAAAAACGCAAGTCAACATAATCGGTATCTATTGACTCCATCCAACGGGACACCATCATACAGACAGCCCATGAGCAATGAGACGTTGCTCACCAACCAATAAGGCCGTCAGGAAGAAACGCCCACGGCCCACAAAGAACCCGACAGAAAGGAAGATTATGACGATCGTACAACAGCGCTGGCCCGCCAAACACCCAGAACGTATTCAGCTCTACTCCATGTTTACGCCTAATGGCACAAAGGTCTCGGTCGCACTAGAGGAGCTTGGACTCCCCTATGAACCACACCTGATCAATATCATGGAAGGAGACCAACACACCGAAGAATACTTGACGATCAGTCCCAACGGTAAAATCCCAGCGCTGCTCGACCCCAATGGCCCAGATGGAAACCCCATCGGATTGATGGAATCCGGCGCGATCCTCTTATATCTTGCGGACAAAACAGGTAAGCTCATTCCACAAACCCCAAAAGGACGGATGGAGTGTCTCGAATGGCTCTTCTTCCAGGTGGGCCACATCGGACCGATGTTTGGACAGTTTGGACACTTCTACAAGTTCGCCACAGAAGCCTGCCCTCACCCCTATCCTCTCGAACGATACCAAAACGAAACCAAGCGTCTGCTCGGTGTTCTCGATGCACGACTCAAAGGACGCGACTTTATCCTCGGTGAATCCTTCTCGATTGCTGACTGTGCGATCTTTCCATGGGTCGAGTGTATGATTGGGTTTTACGATGCAGCCGATGACATCGACTTTCACAAATTCGATGAGGTTCGACGTTGGCTGGAGAGCTGTATGTCACGCCCCTCCTACCAAATCGGTAAAGACGTTTGCAGCGTTGAATTCTAAGCCTCCCCTCACACCGCCCCCCAAAAATACGAGACCTCACACCGACGAATCAGTCCAAAAGTGGTAGACATACTCCACCTTGCTCTTGGTAAAACCACATGATTCATAGAGTCGACACGCGGGCTCGTTTTCCTTCTGTGTCACAACCTCCAGTGTTCTCACAGCACGGTTCCTTCTAAGCGCACAAAGAGCCTCTAACAGAAGTCTCCCGATGCCTTCGCGACGGTGCTCCTTGCCCACCCCAACCAACGGAATCGACAACACCTCTCCCTTACAACGGGCGGTCGCGAAGCCAGCAAGCGCACGCTCGCGAAACACAGCCAGTAGATGATCTGCCATCTCCCCTCGCAACGAATTGATCACCCAATTGGTGTAAAGCTCCTTCCACGTCTCTTCAGCGATGTATTTGTCCTTCGCAAATCTCGTCCAGCGACCGATATCAAAGGCGATAGGCAACATGGACGCCAACAGTGACTCATCCAACTGCAAAGGAAGCTCAACCACGCCAGGTGTGACCATTGGTGTAGAACGCTCCACAAGTGAATGTGTATACGTCACCTTTTGATCGACGAGTTGGACACGCCAACCAGCGAATGTTTGCGCGAGAGGCTGAGTGACAAACACAAAGAGCAGCGCCGCGCCTTGTTCACGACAATGCCTGACACCAGACGCGAGGTCTGCAACATCGATGTCCCGGATAATAAACACAGAGCGATCAAAAAAAGTAGAGTCCCAAGTTGAGTGTTGAAATGATGACATGAGCACCCCTTGGATCGACTTAAGGCCTGGATTTTTTCCTTCTAGTGGCCTTGTATGACAACGGATAAAAAACGTAGGATAGAAATCATACACCATATCCCTTCGAATTGTGTTACAAAGATGCACATCCAACAGAGCAGAAAATGGGTAGGAGAATAGTACGATGAGCCAATGGGAAAAAGACGACTCCATCAATGTTTTCGGACAACCACTTGAGCTTTGTGGCGCTGATCCCAAGACCGGATTCTTTCGGGACGGATGCTGCAACACCAGCACGCAAGATAGAGGCTCCCACACCATCTGTGTCAAACTGACAGAGGACTTTCTCACGTTCTCCAAAGCCAGAGGAAACGATCTCTCCACACCAAGACCAGAGTACGACTTTCCAGGCTTGATACCGGGTGATCGGTGGTGTCTGTGTGCGTCACGATGGCTCGAAGCCTACAACCACGACGCCGCTCCCAAAATTTACCTCGCCCGCACACACCAAAAAGCCCTGGAGATCGTTCCGCTGGAGTTAATGCAATCCTTCGCGCTTGATCTCCAATAATCCATCTCGCAAGAACATCACAAAGGGTAGGGTTTTCGATGAATACACTCGATGAGCTTATCGCCAAGATCGGTGAACATGCGCGTGAAGAGGTCGAACAGTGGTACCAAGCATTCCAAGAAGAATCCGGTAGCGATGACATCGACGCTTTTGTCGCATACATTGCCACGAAAGACCTCCCAAAGCGCCCCACACCGTTCTTTCGTTCAACCAACCCACACACCCTCTCCACAGATGAAACGAGCGAAGTCCTCCACGAAGAGCTCAAAGGATTTGGACAGACCATCTCCGTCACAGGCGCAGATTTACAACAGATCGATGCACAACAAAGCGCTACGTTTCCGTTCTTTGTTGGCAAACAAGACCTACACGAAGTCACCGAAAATATCGACAAAGGAGGGATGGGTACGATCTACCTCGCGAGACAGCATGCCCTTGGTCGCGACGTCGCGCTCAAACAACTTCACCCCTCGCTCAACGAAGATCCTTCTATCGTCGATCGCTTTATCAGAGAAGCCCAGCTCACCGCCCAACTCGAACACCCAGGGATTGTCCCCGTCCACACCTTCATCCGCGAAAAAGACAAACCACCTTGTTACACAATGAAGGTCATCGAAGGCGAGACGCTCAAATCGATCATCTCCAAACTCTCTTCTTACCTGCTCAAGACACAAAGCACACTGTCTCCATCCATTCAAACGTATCTCAGTCTCGACAGCCGCCTCGATCTCTTCTTAAAAATTTGTGACACCATCTCTTACGCTCACAGCAAAGGTATCCTGCACAGAGATCTCAAACCCGATAACATCATGATTGGTTCGTACGGCGAGATCTACGTGGTCGACTGGGGCATTGCAAAGCAACTCAACAGCACAGAAGAAGAACAACTCCCCCAACTCAATCCCCAAAAGCAGCTCAAGCTCAAAGAGACCCACACACATATTGGGCAAATGCTCGGGACGCCAGCATACATGTCTCCAGAGCAAGCACAAGGAAAGCACAAAGAACTCGATGAACGCAGTGATCTCTTCTCTTTGGGCCTGATCTTGTACGAGCTCGTCTTTTTGTACCCCGCCCGCAAAACCAACTCACCTGAAGCAACCGCGAAACAAGCCACCCTCGGGGGTTTTGAGGATCTCCAGCTCGACATCACAGGAAAAAAGCCTTCTCCAGTACTCAAAGCGATCATCTCCAAAACATTGCGTTGCAATCCAGATGGCCGTTATGACAATGTGCAGCAATTGTCTGACGAACTTCGCCGCTTTCGACGACATCAAGAGGTGCAGGCGTTCCCCGAGAATATCTGGCGAAAACTCCTCCGACAAGCGAACATGCACCAAGAGCAGGTCCTCGCGTCCCTGTTGATGATCTTCTTCTCCATCGTCGGACTCAACATCTGGTGGTTGTATACCAAACAAGAACACATCCTCCAGACACAAGCCCAACAAAAAATCCGCCTCGCACGTATCAGCTTGGCCAACCGACAAGCGCACACCCTCGATCAAACATTATTCCGGTATGAAAGTATCCTCAGTAGCTTCGCACAAACCATTCGCACGATCCTTCTACACGGCGAAGTCAAAGAAAGTACGTACTACCTCAACCGCTCGTTCCGACCTCCTGACCTCTCAAACTCACCCTTTTACAGGGATCAAACGAGCTTTGGACATGTCGTATACAAGATCGCGTCAGGTGCCGATGGTGCAAAGGCCACACAGCAAATCAAGCGTATCAATTCAGTACAGTCGATCTTCCAAAAGAGTATGATCCAAAGCCTCCCCTTCACACAGCAAGGACAACCGAACGCTGCGCTTCGACAACAATTGCTGACAAAGGGGTATCCGCTGCTCTCCGTTTTTGCTGCAACACGTGATGGGGTCATGAGCCTGTACCCAGGACGTGGAAGCTACAAAGCGAGCTACGACCCAAGAAAACGCCCGTGGTTTCGATCTGCGCAAGGAAGAAAGGGGCTACGATGGAGTCGCCCCTATATCACTTCGCAAAAAAATCACGAACTTGCGATCGCCTGCACACGAGCTTTATACGATCGACAAGGGAAGTTTCTCGGTGTCGTCGGACTGGACTTGCGCCTCGCTTCTTTGCGGGAGCTGCTCTTACGCAACCAAAAGAAGATGCCGTGGGCGCGGGCTGTCTTGCTCTTGAGACCGAATGGAGAGATCTTACTCGACACGAGAAAACAGTACAAACGCTCCCAACGTAAAACATCGCTCAGTTGGAGCATGGCACTCTCCCCCCTTCAGAACGTCGCGCTGAGACAACACCTCAAAAACGCCTCAAAGTACGGGTATATCGAATACGGAAAAGCATCGTCCAGAAAACTCTTGATTTACTCCCGCCTCGACTCCCTCTCTTGGTACTACGTCGTCCTCACCAAATAAGAATCAACGCGTTGGTAACGCGCCCTTCTTTTGCTGCTCTCGCAAAAATGTACGAAGGGGACTTCTCCACGCCATCACTCCCGCCCTCCACAACATCGAATGGCTCAACGGTCCAACGATTCGCTTCACGACCCCCCTCCAAAAAGGAGATACATCCGTACATCGTTGTTGTGTATCTTTCTTTCGCGCCGTTTTGCTCCACAATACGCGATACTGAAGCGCGACCCCCTTGGGATTTTGCGAGACGGCCGCTTCGACTGTATCCAATCGTTGGATCAACTGCCAAAACAAATTGTTGACTTTGCACCCCATCCAACAGCAATCGAGCGTCGACGGTTTTACGTGGAACACTTCCCACTTACGCCCCCATACGCGCAGATTCATCAAGCTCTGTGTATCTGTATTTTGGATCGCTTGCTTAGGCTCTTTATCGATCCGCGTGAGGATATCGTGAAAGAGTGTCAGATCATTCGTGGCGACCCAGTATTTCTTTCGCCACCCGATCACGATCTTGGCTTCCTTCCCTTCCCAAAAGACGTAATAGGGTTGATGTCCGTACAAGCCAAATCGCGTAAAGCCAGGCATCGCCGAAAGAAGGCGTTGCAACATCAGCTTCTGCATCGCGCTCAGATACCCAACAGCGCCGGCTTTTTCAGTGATATCTTTGACCTGCAGAGAGGAGCGTGTGGTCGGTGTGGGCTTCTTCTTCTTTACAGCCCCATGACCTCCCCAGACGATCGCGCTCCCACCAAAAACAGAACGCAATGTAGCCGCTGCGTATGGATGAAAAAGAGCTTGAGTAGACAGCGAAAGCCCCATCCCCTTCCATAACGCCCTCAAACCTTTGTGTAACTGTTTTTGGAATGCAGTGGTACCAAAGACACTCCGCACGGAGGTCTTTTCCTCAGTGAAGGCAAAGGCGACATCTGCGATCCACTGTGCTTTTGAAGCGACTAGCTTGGCCAGTGAGCGATGAAGACTCGAATAAAACGGGGGCCTAGTCGCACCTTTTTTCAACCAAAGCTGCTCTTGGATGCTCACCTCCTGCCCGTATGAGTGACCTGCGAGACCAATCCCATCGATCCCCTGAAAAGGAGGGCGCCACCATCTCTCCTCAAGCGGTGCAAAGTTCGCGAGCCACGACAATACAGCTTTGGGCCAGATATACAATGTCACCTGTGTCTGTGATTTGTCGAGCGTTTGCAGTCGGCGGCGGGCTCTCCAGTAGGCGTTATCCGTAAACTTCGAGGCGATAGAAGCAAACCGTTCGCGCCACAGTGTGTACCGTGAAGATGCGGAGTACATGCTCTTCTTGGACCACATCGCATGTAAAATCACCCGCTGTGGATGGAGCGCGAGGACGACGACGGCTCCCTTGCGCATACGGAACCAGAAAGTGTAGACACCAGAGATCTTGTCTTCGCTATACGAAAGTGCCGTCTGATTGAGCATACGACGCAAACCAAAGCGCAGAAAAAAGGAAGATTGTAGAGGTAACTCGACTGCGATCTGCAAGCGCTGTGTCGCGTCCTTCCAGCGCTCCCACGGCCACGACCCCAAAAAGGTATCAAACCACGAGAGTTGTCGCGCCGTCCCAAACGAGAAGACTCCCACACGAAACCCTTGAGACCACTGAAGCCCGAGCGCTTTTCCCATTCGTCCCTTCAACAAACGAACCGTCCGCTCGATGCCCGAAAAACGTCGATTGGCTTCGTAATTGTCCTGTACGATCAGCTTGATATTTTGCAACACAGAGTCGAGCTTCTTCACCTGTGCCAATCCCACCCACTGCACCTGCTGACCACTTGACGCGTAGCAAGCGCTCGCTCCTACCCCTACACAAAACACAAAAAGGCCAATGAAGACCGCTGTGGGAAAAAAAGTCCATGAGAGACGCCTGTGATTTTGCATGTCTTCTCCATCGCTTGAATCCAAAAACATCGTGCTTTTGACAACCACCACTCAGCCAAAAATCTTCCGCCATCCTTGTTTGAGTGGATCGTTCCATCGACGCTTTCGATGACCATGGGGCCATACAGTGATCGTGTGTCGAAAAGAAGCAAATCCTCTCTCCTCTCGGTAAAGATTGCGCAGCCGAATTCCCCAGTGTTGAGGGCCAACATCACCGTCGACGCCAACAGTTGTCTCCGTCACCGCGATCGGCAACTGTATCCGCTCACATGGTTGCAACACAAACACATGAGGTTCATCGTCTCCAGCCGCATCAAGACATGTAAGCGCATGGGGAAGGTATAGTTCGAGTAGATCGCCAGGTTGGCTTCCAGAAGGCAGCTCAATTGTAAGTTGAAGTCGCTCTCCGACATTCACCTCATCGACCCACTCTCGCTCACCGACAACGCGATGCAAAGAGAGTTGGCAGGGGATTCGCTCGGAGAAGCGTTCGAGAGAGCGTGTCACACGCTGAGACGTCGCAACACATATGGGGCCCTGCAAAACCTCCACGTTGTCCAAAAAGGGCATAAAGACGAGCTCACGCCATGGGCTGTCTTCACCATCACTGCGCACTGTTGCTTCGGGATGCAGGCGGGATACGCAGACTTGTAGCAACGCCAACAGCGCGACGTTATCCGTCGTGGTATAGAGCTGCCCTTCTGTCCCAAGCTGTGAGAAGATCGCGCTCACAACCCGTCCCCCTTTTTCCTGATGCTCTACATCATCACTCAAAAGCAACGTAGCTGCCGCGTAACAACTCTCCTGGCGACTTTCGACAACATGCTCTCCCCACACCATGAGCTGACCGGATTGCTCGGAGAGTCGTTTTTCACATTCCCAGAGAGCTTCCTTTTGACGGGATGAGATATCCTCCAAACAGAAGACGCGAAACGCATCACGGCAGGATAACATCCGCGCTGGTAACTTGTTGAGTTGGTAGCCCTTCGAGGCTTCATCGGCCATATGGACGACATCGCGGAACCACATCGCCAGCGCTTGGTGACTGTCAGCTCGCCCAGGTAATGCAACCTCCCACAAGTGCCGAACTGCGTCCATTCCGAACGTCGGCAAGTGATCTGCGCCTGGCAGGTAACGAAACCCACCCCGTGGCAACATGAGCGCTTCCAACCGCTCAAGCCCTAAACGCAAGAAGTGCATACCTTTCTCAGCGTCTTCCCGGCTCTGGGCACATTCGACCCAGGCCATCGAAGCTCTCACACGTGCTGCTTCTTGCTCACAATTGCCTGGAGGCATCAGCGCCACATGACGTGCGACCTGTCGAATCCACGGCTCCAGACGTCCAAGGGGCACAAATGGTCCCTGCTCATCAGAGAGTTGTGCACCTGTCTCCAACCAACACAGTGTATGGTGCTGCTCAGTTCGCTCTCCCCAACCGCCAACCCAGTGCTCAAGGGTGTCGATCTCTTGCTCATCACGATCAAACACCTTCACCACGTAATGACCGGGCATCACAGAGAATGAGAGTTCGAGGACGCGCTCCTCCAGAAACTCGTCAAAAGCGAGCTTTCGACCATTATCGTAGAGCTCCACAGGTGTCCCGTCCAGCCAACATGAGACTCGACAAGGGAGAGTCTCGACGAGCAACACAATCTTTCCAAGCATCCCATCGTCAGCATGCACAAAGGAGGGTGAGAGGATTTCCAGGAAGCAACCAGATGTCACATCAAAGTGCTCCTTCGCATAGACCCACCCGTCCTCTTCGAGTAACACTGCGTCCACTTCATACGAAGCGATCTCCGCAGGCACACTGATCCGCAACGTCTCTACCCCCTTCAGCCGCACAACTTCGTTGTACAAAACCTGTGAGAATTCATCGAGGCTGGGGGGAGGAGGCCTCCAACCATCAGCCCGCTCTTCTAGCGACGCCGAAGAATCAACAGGTGCTTTATCATCGTGAAAGTGAAATGGTTTAGGTTGCGCCGCGCCGAGCGGATCGTCCGCAAACGCGAGCTGAAAGTCTTTGGTCATAGCGCGCAGATTTTGCTTGAGTGATTGCGAAGGCCCCCACGGTTCAGGATCTTCTTCGCCCTGCTCGCGCACAACGATGTAGACAGGTGTCTCACGCTCGACGTTGGAGGAGAGCTTAATCTCGACCTCTTCGCCTGGTTCGACCATCTCAGGAACGGAGAGAGACAATGAGTGGTTGGGCTTTGTGGCGGCCAAAAACCACCCCTCCCAGGGGCGGCCATTCACAAATCCACCAAGGGCCACGACAGAAACGGGCCCATTCAGAGGGAGCGTCCACAGCGCCTCAGGTGCCAACTCTGCCTGACGATGGATCACCAATGAACCTCGAAGAGGATCCATGATCATCGCGTTGACTTCGGAGAATACGGCCTGACTCTGTAGCACCACACCATCTTGACGATGTTCTTCGATGAGGAATGGCGCGTGTCCGCCTCCTTCGTGATCTTGTGTGGAGAAACCGAGGATCGCATCAGGCGCACCTCCAACCCAACTCCACGACTTGGCGCGTCCAAAGGGCTCGCTGAGAAGAGGCGCATCATCTTCGAGATCTTCGTGTTCAAGCGGGATGGGGAGCACACAGTGACGAAGTTCATCGGTCAGCGAGCGAATCTCTAACAGGAAGGGGCCCTCACCTGCGATCGGTAACTCTCCGGCGATACGTCCACCTCCATCAGCCCGAAAGACTTCTCCAGAGACAGGACTGATTGGATGTTGTCCCCCATCGAGCAGATTGACACCGACATCCCCGCGCAAAGGCGCGCCAAAACTTTCGAGTTTGAGGACAAAGACAAACACCATCCGCCCCATCCCAGTGTCACGCAAATACTGCTGAATCCACGTTCCAGAGAGCGTCTCTGTGCGTTCGATAGCGACCTGGAACGAAGTAGAGGCAGAACCATCAGCGAGCGCGAGTTGGAATCGACCAGGAGGAAGTCCCTGTAACATCACATACCCGACCCCGACTTCATCGATTGGGATAGGCTGATTTCCCATCGCGAGACCATCATGTGAGAGCGCGACCTCAAGCATCTTTCCAGCTCTCTGGGGAGCGAAGACAACGGCTTTCACAGCATCCAATCCAGCACGATACTGTTGTTTTTCACACCAGATCCCGGTCGCTCCCCAAGAGGGAACGGGACGTTGTCTCAGCGAGACTCCTGGCAACTCACACCATCCATCTCCCCAAAGAGGAAACAACGCGGCAGGCGGACGTCGCGCGCCAGCAGCTTGCAAGATGGACGCAACAAGCGGTGTGTCCCCCCAGTTCGGCCCGAGAAACGCGAAGTTCTGTCCAAGTATGGCTTCTTGTCCAAGTGATTGGATGACCTCTCGACCGCCCTTTACGTACTTCATATCCCAAAACCGCAACGTCGACTTGCCCTTTCGAAGACCCCCGGCCATCCATACACTCCTACTCGTTGTGTGTTCGCTTGACTACTTCCTTAAAGGTACAACACTCTCGAAGGCATCCATCAACGTAGGCGCAGGGCCTTTTGGCTTGGAACGCTTCACGACAGGCTGTCTCCGTCGCTTGATCTTCCAGGAGACTCTGGCGGGACCAGAGCGCCACACGCGAAAGATCTGCTGTTCATATCTCGCGACCCACTGCGTGTGTCTCTGCTTGGCCATACGAAGCCAACGCTGACTTTCTTTGCGGAAAAACCTACGGGTTCGCTTTTTCCAGCGTCTTACACCTTGACGAAGACGTCGTCTGTGTAGACCTCTTCGTCTTCGCAGCAACCTCTTTGCACGTTGAATGTTGCGCCCATCATAGAGCAATTGGTCCCGAAAATGCAATGCGCTTCGTCGACTCAAGACCGACACTATCGGTCGCACTCTGGCGCTCTCTTTTGTAAGCTGATGCCAGGAAAGACGCTCTTGTGCGAGAACACTTTCTCGTCCCTTTTCATCGCTCTTTTGCACATTGGGTTTCCTTCCAATTGCAGCAGACCTCGTCGTCCTCTCAACACTCCGCTTTGCAACGGATGCTTTGCGGAGAACAAGCCGAGCATTTCGTTTGGGAACAGAAACTCTTTTCTTCTCTGTGAGGGCTCTTTTCTTCTCTGCGAGGGCTCTTTGTCGGCTCTCCTCCCAGCGTCCAACCACGCGAGCGGTAAACGGCATGAAAGAATGCTTTGAGGTGAGGGATATCTGAGGGAGTGAGGACGCATAAGAACGAGTTTTTTGGAAGAGACCAGTTTGGCGCCTCCAGCGCGCCATCCACTCGCTAGAGGGCGGTGACAGACGAGTGTGAAGTTGGGAAACGAGCGTCAACGCTTGTTGCCAATCAGGCAGCTCTGTATCAACAGGTGGCCGACGTAATTGTTCGACTTGTTTGTCTCCGGCCTTGGGGCTGGTCAAGACAAGGGCATAATTGTCCACTTGTCGTAAAAAAGACGCACTTTGTCGCATCGCGGTGCGGTTACCTTTTGTGAAGAGAGGCTCCATCTGAGGGGAGCTTTCAGCAGGAAATTGAATGGCAGGTTCGGAGGTGGTGAATGGGTTCTTTGTCTCTGTCAACGAGAGCCAATCCAGCAAAACAACAGAAGGCTGTGGTGGTAACGCCCAGGAGAGGAACAAGGCGCGGACATCGAGGGGTTTCTGTTTCACAGGGGCAGTCACCTTAGGCGTTGGAAGTGATGACAGTAGCGTACCTCGAAGCGCTCCACTTCCCTTTTGGAAAGAGGTGGGAAGCTGACTTTTATAAAAGCGCAACCCTATTTTTCCTCGTGAGGACATCACCCGAAAGCGGGTAGCTGGATGCAAAAAAAAGGTCACACGTTGCATTTTTTGTCGCCCAAAAGACAGCCATTCAATTTTGGCACGAGTAAGCAAGTTAGGGTGTGGAGAGCGTTGGTATGTTGGCGCGTTGTTCTGCCAATTATAGGACATATTGAGCTCCAGGACGAGTCTGGAGGGAGCAGAGAGACGATAGAGCACGAAGTTGGCCCTTTGCTCAGTGGAGAGCATGACGTCGAGGTGTTGAGCGTGGGAGGAGAAAGTCAGCGTGTTGGCCCAGAGAGAGGTAGGGGTCAACAAGACGCAGAAGAGCAGCGAGAGACAAAAGAGCCTCACATTGGGGGATACACAAAAGCCCCATCGAGGCGCCTGGAGAGTGTTCACATTATTCACCAACAGATGGGAATTCAGGGTTCATAAACGAGTTTGATCGTCAGACTGATGGTCTCTTCGAAGACCTGTGAGAGGTTGATCGGCTTATCACTCCACACGGCGTAGGCGTCACCTTTCGAGAAGGTCCCATCGTTATCTTGATCGAGATAGGCAAAAGGGATCACTTCGTCGGACGCATCACCGGGTGGGACTTCAAACTTCCATCTCGCCTTGGAGAGATCGGTGATCTCCTGTTGGAGGACAGGAAGACGTTGTGCCATAGGCTGCATCTCGGTGTTGATGTCTTTGGTTTTCCACACACCAAAGATGATCTTTTTCGCGGCGTTTTCGAGTGTAATGTTGGTCGCAAGTGAGACGTCAACGGAGAGCGCAGGTTTCTTGTAGATTTCGCCGGCGGTGACTTCGATATTTTCGAGTCGATAGCCACTCAGCAAGATCGGAGTATCGTTGGCGGGATCTGCGGGATAAAAACCGTATACGTCTTGTGAGGTGGGCGCGTCTCCCCCTGAAGCATCCTGATCGACAAAAGCCATCAGGAAGACCTTGACGCCTGTCTGTGTCACGTCAAGTGAAAATGGATACGGAGGCGAACTCAGCTCTGATATCGTCGTCTTTGCGAGTGGCGTCGCGTCTTCCTTGAGGTATTTTGTCGTCTCATCGTAGTGTTTGGTCTCGTACGCCAACACGACGATCCTGGAGGCCTTGTCGGACATCAACATCTCCCGACCAAGAACGACCTGCCCAGTCACGCCGGGGATCGTCTTGGGGGCATCCTGACAGGCAGCGATCCCAAAGAGCAGCAGAAAGAGCAGGCTGTATGTCGTCAATTTACAAGATGAATAGGACATGTTCCTCTCCCGAGAGCTTAATTGGTCGTCGCGATGGTGACAGAAGGCTGGTTGGACTTGTTCCCCAGGCTATCCCACATCGTCAAGGTAAATTGCAGCTGTGAAGGATATGTTTCGTCGGAGGCAAGGATAATCCCGAGCTCTTTAAAGAGGCCCTCTTTTGTGCCTTCAGGGATCAACAAAAAGCTACCAAACCGAGAGGCTTCTGTGCGCAAAGGGAATTCGACGATCAGCGATGACTTTTGCACCCCTGTGGGATCTTTGATTTCGATGACGAGGATGGACTTTCTCTCACCTGAGGTAGGGGCAGAGCTTGGCGCAATCCCAAGATCACCCTCAAAGTCTTGCCATTGGATACGAAAGCGAAAGTTTTGTGGGCGATCAGTCTCTTGTCCTACAAAAGAAAAATCTCGAATAATCGGTGCGCCTGGTTGCAAGTTAGGACCACACCCCCACTGTGTACTCACAGCAAACACACACACCAGACCAAACAACATACGAAATAAACGCAAAAAGACCTTGCGAAAAGACACAGCCATGAAAAAAACCTCCACAAAACACAAAATGTGGTGTGATGAATGGCTTCACGAAACGTATAAAGAACAATACCACCAGGATGGTACTCGTTTTTGGTCGCAGACTCAACTCCACAACCAAAATGCTTGCCATTTGGGTGAATTCAAGATTGACATTTAAAGCTTTTTGTCGTACATTCTGTATGTTGGGGCTTTGTACCCACATTCAATTATGTGTCAAAGGTTCGATTATAGGTTGTGGGCAGTTACAACTTTCATGCGAACAAGGAAGGTATGAATATGAAACGTCAGATATCCGTAGGTAAACAAATTGGGCAATGGGCTTTAATTGCCCTGTTTGCTTTCTGTCTGGGTGGAAGTGTTTCTGCTCAAGACAGTACAAATGCCGACACTTCGAAAATGAGTACATCCCAAAAGCTCAACGGAGCGCTTGGAAAAGTCTCAAATATTAAGCGTATTTACAACTGGATCTTTGCCAAGCTGAAACAAGCACGAAAAGAAGAAGATTTGACCGCGACAGATTGTCTCGGTGATAAGTTGACCGCGACAAAGGCCCTGCTCTTCTTGACAGAGCGCTCAAGCGTCAACCTCAAAGAAGCTGCAGCCAAAAACGACTCTGAGAAGCTCAACTTCCATTACAACGAGATCTCACAATCCGAAGCTCGTGTACGTGACATCGAAGTTGAAGCCAAACTCTGTCGTGGTAAAGGTGGATTTTACGACGGAAAGACCAAAGTCATCGTGACAGGAGAGTCCAACATCAGCGGAAATGACCCCACCTCTCCTCCTTGGACAGAGACTGTTGTTATCCGCAAAACAGATGCCAGCCGCTTCTTTTAATCCTATTTGATGAACCTGCTCCATATCCTATGGGTTTCCTTGTTCATCTTTCCTTCCACTCCACAAAAAAGTTAAGAAAAAGTGTGATTGTTGCCCTCACAACAAGAATCATATCTGTACGCCTTTTACGATCTGTATAACCTCTATCTTTGAAACACGTGAGTTTGAACCCATGACACAGTTTCAAGCGCCCAATCCCCAACGACGAGCTCCTGAATCACAAGAGCTCCAATCACATCTCCAAAAGATGAGAAGGCGACTGTCGGCCAAACCAGCCCCAGGCACGATGGCCATCACTCCAGACCTCGATACAGACACAGACCCAAGAGAGATCTCTATCAACATTATGATGATCTTTGATCTTCTCCGACGTCGAGCTTGGTTGGTCCTCCCCCTTGCGGCCGCCTTCGGTCTCTTGACCTACCAGTGGAGTCGCTCTCGACCCAAACAATACAAAGCCAACACAATCGTCGAAGTCGTCGCAAGCGCCCCCAAGGTCTTTACAGACATCCGGGACGTCCTCAACTACCGCTTCCAATTACGACGTTTCTACGCGACCCAGCGCGTGATCCTGAACAGCGACGAGATCGCACAACGTGCGCTAAGTACGCGCCCTTGGATCTTACGCTCAGCAGGTTTTTACGGACTGGATCGCGTCCAAGACCCTAAAAAACGGGCCGAAAAGATACAAAAGCTGCGTCCCAACGCCTCCCAAATTCTCAAGGCCAAGACCAGTATCGCCCCCATCCGCAAAAGCTCGCTCTTTCGGATCACCGTCAAAGACACGGACCCACATAGAGCCAAAGAGCTCACCCTCGCGCTCGCACAGGCTTATCAAGAGTACAACAGACTCTTCCGACTGCGCACCACACTCAACGCGTACAAAGAGATCAAACGTCGACTCGAAGACTACCAAAACAAATCCAAGAAGTTACGTCAGCACTTGATGAGCTTTCGTGAAAAACACAACATCCTCACGACCTCCCTCGATGACAGACGTAACCTCGCATTCAAACAACTCGAAGCGCTCAACCAACGGATGATCAAGGTCATCCTCAAACGCATCGAGTTAGAATCACAATTGCGCCCCTTTATGCGCAAAAAACGCGACAAAAACCCTCTCGCCAACTCATTCGCACCAGTCCTCGAAAACGCACTCGTCGCGCGTCTCAAAGAGAACTACAGCAAACTCCTGCTCAAACGAGAATCACTACAAAGTAAATACCGCGCGAAACACCATCGAGTGCTAAAAATAGACAGACAACTCAAACAACTACGCTCACTCCTGATCAATCACATCAAGATGATCCAGCAGAGCTATAAAGAACAACTCAGCTCCGTCAAACACGAGGAACGCACACTTCGCTACAAAGTCCGCGCAGCAAAACGCAAACTACAAAAACTCGACGGACTCAACCTCAACTTCGATCAGCTCAAACAACGACAAAAAGCACTCGACCGCTCCCTCGAAACACTCAACAAACGATACTTCGAACTCCAACTGTTGAAAGACTCTATCACCACAAACGTACGTATCGTCGAACGTCCAAGGCTCCCAGAAAAACCCTTCGCGCCAAGGGTCATGAGAAATACGTTTATTGGGACAATGCTCTCTTTCTTTGCGCTTATCGGTGTCTTCTTGCTCATCGAGCTCATGGACAACTCCATCCGCTCCATCGAAGATATCGAGCTCAAATGTCGCGTCTCTCCTATTGGCGAGATGCCCTTGCTCTCGCAAAAGAAAACAGCCTCAGGGAAAGAACCACTGTACAACCCAGATCGCCCGCTCACGCAGCTCGAAGAAGCGATCAGGGCTGTGCGGACCAACATCCTCTTTATGTCTTCGGATGGCAATCTCAATAAACTCCTGTTTACAAGCCCCTCTCCACGGGAAGGAAAGACCTTTCTCGTCAGCAACCTCTCCATCGGGTTTGGACACGCGGGCAAAAAAACCATCCTCATCGACATGGATATGCGGCGACCACGTGTTCACAAAATCATGGACCTCGATTATGATCGCTCCAAAGGTGTCTCTACCGTGATCATTGGACGACATACCATCGACGAAGCGTTGATCAAAACAGAATACCCCAACCTGGATATCTTGCCCTGTGGCCCCATCCCACCAAGTCCAACGGAGTTGATCGAAACGGATGGCTTTATGAGGATGCTCTCAGAGCTGGAAGAGCGTTACGATCTCGTCCTCTTTGACACCCCTCCCACACTCAACGTCGCGGACACCGCAGTCCTCTCAAAATACGTCGATGGGTGTATCCTCGTCGCCTCCTCCGCGAGCACAAACTGGAACGCACTCCACGCAACAGCCCGTCGTATCGAGTCCGTTGGAGGAAATGTTCTCGGCGCGATCCTCAACAAGTTCCAGCCCCGCCACAGAAGAAACTACTACTACGCCAAGTACCAGGGCTACTACAGAGCGTCCTACAGATACTACAACTCCGACCCTGATGACGAAAATCTCACGACCTGAGAAAAACAAACAAGAAGGCAGGAAAAAGCCTGAGGCCGTCGGATGGAAAAAAGCGAAGACAAGAGGGCAGTGGATGGGGCCTCAGGCAAGGCATGAGGAGGAGGCATGGCAGGGCCATGTCGACGATGAA
>MDTD01096403.1_pt1 | contig 33090 bp, 22 predicted proteins | sample 811221 | NCBI WGS metagenome assembly MDTD01 (sample SAMN05326646, study PRJNA326480) | marine metagenome | isolation source: seawater | place: Pacific Ocean: South West | collected 2011
CCGCGCCCTTACGCATTTCGGACTCGTACAACACTTTCAGAGCGCGTCGTTCTCCAGACGCGCTTCGCATCGCGCTCGCGTGCTTCGCTAAAACGTTGCTGATTTCGGCGTCGGCTTCCGCGCGCACCTCGGCAATCTTCGAAGCGAATTCATCGCGCGCGGTCGAGGTATCCTCAATCTGACGCGGCGATGACTTTGCGTCCGCATTCGTAGCCGATCGAGCCTCTTCCAACTTGGCGGCAAACTCAGCTCGTTCTCGAATGATTCTGGCGGAGTACGAAGAGCAAATGGCTTTCAGTTGATCCTCTAAAAACGTCAGGCGCTCGCCAGACGTCACTTTCGCCAGAGCCAACGCGGAGCGTAAATTTACGACGTGCACGCGCTCGAGATCTCGCGCGGCGCGATACTTGTTGGCTTCGCTTCGACCGAGTTCTCGCTCGGCGCGTATTAAACCGCGCGCGGCTCGAAGCTCGACCTCATGCTGACTCATCATGGACTTGTTCACCTCTTCGGCTTCACGAAGCGCGCTCTCGGCAACGTTAAGAGCGTTCTGAAGCTTCGCGATGCTCGCCTTCAGCGTCTCCGCCTGCGCTGCAAAGGCTGCCTCCTTGGCTTTGATCTCATCTTGGTGATGACGTTCCATCTCTGCGATCACCTTTTGGAGTTGTTGATTCTGCTCGTCGCCATCTGCGGCGCCCGACAAAGCCTCGTCGCGCAAAGAACCGAGTTTCACTCCCGTCAGAGAACGCTTAAAGTTGTCGTTGAGCGTTTTCAGTTCGTTGTTCTTCTCCACTTCCATCCGTCCGAGCTTTGCCATTTCATCCTCAAACTCGAGAATCATCGACTGACGCAATCTCTCCAGGCGTATGATCGAGCCGCCCGAACCCTTTGCCTTCGACTTCGTCGACCCGCCTCCGCCGCCAAAGCGAGGAAGTCTCGCACCCGAAGCGATGGCGACGGTCGACGCGGCGGACAAAACTCCCGCCACGGCCGCCACCTTTGTGACGCCTGATGGAAGAGACATCACCTTGCCTGTTCGAGAATCCTTGATCTGTGTGTCCTCTGTCGGTTTCGCCATCTTATCCACGTTTTCGTCGCGCGGCCTCTTCTCCCCAACCGTCGACGTCTGCGCGCCCGTCGCCGGCGGCGGACAAACCTTACCGCCACCGAAACTCTTTGCCCCCAGGAGCACGGCGGCGGTCGCCACACCGGCATAGATAACTTTCGTCTCGGTGTCTGACACCAGCCCTCGCGCGAGTTCACCGACCCGCGTCGCTCCGATGGTGCTGGACGTCGTCTTCGACGTCTCCGTGGACGTCGTTGTGACGGTGGTCGTGACGGTCGTCTCATCCGTGGTCTTCGCCTGCGACACGACGACGGACTCGGCGATCGCCTCTTCCATCTCATCATCGTCGTCGTCGTCGTGATCGTGCGAATCCTCGTACTCTTCGTACGCCGCCTCTGTCATCCACGCGAACGACGCGAACCCCGGATATCCGTCGAAACCCGCCATGCCAACCTTCCCCGCGCCCGGTCTTCGCCCCGCGTCGACGACATCGTCATCCTCCTCGTTCACGTCGTCCACGTCGAACGAGAACGCGACCTCACGTCTCCCACCCCCGAACGCGATCGATTCTCGAAACCTCTCGTCTCGGCGTTCGTCGTCTTCGTCTTCGTCTTCGTCCCGCGCCGACGCCGCACCCACGATTCTCACCGCGCGTCGCGCCCGCCCTCCATCGCTCGTCACCACTTTCGTCTTCACCCCTCCGCGCACCGATCGCGCGGTTTCACACCACCGATCGCGTCCGCTCGCGACGGATCGTCCCGCCGGCGCCGCCGGCGTCCGTCCCGTCCACGCGCGTTCGCTCGCCATCGCCCCCCTTCACGCGTTCGCTCCACCCGCGCGTTCCCTCGACGACGTCCTCCGATTCACGCGCACCGCCACCTCCCCCTTCGGCGCGATTCACCCGTCGACGCTCCGAGACGTCGTCGAGTCGTCCGATCGTTCGATCGAAATCGAAATCGAAATCGTTGACGAAACGGAATGGAACGGATGAATGAATGAATGAATGAACGCGCCGCTCTTCCTCGTCGATCGTCTCTCGCCTCCGTCGCGTTCGTCGCGTTCGACTCGACCTCGGTCGCCCTCGCTCGCGCGCGTCGAGTTCCCACGTTCTCGGTCGACGTCGACCGAAAGATTCACCAATCGAATGCATGCGTGAATTCATCAATCAATCGCGTCGGGGCTGGATGCCTCGCGCGCGCGCGTGGGGGGGGGACTCCGTGGGGAGTCACACACCCCCGATTGAGACCGATCGAGCGCACACGAGACAGACGGACGGACGGACGGACGGTCCATATAGTACACACGCGAAACGAAACACGAGGCGTGGCGCATCCTCGACCGAGACGCGCGCCAGCATCCTCGCGCGCGACGACGACGCCCCGGCGGCGCGACCCATCGCATCACATCACATCTCGACGACGACGATGGCGTCGACGACGACGATGCTGGCGACGATGAAACCGTCGAGATCGATGCGCGCGATGACCGGACGCGAACGCGAACGCGCGCGACGCGGTGCGGTTCGAGGGCGTCGGTCGACGGCGACCGCCGCGGGACGCACCATGTACGATAAGATCATCGAGGACCACAGAGTGCGCGCGCAGGAGGACGGGACGCTGTTGTTGTACATCGATCGACACATGATTCACGAGGTGACGTCGCCGCAGGCGTTCGAGGGATTGCGAGGGGCGGGGCGAAGGGTGAGACGACCGGATAATACGTTGGCGACGGTGGATCATAACGTGCCGACGAGCGACCGGAGCGGGTTCGAGAGCGCGGAGACGTTCATCGAGGAGATGGATTCTCGCGTGCAGGTGTTGCAGTTGGAAGAGAACGTCAAGGAGTTTGGAGTGACGTATTTTGGGATGGATGATAAGCGTCAGGGGATCGTGCACATCATCGGACCGGAACAGGGGTTCACGTTGCCGGGGACGACGGTGGTGTGCGGGGATTCGCACACGGCGACGCACGGGGCGTTCGGTGCTTTGGCGTTCGGTATCGGGACGTCTGAGGTGGAACACGTGCTCGCGACGCAGACTTTGTTGCAAAAGCCGTCCAAGAACATGCGCATCACCATCGACGGTGCGCTCGGTGACGGTGTGACGAGTAAGGATATCATTTTGCACATCATCGGCGTCATCGGCACCGCCGGCGGGAACGGTTCCGTGATTGAATTCGCGGGTGAAGCCATTCGTTCGTTGTCCATGGAGGCGCGCATGAGTATCTGTAACATGGCCATCGAAGGCGGCGCGCGCGCGGGCATGATCGCCCCGGATGAGGTGACGTTTGAATACTTGAAGGGTCGTCCGATGGCGCCGCACGGCGACACCTGGAACCGCGCCGTCGAGTACTGGCGATCCCTCGCCTCCGACGCGGACTCTTCCTACGATCGCGAGATCGTCATCCCGGCGTCTGACATCGAACCCACCGCGACGTGGGGTACGTCCCCGCAAGACGTCGTCGGCATCTCTGGCGTCATCCCGGACCCGGCGGATTTCGACGAGGCACGCGGTAAATCCATGCAACGCGCGCTCGATTACATGGGTCTCACGCCGGGCACGAAGATGCAAGACATCACCGTCGACAAGGTGTTCGTCGGTTCGTGCACCAACGGTCGCATCGAAGACATTCGCGCCGTCGCGGCCGTCGCCAAGGGCAGAAAGGTGGCGGACGGCGTGTACGCCATGGTGGTTCCGGGTTCCGGCATTGTCAAGGAGCAAGCCGAGGCGGAGGGTTTGGATGTCATTTTGAAGGAGGCTGGTTTCGACTGGCGCGAACCGGGGTGCTCGATGTGCCTCGCGATGAACCCGGACAAGCTGTTGCCGGGCGAACGATGCGCGTCCACGTCTAACCGCAACTTTGAGGGTCGCCAAGGTAACGGCGGTCGCACGCACTTGGTGTCGCCGGCGATGGCCGCCGCCGCCGCCGTCACCGGTAAGCTCACCGACGTGCGCACCTTGGGTTCGGGCGCGGGTTTGACCGGCGACGACGCGCCGGGTAAGCTTGAGAGCAAGGACTTCTTGTCCGACGCCTTGGTCGTCGCACCGGCGCCGACGAAGAAGGATGGCGGCGCCACGGGCGCGGGCGGCATGGCCAAATTCACCACCATGAAGGGCGTCGCCGCGGCGATGGAGTTGCAAAACATCGACACCGACATGATCATCCCGAAGCAATTCTTGAAGACCATCAAGCGCACCGGTCTCGGCGTCTCCGCCTTTTACGAGATGCGTTACGACGAGCAAGGCAACGAACGTCCGGATTTCGTCTTGAACCGCGCGCCGTACCGCGACGCCTCCATCTTGGTCGCTGGTAACAACTTTGGCTGCGGTTCCTCCCGCGAACACGCGCCCTGGGCCATCAACGATTTCGGCATCAAGTGTATCATCTCCACCGCTTTCGCCGACATCTTCTTCAACAACTGTTTCAAGAACGCCATGTTGCCCATCGTTCTCGACGAGCCGACGGTGAACGCCCTCATGGCGGACGCCAACGCCGAGCAAGAGCTCGAGATCGACCTCCCCAACCAAGTCATCATCCGCGCAAACGGTGAGAAAATCCCCTTCGAGGTCGACGCTTTCCGCAAGCACTGCTTGATCAACGGGTTGGACGACATCGGTCTCACCATGCAACAAGACGCCGACATTTCCTCCTTCGAAGCAAAGCGCTCCGATCTCTACCCGTGGCTCAACGGCGCCGGCTACGACGCCGCCCAGTCTCCGGCTCGTTGAGGCGGCGCATCGCGCTCTCTCACCGACCGACCGACCGACCCTTCCTCGATTCGTCTAGTCTCGTGCCCACCGCACGCACTCATTTATTACCATCGTATGACTTTTCATTCGGTCTCTCGTCTCCGGCCCCGACCCCCCCTCGGCTTTGACGAGGCTCTGGGACGGTTGGGCAATCCTCGGATCATCGCCCGTCTCTCGACGTCACACCCGCGCGGTCGCGCGCGCGAACGACGCGAGGACCGAACGCGATGTTTCGCCGACTCGCTCGAACGATGGCGTCGCGCGCGACGCGCGCGTGCGCCGGCGACGCGCGCGCGAAGACGTCCTCCATCGCGTCGTCATCGTCAGCGTCGTGGGCGTGCGCATCGGCGCGCGTCGAACGGTCGAGCGTCGCGCGATCGAGCCTCTGGGCGTCCCGACGGGCGTTTTCGGACGATGTGTGCGCGCGCGTGTGGTATCCGCCCGTGGAGGCGCGCGTGGGCGAAATCGCGCCGCAGTTTGATAGCCCGGCGTGCGTGGACGGCGAGCTCGGACGCGTGCGGTTGAGCGATTACGTCGGCGACGGGAAATATTGCGTCGTCTTCTTCTATCCGTTGGATTTCACGTTCGTGTGTCCGACGGAGATCACGGCGTTTAACGATAGATTGGATGAGTTCAAGGCGCTGAACACGAACGTGATCGCGGTGTCGACGGATAGCGAGTATTCGCACTTGGCGTGGACGATGACGGAACGCGAACGCGGAGGTCTGGGACCGATGCGCATTCCGATCGTCGCGGATAGGACGAAGGAGATCAGCGCCAAGTACGGGGTGTTGCTCGAAGATCGAGGGATCGCGCTTCGTGGATTGTTCATCATCGACGACGAGGGCGTCGTGCAGCAAATCACCATGAATAATTTGCCCGTCGGGCGAAGCGTGGACGAGACGTTGCGTTTGGTGAGGGCTTTCCAGTTCACGGCCGAGCACGGAGAGGTGTGCCCAGCGGGTTGGACCCCGGGAGCGCCGACCATGGTCGGTGATCCGGAGGGATCGAAGGAATATTTCGAGCAACACGCCGGAAAGGCTTCGAACGCCGAAGGCGCCGCCGCGTCGAGCGACTTCGCCGCCAAGCTTCGACCGATCACGTCTCGCGCCGATTTCGAGGCGCTCGTCGCCGGACCCAACCCGGTCGTCGTAGACTTCATGGCCAATTGGTGCGGCAAATGTCGCCAAATCGCTCCCGAAGTTGACAAGTTGATCGACCAGTACCCGAACGTCGTGTTCGCGAAATTCGACACCGCGCTCGCCGATCTCGCCCCGTTCTCCAAAGAGATGGGAATCGAGGCGATGCCGACGTTCAAGTTTTACAAGGAAGGTCACGAAGTCAACGAAGTGATCGGATACAAGCCAAAGCTCCTTCGCACGGCGGTGGAGGAGTTTGCGTAATGCGTAAATCTTACTAATTATCCTCTAGTGCAGTGTGCAAGAGTACAGAGTGCAGTGCGTCTATAAAGTGCTAATCACTTCCCCATCCGTGATTCGAGTGTGCTCCACGACGGGTTTCTCACCGCGCGCACGCGATGTGATGACGTGCGTCCACGTCTGAAACGCGAGCGCGAGTCGTCGTTGCGTCGCGGCGGCGTGCTCGGCCCACGTCGGATCCAAACGCGCCGTTCTCTCTTCATCGCACATTGTGTCGATGAATGTCTTCGTGTCCGCGAGGAACGACGCATCCGTGGCTAAACTAGGTTCTCCTTGAACCATTCTCGCGAACACGAATCTATAGTACGACCACAGCGCCTCGCGACCGGGATGCGCCGCTATGAGCCTTCTCGCCGTCGCCGTCTCCCCGTTGAAAACTTTCGAAATTTCTCCTGGACGCAGCGCCAAATACCGCTCGAGCACGCGCGTTCGGTAGTGCAATACGCAATAATCACTCACGTTTCGCCCAGCGCGCGTCTCGTTTTCGCGCATCTCGTTTGACACCGTCTCGACGTCGTCGGCGACGAGCGTCAACGCCCACGCCCGATGTGACCACGCGGCGTAATTCAATCGTTTCTTCACCACCGCCGCATCGCACGCCTCACACTCGAGACGAAACCACGCGCTTCGGGTCTTTGCGTCCACCGACGCGGGCGTTCGCCGCGACGCGAACGCGAGCACCCAACGTCTGTGCGACCACGCGCTCGGCGCCTTTGGAAATCGACTCTGCACCGCCGACGCGAACGCCAATTCATCCGACACCGCATCCCTCGCGTCCTCGATCGACAGCGCACTTATCGACGTGAACCGTTGTTTTCTCGCGTTCCACGCCGTGGCGTGATCCCCGTTCGCGCACAGCGCCGTCGCCGTCGCGTCGAACGTCGCCTCCGCCTCCGCCTCCGCCTCCGCCGGCGACGACGTCGACGTCGACCCACCCCTCGCGCGCGACCGCGCCATCACCACCGCCGAAGCGTCGCGCACCGCGCGCACGCTCTCCAGCGTCATCGCCACGGACCCCTCGCACGCGTAAAACCGCGTCGGCATCGTCGACGCGTTCACCGGCGCGTCTCGTTCCCACGACGGTCCGAACAGCGCTTCCGGGGACACATCGCGCGCGTATTCAATCTCCCGCACCTCCCGCGCGCCTCCCGCGTCGCGCAGACGCAACAGACGATCGAGCTCTCGCGCGACGGCGTCGTCGTCGCCCTCGCCCTCGTCGTCCGCATCGCCGACGCCGGGCGAGCCCATCTCTGACGGTTGCGCGTCAGAGTGCGCCGCGGGATGGGCGCCCTCGCGCGCGTCGCCCTCGTCGCCCTCGCGTGCGTCGCGCGCGCGCGAGGCGTCGCGAGTGACCTCGCCGTGCGCGATTTCGCCGCCGTCGGCGACGCGTGGCGGTTTCAGGGCGCGGCGTCGAACGCGTCGACGAGCGATGCCGTGGCGACCGAGGTGCTGCGAATCACGCCCGCGCGCGCCAACGCGGCGGGGAGCGCGTTCGCGGCGACGAAACAGCTCGTCGTGGGTGGATTTGTCGCGGATTTCGCGTTCACCGTGGCGTCGCCGCCGGACGTGGAGATTCCGTGCGAAGGGGTGGATCATCAACCGGCGACGTGTTCGCGGCGAGGCGGCGACGGGTTCGCGTTCGTCGTACAAAATTCGGATGAGCGCGCCCTGGGAGGCGGTGGTGGGGAGTTAGGGTATGGTGGCATCCCGAACGCCGTCGCCGTGGAGTTCGACACGTATCACGACGCGCACTCGATGGATCCGTATCACAATCACGTGGCGGTGATGACGCGAGGCGCCAAGGCGCCGGCGTTGGCGTCGCACACGGCGTCTCTGGGATCGACGGTCGACGTGCCGAATTTATCGGACGGTGAGCGTCACTTCGTGCGGGTGACGTATAATCCGAATTTCGTCGTCGAGGACGTCGCACACAAGAGTTTCAAGAGCGGTTCGTACCTTCTCGACGTGATGCGAGACTACGAGCACGGCTTGGGCTCGCTCAAAGTCTTCGTCGACGACGTCTCCACGCCCGCGCTCACCGTCCCCATCAATCTCGACGCGTTTCTCGATCTCGATAACGGTCGAGCGTGGGTCGGTTTCACCGCCTCCACCGGTCGTTCGATGCAAAACCACGACGTGTGGTCGCTCACCTTTCGCGAGCGACTCGACGGCGGTCTCGATCCCGCGCCGACGACGTAGCGCGCGTCAAAACGCGCGGGCGACGAATTAGAACGTAGCTCATCCTTTTATGTAGTCATTCGATGCGACCGAAACCGTCGCTCGCCCCGCACCGAGCGCGCCTTTGACTTTCTTTGACCCCGCGCCGCGCCGCGCGCCGCGCGGCGTTTCCAACCACGTGTCGATCGCATTCGACGCGAGATCGCATTCTCCGGCGCGCGACTGCCTCGATCGCGTCTCATCGTCGACCGCGCGCGTCCGAGAGAAGAAAGAGGATGAAACTCTTCGCGTTCCTCGTCGCGTTGGCCTCCGTCGCCGTCGCGGGCGCGGACGCGAGCGCGTTTTTGGCGACGGATAAAAACTTTGATTCCGCCGTGATGAACTCCGGGAAACACGTCTTCGTGAAGTACCTCGCGCCTTGGTGCGCGCGCGATGCGACGCGACGCGACGCGACGCGACGCGACGAGACGTGAGGCGGGCGGGAGGGGGCGGAGCGACGACGCGGGAATGAGTGAATGAGTGAATGAATGAATGAATGATGATCGTCGATCATCTTCGATCATCTTCGATCACCATCCATCGATCGACGTCGGCGTCTCGCGCGCGAAAGAGGGCCGAATCGACCGACTGGTGCGAGCGAAAAAGACTGACGCGTGTGATGTATCGTCTCGCGTTCGATCGCGCGTCGTAGGTGAGGCCACTGTAAGTCGATGAAACCAGCTTGGGATCGACTCGGTGCGGATTACAAGGAGAGCGCGAGCGTCATGATCGTCGACGTGGATTGCACGGCCGAGGGTAGCGGTACGTGCCAAAAGGTTGGTGTGCAAGGGTACCCGACCATTAAGTATTACCCGGCGGGTGATAAGAAGGGTAAGGATTATCAAGGTGGACGCGATTACGATTCGTTGAAGTCTTTCGTCGTCAAGACGTTGGACAAGCCGGTGTGCGACGCGGCGACGAAGAAGGGCTGCGCGAAGAATGAGATTGAATTCTTGAAGAAGATGGACGGTAAGTCTAAGGCTGAACTCAAGAAGGAGTTGAAGGAAAAGCAAGCCGAATTTGACACCATCAAGAAGGAAATCAAGACGGTGACGAAGGAGTTCAACGCCAAGACGCAAGCGATGAAGAAGCGCCAAGCCGTCATTCAACGCGGCAACAAGCTCCTCAACGATCTCATCAAGGCGAGCGACAAGTCCGAACTCTAATTTTGTGATGTTCTCGGTACATTCGTAGCGCGAGAACGTGCGTAGTTTTTACGTCGGAAACCCGTGACGTCGCATCTCGCAGATCGTATCTCTACGATTGAGACGCGACTGATTTCCTCGACAGACGAACGCCGACGCACGCGCTTCGCGGTTATGTAATGCGAATTAATACACGATACTTGAAACAAACAATGTGTTTATTATCATTAAAGCTCAAATCGCGCAATCTAGTTATATCTTGGCTAAACCAGACGATCTAATGTACGGGAAGAATTCACAAGTTGTCAGATTCATCCTCAGAGTCTTGCGCGTGAATGTCGAACACTTCTCTGACAATCTTCGGGCCGTTGGACAAGCAAATGCCTTGGCGATCAGCGGTGACAAGAATGGTATCGTCCTCGTTGAAGACACCTCGGAGCATGGCGTTGGCCAACGGTTGGATGAGCTCGCGCTGAATCGCGCGGCGTACCGGACGCGCGCCGTACGCTGGATCGTAGCCTTGGCGAGCCAAGTGTTCGATGGCGCTTCTGTCCAAGGAGAGGTTCATGCGCTGGTTGTCAATGCGCTCAGATAACTTCTTCGTTTGGAGCTGCACGATCTCTTCAATTTGAGCGTGCGTCAACGGTTCGAACACGATGAACTCGTCGAGACGGTTGACAAACTCCGGTCGGAAGTGAGAGCGCACGTGCTGCATTACGGCATCCTTCACGTTCACCTTGTTGCGACGCTTGTTGGCGTACGAGATTTCGTCGGAACCCAAGTTGGACGTCATGATGATCAAACAGTTGCGGAAGGAGACGTTGCGGCCTTGCGTATCCGTGACGTGACCCTCGTCGAGAAGTTGCAAGAGGACGTTGAAGACGTCGACGTGCGCCTTTTCAATTTCGTCGAACAACACCACAGAGTACGGCTTTTGTCGAACCGCATCCGTCAACATACCACCCTCGTCGTAGCCCACGTAGCCCGGCGGTGCCCCGATGAGACGCGCGACGGAGTGCTTCTCCATGTATTCGCTCATGTCGAGACGCACCAACGCTGTGTCCGAGTTGAACAAATAGTTCGCCAAAGCCTTGGCGAGCTCCGTCTTACCGACACCGGTCGGACCGAGGAACATAAAGGATGCGACCGGTCCGTTGGGATCGGCGAGATCCGCGCGGGATCGTTGCACCGCCTCGGCCACGGACGTCACCGCCGCCTCCTGGCCTATCACGCGTTGGTGAAGTTCAGCCTCGAGTTGGAGCAACTTGGCTTTTTCGCTCGAGACGAGCTTGGCGACCGGCACGCCCGTCCATCGGCTCACCACAGCGGCGACGTCACCGTCCGTGACTTCTTCGCGCATCATCGAACCACCATCCTTCAGCTCGATGACCGAGCTCTCAGCCTTGTTGAGCTCGTCCTGCGCGATTTGAAGCTGCGCCTCGAGCTTCTTCAATTCCGCTTCGGCGCGGCCGAGCTCACCAGCGAGCACCGAACCGGCTTCGGCTTGAGATGCTTGCGCAATCTTCATCTTGGCGTTTTGAACCTTACGCTTGATGAAAGAGTTGTTTGCGTAGGCGCGACGGTACTCATCTTGGATTTGTCTCTCGTTGTCAAACTTCTTTTGAAGCTCCTTGCGCGACTTCTTTTCGATAGAAAGCGATTGCGCAATCTTCTGCAACTCTGCAGCGGCCACGTTCGATGTGCCAGCCTTGGCCAATTCACCCGCGTTCTTTCTCAAGAGCTGATCGCGCTCCTTTTGGAGCTGCGTGATTTTACGATCTGCCATGTCCAAGCCGTCGGGCTTGTTCGTCTTCATCATGCGCACCGCAGCGGCGGCCTCGTCGAGTAAATCGATCGCCTTATCCGGCAATTGACGGCCCGAAACGTAACGCGCGGAGAGCTGCGCCGCGGCCAAGACGGCACCCTCGCTGATGGCGATGTTGTGGTGCTGTTCGTAGCGCGGGCGCAAACCTCGTAAAATACTCACCGTGTCGTCGACATTCGGTTCCTCCACCGGCACTTGCTGGAAGCGTCGCTCGAGCGCGGCGTCTTGTTCGATCGTCTTCTTAAACTTGTCCGCCGACGTCGCGCCGACACATCGAAGCAAACCACGACCGAGCGCGGGCTTGAGAATCGCCGCGCCGTTGTTATTCATCGGCGGCGCCGGGCAGAGATTGTGAATGTCGTCGATGAACAACACAACCGGACCCTTCGCGGACGCGTCGACAACTTCCTGCACGATGATGGTCAAGCGTTCTTCAAACTCGCCCGGCATCTGGCAACCGGCGCCGACGGCGCCCAAATCCACCTCCAAAAGTTTGGCGCCTCGCAACGCCTGCGGCACGTCGTTGTTCACGATGCGCTGCGCCAAACCCTCCACGATGGCTGTCTTCCCGACCCCAGACTGTCCAAGCAACACCGGGTTGTTCTTCGTTCGTCGGCACAAGATGTGAATCAATCGACGCACTTCCTCCTCCCGTCCGACGAGCGGATCAAGAAGTCCTCTTTTTGCCTCGTCGGTGACGTCGGTGCAAAAGCGCTCCAACGCGCTCAACTCCTCCTCCTCGGGATTACCCCCACCGTTCTGTTGCTGTTGCATCTGCTGCATCTGTTGTTGCATCTGTTGCATCATCACGATCTGCGCGTCCTCTCTCGCGCTCGCCGCGGTCGGCTTATCTTCCGCGGCGAACACGTTCGCGCACCCCTGCGCGCGTTCGAGGGAAACGTCGCCGTCGGGTCAGTCGCTCGTTCGCGCGCGCGTCTCTCCTCCACCCCATCCTCGCTCTCCGCATCCATTCACCCGACCACCGCGCGTCATCGACGCAATTCCACGTCACCTCGCGAGACGCGAACGCGTCCGATCGCGCCTCCCCGCGCGCGCCGCGCGTCTCCCCGCGCGCCGCGTCCCCGCGCGCCGCCGACCCCCGTCCCGCGAGACGCGCGCGTCGCCGCGAATCGCATCGCCTCCGCGTCCATCACTTCCGATCCACGCGACGCCCGCGCGCGCATCCACGCCCCACATCCCTCCCTCCGCGCCCCTCCGACCCTCCCTCGCGCGATCCCGCGTCGTCCCGCGTCGTCGTCGCGCATCGCGTCGCGCGCGCACCGTGAGCGCGCTCGCGATCGCGTTCCGAATCGCGCGCTGTCGCACGGCGAGCATCGCCACCGCGGTCCCGGCGGCGACGGCGATGACCGCTCTGTGCATCGCGGCGTCGTCCCGCGAGGCCGTTCGCACCGCGGCCAACATGTCGAGGGCGTCGAGCGGCGACGTCTCGCGCGCGCGCGCGCCGGGACGGGCCGGCGGCGGCGGCGCGAGGGGGGACTCGATGGGGAGTCATCACCCATGGTGGGTGTCTCGTCGTACTGTGGTGTGTATGGATCCGATCTGTGGAGATTGGACGTCAACACGTCGCGTCGCGGGTACGTACGCACTGTGGTGTGTGCAGAGAGTATCTGTGTGTGTGTTCCGGAAGTCCGAACTAAACGCGGTCGGTCACGCCCGCGCGTCGTCGCGCGCGACGGGCGCGACGACGCGCGAGTGCGCGACGGCGTCGGCGACGACGCGGTGGGACGGGATGGACGCCGACGGTGGGTTGCACACGCCGTCGAATCCGCGCGCGCGGGTTGGGCGTCGGACGGGGTCTGGGTCGGCGCGCGAGGTGGCACCGGCGATGGATGGACCGGCGACCGTTGGCGGTGACGGCGCGAGGGAGGGCGCGAACGGCGCGCGCGGTGTCGACGGCGCGTTCGGAGACGATGGGAGCGAATCGGACGATGATCCGTTCATCGCGCAGTTGTCGCAGATCGCGCACGAACCGCTGTGGGTGCACGTGGGAGAGGAGAACACGGGGGCGACGGCGCAGAGCGCAGGGCGACGGAGTCGAGGGAAGACGTTCAACGATCCCGTGCACGGACATATGTACTTTAATCCGAAGATTTGTGACGTCATCGATACGCCGCAGATGCAGCGGTTGCGGGATCTGAAGCAGTTGGGAACGTCGTATTTCGTGTTTCCGGGAGCGGCGCACAATAGGTTTGAGCACTCGCTCGGGACGTGTCACCTGGCGAACACGGTGTTCGAGGCGATTCGGCGGAGCTCGCCGGGGCTCGGGCTGACGGTGGAGGATAAACTGTGTGTGTCGTTGGCGGGGTTATGCCACGATTTCGGTCACGGGCCGTTCAGTCACGTGTTCGATAACGAATTTTTGCCGGTGCGTCACGGTTGGGATCCAAAGGAGCCGGCGCCGTGGAATCACGAACGCATGGGCGCGGACATGTTCGAGTGGTGCTTAGAGGATAATTACATTGATTTAGAACCACAAGTCGTGAAGCGAGTGCGCGATTACATCACGAGCAACGAAGAGAGGGTCACGGAGAAACGGTATCTATTCGATATCATCGCCAATAAACAAAACGGCGTCGACGTCGACAAGTTTGAATATCTCCTGCGCGATTCGTTCCAAGCGGGCGTTCGCATGAGCGTGGACACGATGCGCTTGACATCACACATGAAGGTCATCGACGACCGAATCTGCTTCAAGTCGAGCGAGGCGAATAATATTTACGCGTTGTTTCATTCTCGAGCGTCGATGCACCAGAGCGTGTACACGCACAAAAAGGCGAAAGCCGTGGAATACATGGTCGTCGACGCGTTGGTCGAAGCGGACGCGGCGTGGAACAGCCGGATCAGTAACTCAATCTGGGACGTGAAAGAATTCATAAAGATGGATGACACGCTTCTCAAGCAGATTGAATATTGCGACGATCCAGGCTTGGCCAAGGCGCGAGACATCGTTCGTAAAATCCGCCGACGCGAACTGTATCGGTTCGTCAACGAATACACCGTGCCCGAAGAGCGGGTGGTGAATTTCAAACCGGTTGAAGCGAAAGATATCACCGCGTGCCAGGGCGATAACAACATTCCCGGAGGTTTGAAGCCGGACGACATCATCGTCCAGTGCCTGAAGATTGATTACGGACAGCGCCACCGAAATCCCGTGGACAACGTCAAGTTTTTCCATTACTGGGACGACCAGACCACGTGTCGAATCTCCAAGGAACAAGTCAGTTCGCTGTTGCCGAGAAAATTCATGCAACGCATCGTGCGCGTCTACAGCAGACGACGAGAACCCGAGTACGTCGAGGCGGCGGCGCAGGCGTTCTCAAATTTCCAACGACGCAAACTCGGCAAAGAACAACAAATCACCCCCGTCAAGCGACAACGCTACTCCGATGATTCATGACGACGTGCGCGCGCCATTTTGCACCAATATTAGTCTTCTAATGATTCATACTCACCACATTCGTTTCATGTTCGACGAGACGCCGCGCGCAACCGCACAGCTCGACACGCATGGACGCGGACGCCGACCCACTTCGGCTCGGCATGGCCGGCGACGCCGGCGACGCCTCGACGCGCGTCTCGGCTTTCACCGTGCTGGTGCTCACGACCGCGATGGCGTGCGCATCCGCGCTCGGCGCCGTGCCGTACATCGTCAGGCGCAAACGGGCGTTACCGAAATCGTTCGGTTCGCTCGCCAACGCGTGCGCGTGCGGCGTCATGCTCGCCGCGTCGTTCGATCTCATACACGAGGGACAATCGTCCGGCCCGATGAGCGTCGCCGTCGGCGTCGTTGTCGGCTCGACGCTCATCGCCAAGGCGCAGACGTGGCTCGATGCTCGAGGGGAGGGGCTCACGTTTCTCGAACTTCGCGGCGCCGACGCGCGAAAGTCGCTCATGATCGTCGGTATCATGGCGGCGCACGCGTTCGGTGAGGGGTGTGGGGTGGGGGTGTCGTTCAGCGGCGAGAGTGGACACAAACAGGGGCGTTTGGTCACGCTCGCCATCGGCGCGCACAACGTTCCCGAAGGTTTAGCGGTGGCCAACGTGTTGGCGAGCAAAGGCATCGAGCCGTGGCAGTGCGCGTGGTGGTGTGTCGCGACGAGTTTACCGCAGCCGTTACTCGCGCTGCCGGCGTTTCTGTTTGTCGAGATGTTTCAACCACTCTTGCCGTTTTCGCTCGGTTTCGCGGCGGGGTGCATGGTGTGGATCGTGTTCGCAGAGCTCTTACCGGACGCGCTCGCCGACGCCACGGATCCTAAGAACGTGGCGACGACGGTAACCCTGAGCGCTGGGGCGTTGGAGGTGTTCAGAATGCTCATGGAAGGTTTGGCGAGGTACGGCGGCGACGTCGCAAAGGAAAATTTGGGAGATCCGTCGAGCACCGTCGACGTGGGATTAGCGGCGAGCGTGTACGCACCGGTAGGCGTGTTGGCGCTCACACACGTGTTCCCAACGGTGGCGTCGGTTTCATCCGTGGGCTCGTCCACGGGCATGGGTGCTGCGGTGAGCACGGCGGGAATGAGCGCGGTGCTCAGATTGTTGTGGGCGCTATGGCGAGGCGCGCAGGGTGGCTTCGTTTTCGTCATACTGGGTGGAATCACGAGCGTCGTGGGCTCGACTCTGGCGAAGCGTCTCGTGCACGGGTATCCAGGTTTGAAGGACATGCGACCGTGGAGCGATATAGACGACGACGACGTTCATGACGTCGACGTAGAGGGACGAGTTGTGACGAAGTACGGCAACGTATTCTTCACAAAGGAATCCATCCTCGCGCTCTTAGCGGCCTCGCTTTTCGCGATCGCCGACGGCGCGCACGCGACAGCGGCTGTGACTTCAAACTCATGGTACGCGCTCCTGCCGGCGCTCATGCGCGCGTTCATTCGCGTGTGCGCCTTCGTGTTGATTGTTTCGTCATCCGATCGCCGACCGTACGTCATTCTAGGAGTCGGTTTCATTGGTGTGTGCTTCGTCGCGTCGGCGAGTATCCTCGGCGTAAATCACTCGTCGAGTGGAACTTGTATCTTCTATGACGCGCTGGCGGCCGGTGTGACCCTCATGCTCGTGCACGCGCTCAAACCATTCATAGTCTTTTCGATGATGACGAAATCTTCGGAACTCGTCGCCGGAATCACGTTGGGCGCGGCGGTGACGATGATATTCGCCATCTCGTCGTGGGCGATGTGTGCGGGCACAGCGTGGTGTGATATTTCATCGTAGTAATCGCGGGCAGCCTAGTACTGTACATTTACACTTGTAAAGAGTCGAGCTATAGTCTAGAATAAGAGGTTCGTCGTGCAGTTCACCGCATCAAAGATTAATCGTTTCGTCATCGGCGCGTACTGACCCGTGATGATTTTAATGAGCTCTTGGCTTGCGATACCGCCAAGAACAGCACCGACGGCGTGTAACTGCGAGTTGCCGTAACGTGCGACTTCGTACGCGACGTCGTCGATGAGCTTTTCGTGCGCGCCGTCCACAGTGGCGCCGCTCGCCGCGAACCATTCCTCCATCAACGCTCGCACGGTTTCCCCGTCTCGACGTACGAGTTCGTTCACGTCACCACCGACGCACGCGGCGCCGTCGTACACGCCGGGACTTCTTCCGTGAAGCGTGGTGAACTTGTCCGCCGCGCGCAAGGCGGCGAAAATACACACGGACATGGTTTTCGTCGAATCGGCGAGCGCGTCGTTGACCAAATCGGACGTACCGAAAGCGGGCGACGGAAACAATTCCGCCTCCATCGGTCGCCACGTCATGAATTTCACGTTTCGACAGTTCTTGCAAAACGTCTTCGCGTCTTCCCACGCGATGCGTTCGGACGGTTGCGCCACACCGACGGATTTCGCGAGCGAGACGGCGCTCTCCCACACTCGCCTCGCGTCGCGTTCTGCCTTTTCAGAGTACAATCGCTGAAGCTCGACGTAGGATTCCGTGGTGCTCGTCATGTCCGGAATGCTTCCCTCCAACGGTAAACATCCCTCTCTCTCCACGAACTCGCGCAACCCGGCGGCGAGAAACCAAAACTTGTCGCTCTCTTCGGACACCGCGCGCGCGCGCTCGTGACTGATAATCTCCCGCACGTCATCCGTCACCGCCCCCGTGTCCGTCCACGCGTACCGAACGTTCGCCAACGCCTCGTCGAAATTCTCCTCGTCCATACCTCGACGCGCGGACGTCAACGCGTCCTTCACCGCTCGACGATCCCTCGTCCCGCACGCCGCCATCGCGTGCGCCAAGAGCGCGACAAACGGTACGTGCTTAAACGACCCCCCGTCCAAACGATCCAAATCGCTCGTCTTCATCTCCACATACGACCGCAACTCATCCCACGGCGTCACCAATCGCAAATCTCGCATCATCGATCCCTCCGGCGCGACGTTTTCCGTCGCCCATCGCTCGCCCGCGCACGCGCGACACTCGCCGAATAATCCCCGTGCGCGCGTCACCACCAACGGTGTTCGCCCGCCCTCGCACGCCCGCTCGAGCGCGCGCGCGTCGGCGTCGCTCAACGCGTCGCTTCCCGCGATCACGGCGTCAAATCTCGCGAAATACGCGCTCGACGCGTTCGCCGCCGACGCGACGGATTCGACGCGCGCCTCGCCCGAGACGTCTGGATTCAGCTCGGCGAGCGCTCTCGCGCACGCCTCGGCGAGCGTCTCCTCTCGACGCTCGACGTCATCACACGCGATCTCGAACAGTTCTCCTGCGCGCGCGTGACTCCACGGCGCGTCGTCGACGAGCGTGAAGGTTTTAATCCCACCCAGGATGAGATTCTTCAGCGCCTCGCACGTCGCCGGCGTGACGCCGAGCGCGCACACGGACGCGCGCTCGAGACGAGATTGCCCGATGTCCCCCCACAGGCGCACCTGCCGGTCGTACCGCTCGTCGCGCGCGCGCGGTGGCGGCGTCATGGCGCGAGACGGCGAGTGTCGTCAAAACGCGCCGATGACGACGTCGACGTCGCCGCGCGCGCGCGCGGCGTCGCACCGCGAGACGACGAGACGATCGAGGATGACGTCTTCGACGAGACGCGCGACGAGAGAGGGCGCGAAGAGGGCGTCGCGAGGTGCGAGCGCGCGCGATGGGCGCGTGACGTGTGCCGGGACGAACGACGCGAAGGACGCGGTCGATGCGCGCGAGGACATCGCGCGCGAAGAGGCGCGACGACACGCGCTTGGAGCGTCCGTCGCGACCGTCGCCGCGGCGTCCATCCTCGCGTCCGCGACGCCGGTGGAGGCCATCACGGAGAATCAGATGTTGTTTCTCGAGGCGTGGCGCGCCGTGGACAAGGCGTACGTCGATAAGACGTTCAACGGTGTTAATTGGTTTAGACTGCGCGAGACGGAGCTCAAGAATGGAGATTTAGACGATACCGACGAGACTTACGCGTCGATTCGAGCGATGTTGAAGCGATTGGACGATCCGTTTACGCAGTTTTTGGAACCGGAAAAGTACTCGAGCGTCACCGAGCGCACGATGAAGGCGGACGTGAGCGGCGTGGGCATCGAGATGGGATTCGGGGACGATAAGTCAGTGGTCGTCGTCGCACCGACGCCGGGTGGACCGTCGGCGGAGGCTGGCGTCGCGGCGAAGGATAGAATTATGGCCGTCGACAGCGCACCGACGGCCGGGAAGAGTTTATACGAAATCGCCGACGAGTTATCCGGTCCGCAAGGGAGCAAGGTCACGCTCACGATCGATCGCGATGGGAAGAAGCGAGATATCGACGTAAAGAGGCGTCGGTACACCGTCGTTCCGGTGACGTCGACGACGTGTGACGTGGCGGGGGATAAAAAGATTGGGTACGTGAAATTGTCGGCGTTTAATCAAGTCTCCGGGGCGAAGACCAAGGAGGCGCTCAAGGCGCTCAAGGCGGACGGCGTGGATTCTTTCGTCTTAGATTTGAGAGACAACGTCGGCGGTCTATTCCCGGGCGCGTTGGAGATCGCCAGAGCGCTCATGAACGAGGGTACCATCGTGTACATCGCCGACTCGAACGGCGAACGCGACGTCTTCGAGGCGGATCGCACCGCACTCGACGCCGACACTCCTCTCCGCGTCCTCGTCAACAAGGGCACCGCCAGCGCGTCCGAGGTGCTCAGTGGCGCCCTTCAGGACAACAGACGCGCCGTCATCCTCGGCGAACAAACCTTCGGTAAAGGTTTGATTCAGACGCTCGTCCCGCTCTCCGACGGTTCCGCCGTGAGCGTCACCGTCGCCCAATACCGCACGCCGAACGGCACCGACATCAACAAGATCGGCATCACCCCGGATGAACCCTTACCCAAAGACGCCTCCGGCGCCGACGTCGTGCCATCCAACGCCGCCGACTTTTGCGCGTACGCCCGCGAATCCCCCGACATCTTCTTGTAGAGTCGCTCCTCGAGCGCCGGCTTTGAAAATGTGTCCCCGCACACGCGCGCGCGCGTCGCGATGGCGTCTCGAGCGGCGAGACGATTGATGCGCGCGGCGTCGACGTCCGCGCGCGTCGCGTCGTCGTCCTCGCGCCCGGACGTCGTCGTCGCGTCGGCGTCGGCGTCGACTTCGTGTGTCCCCGAGAGACGGCGCTCGGAGAGAACCTTCGCTTCTTCGGCGACGCGGGACGTCTCGACGGTGCGTAAGCTGTACAAGGGTCCGCAGATGAAGACATTTCGAGCGCTCGTGCGGTTTAAACTCGCGCAGTTGGCGGCGATCGGTGGGTTGGCGACGCCGTGGCTCGCCGTCGGCGCGGGCGAGGTCGTCTCCGCCGTCGCGATGGCGGCGGCGGTGGGTGCTGGATTGGGAAGCGCGGCGTGCAGCGGAGCGATTCAGTACTACGCGTCTCGATACGTCGGCGAGTTGGCGCTCTTGGACGATGGACGGACGTTGCGCGTGAGTACGATGGATTTTTGGGGCAACCGCGTGGACGAGACGTACGACGTCGCGAGCAGGATTTCGCCGCCGCTCAAGGGACTCTCTCGAGACGCCCTCGAGGAGATGGCGAGCAGAATGTTCATCCCGTTGGACGTGTACGGCGCTCGGCAGTACGTGCTCTCGCTTCGGCACGGCGACCTCGTCGACGCGGACGCGCTGTTCGACGTGTTATCCGACGGCGAGTACGCGAAAAACATTCAGGCGGCGCGTTCGAGCGCCGACGCGTCGTGACTCGACGCACGTAGCGCGCCTCACGCATCATATTAATAGTCAAACACTAGCCAGCGTTGATTTCGACGCGCCCACGCGCGTGTGCACCTCGCTCGCTCGCCGCCGGCGCGCGTCACAGCGAGCCGCGCATGCGAGCCGTCGCCGTCGCCGCGCTCGCTCGTCGCGCGTCTCGTCCGGCGTTTCCGATGCGACGCGCGCTCGCCGCGCGCGCGACCGCGGACGCGACCGCATCGTCCTCGCACGCGTGTTGCTCGCGGTGTCGAGGCGAGGGCGCGACGTTTTCATTCTCGCGAGCGCAGAAAAAGCGTCGGCGCGTGGAAAACGCCACGCATCGCGAGAAACCGGAGAAGCGCACCGAGTGCGCCGAGTGCGGAGGCTCCGGTGTTGTTCCCGGCACGCCCGAGCGCTCGTCTGAGGGACCGGGCGTGGCGATCGTCGGTGGCGGCGTCGGCGGCGCCGCGCTCGCGTTGGCGTTGACGCAGCGAGGCGTTCGCACCGTCGTCTACGAACGCGACGCGAGCTTCGAGGCGAGAAAGCAAGGGTACGGGCTGACGATGCAAAAGTACAGCGGCGGTGTCGCGCTTCGTTCGCTCGGATTGACGCTCAGAGGGGTGGGGAGCGATGCGCACGTGAGTCTGGACTCGAACGGTCGCGTGTTGGGACTGTACGGGCACAGCGCGCGAGAGGAGGCGAGCGATGCGAGCGCGACGGACGCGACGGTCTCGGAGGCGGCGAGCGACGAGAAGCGCAACGTGCACCTGCCCAGACAAAAGTTGCGGCAATCACTGCTCGATGCGCTCGAGCCCGGAACGGTGAAGTGGGGCAAGCGTCTGGAGAGATACGAAGAGTCCGACGACGGCGTCACGTTGATGTTCGAAGACGGCACGACTGAGGAGGCGGGGATCCTCGTCGGCGCGGATGGAATATTTTCGCGCGTGCGCGCGCAAAAGTTGGGGGACGAGCCGCTGTCGTACCTGGGCGTGCTCGTCGTCTTGGGAATTTGTCGAGGCGTCGACCACGCGTTGTGTCGAAACAAAGTGTTTCAGGTGGTGGATGGCGAGAACAGAATGTACGCGATGCCGTTCACGGCGTCGGCGGATGGCGATGGGTGTATTCCACCGTTTGACGGCGTCGAGCGCGTCGAGACGGCGGATGACGAGCCCGGAGCGATGATGTGGCAGTTGTCGTTTCCAGTCGCGGAGAGCGAGGCGCGAGCGCTCGCAGAGGATCCCGTTCGTTTGCGCGAAGAAGCGATGCGACGATGCGGAGACTGGCCCGAACCCGTAGCGCAGTTATTGACGCAAACCAGAGAGGATTGCATGGCGGGGTATCCCGCGTACGATCGCGACACGACGCCGGCGAGTACGCTGCGCGGAGAGGAGTCGTCCCTCGTGACGCTCATCGGCGACGCGGCGCATCCCATGTCGCCGTTCAAGGGACAAGGCGCGAATCAAGCGCTATTGGATGCGGTACAGCTCGCACGGTGCATAGTTCGAACGCCGCGATATTTATTACCTGGACAACGCCGTCACGGGTGCGCGTTTCCGTTTGAAAACACGCACGAGGCGCTCGCCGAGGCGGAACGTCTGATGCTGTCTCGCGCGAGAGGAAAAGTAGAAAAATCACGCGCGGCGGCGAAATATTTACACTCTCAAGCGGCACTTGCGGAGGGGAATTGTGTGCGCGCGCACGCCGCTGAGGCGGCAGAGACGGGGGGGAGGGATGAATAATAAATGTAGTATCGATAACGATTAATAGAAGCCTCAAACCTTTACGCCGACTTTTTGCTTTGTCGGCCCATTTTGTACAAGTACGCGAACATGTCCCGAGTGATGGGAAGGAGACCAAAGTACCCACCGTAACCGGTGTACGTGACGCCAGCCTTTTCGCACTCTTCCTTGATGATGGGAACCATCTTCGGGTACAAGTTGTGCGCGCAACCCGGGAACAAGTGGTGCTCGATTTGCAAATTCAACCCGCCGGAGAAAAAGCTCCAGAAGCCGTTGCCCCAGGACGCGGAAGTTTCGACTTGCCACGCGCCCCAGTCATTCTTCGTGGATTTGCTCAGATTGATTGGGGTCAACGCCTCCAAGTTGTGACTGACGATGAAAAACCAGCACAGGACGAACGAACCGAACGCACCGTACGCGATGAACGGCACGATGGCGTTCGCAAACCCGTGCAAGTAGGCCGGTACGCCGAGCAACAAGCTAAAATGCAAAAACTTTCCGAGAACGTACAGCGCGACTTCGAGCTTCATGAGGCCCTTGTACTCGACGCCCGGAGACGCCTTATCCACTAAAATATTTTGCGCGTCGCCAAACTGCGCGGCGAGCCACAACATCGGCCACATCAGCGGCGCGTAGAACGCTTGGTAGCGGTGGAACCACTTCAACTCCTGGGACGGGTCCAAACGAAGAAGCGGCAGCGCGGTGTACACGTCTTGATCGAGGTCCGCGTCGTTGCAATACGAGTGGTGGCTCACCATGTGATGATATCTCCACTCCACCGAGCTCTTCCCGATGGCGACGTCGTTCCCGAGCCATCCCCAAAACTGATTCCAAAACCCACTCTTCGCCAATCCACCGTGGTTCGCCGTGTGTTGCAATCCGGTGCCGCTCCAGTACCCGGCGAGCCCCAACAGGCACCCCGTCGCCACCGTCGGCGTCTTCCAATAGACTCCCAACGCGAACGCGAAGAAAGCCAACACCGCCCCGGCGTCCAACACGCACCCGCCTCGTCCGTGCGGCTCGCGTCCGCGCGTCATCTTCAACGGTTCGACGATCTCTTTACGAACGCGCCCCTGAATCTTTCGGTACAAATCCGAGTCGAGCGGTTTCGGAAACGTCTCCTCGGGCCCGAACGCCCCCGCCGCGCCCTCCACCACAGGAAGCGTCTTCAGGTACTTTTGCACCACCTCCGGACGAAGGTGATGACTCTCCACCAGGATGGTGGCGTCTCTCCCCACGCACAGCGATAACAATTGCGCGCCACCCGGATGACGGCTGGCGAAATCCGTGACGTCGTACACGACGCCGCGAATACGCGTGTACTTGCGCTCGGGATCGAGCGCGGCGACGGTGTTCGCTCTCGTCGGCGTCTCGCGAGGGGGCGTCGTCACGCGCGCGCGCGATCGAGTCGTCGGCATGACGAACGCGCGAGGTGATGTGTGGGTTCATCTTGTTTTTTCCTCGGCGAGATGACGAGATTCTCGCCGCGAGAAAGAGCTCGAGTGATGCGTTTCGTGTGTGATGATCATGACAATTGAGCGCGTATCGGTGCGTACAAAATCGCGGGACATCGACCGGCGGACGCTCACGCGGCGTTGGCGATGACGTCGGCGAGCCACGGCGAGTGCGCGGCGTCGGATTTGAGCTCGGACGCGAGCTGGCGCGCGCGCGCCACCGCTTCGGCGGGACTCATGCGCTCGAGCGGCACGGCGGCGAAGTCGGAGAGGAATTGTCGCGCGCGAACGACGCCGCGCGCCATGTCGTCGGAGATGTCGCCCGAGCGAGGACGCTTGGCGTCGGGCGCGTCGAGGTCGGCGACGGCGCGCTCGGCACCGGCTTTGCTGAAATCCTCGAGTTCCTCCGCCTTGGCGCGAGCGATTTTGAGCACTTCCTCAGGGAATCGAGCGAACTCGGCGCAGTGAATGCCGAACGATTGATCGCACGCGCCCGGTTTGATTTGGTACAACATGGTGAGCTTGCGACTCTCTTGGTCGATGAGCGCCTCGACGTGAAAGTTGGCGACGCCGCTCGGACCGGTGAGCGCGGTGAGCTCGTGAAAGTGCGTCGCGAACAGACACGGCGCCTGAATCTCGTTGACGACGTGTTCGCTGATGGCCCACGCGAGACCGAATCCGTCGTACGTGCTCGTGCCCCGACCGAGTTCGTCGATGATGACAAGACTGGCCGGCGTCGCCGCCTTGAGAATGGCCGCCGTCTCGAGCATCTCCGCCATGAAGGTTGAGATGCCGCGCAGTTGACAATCACCGGCTCCGACGCGCGCGAAGATGGCGTCGCGAACGGCGATCTCGGCGGCATCACATGGGACGAAACTGCCGACTTGCGCCAGCAACACGCACACGCCGACTTGGCGAATGAACGTACTCTTCCCGCCCATGTTTGGGCCAGTGATGATTTGAAACCACGACTCGCCCTTGTTCATCGAACACGTGTTGGCGATGAAACGCACGTTGTCCTGCGCTTCGACGTTCGGGTGTCGAGAATTCTCGAGATGAATCGTGTTCGACGTCTTCTCGCGCATGGTTGGACGCACGAAAGGCACAGGGGCGCTCACGGCGACCTCGGCGAAGGACACGAGGACGTCGATCTCCGCCGTCAACGCCGAGACGCCCAGAAACACGTCGGAGAAGGATGACGCGACGTCGACGACTCGCTCGACGAGATGACGCTGCTTGGACTCATAACTGCGATCGAGGGCGACGCGCTGCTCGGAGAGTCCCCGGAGCTTCTTGTTCGTGAACTTCGTGCCGTCCTTCTTCGCCTCCAAAATTTGATAACTCACGCTCAATTTTTTACGAACCGAAGTTTCGTCCTTCTTCGTCAATCGCATGAACCAGCCGTGCATGTTGTTGTGCTCTAACTTTAGCTGCTTGTCGCGCTCCATTCCTAAATCATCACTCGCGTCGGCGAACGCTCCGCGAATCTCGTCTTCGAGGGCATCCTTTTGCTTTTGCAATTCGCCGAGTTCGGCGTCGTACGAGGCGCAAATGACGTACTCGTCGGGAATCTTGCTCAAATCTACCGCGGCTTCCAACAGCGCCTCGAATCGCCCGAGGCGATCCTGGTTGCAACATCTTCTCAATTCTTCGGCGTATTTCGTTCGAATGTATTCCGCATACTCACCCTCGCATCGTTCGAGCGCGGCGGCCAAGGTCGGCATGGCAGCGCTCGCCTGATACAATCGGCACAAATCCATCAGCGTCGCCTTGCGACGCTCGAGTTTGCGAGTGATGCGCTCGATATCGGGGAGTGAACGCAGGTGCGCGCTTCGAAGCGCGTCGCGCACTTCGGCGTTGTTGACGAATTCGTTCACGACGTCGTGTCGGGTGTTAATCTCCGCGACGTCGACGAGCGGTTGCTTCAACCATCGCGATAACAATCGTCGTCCCATCGCGGTTCGACATTTGTTCAACAAACCGTACAGACTGAAGTTGCTCGGTCCGTCCGAGCGTTCGGGTAGGACGTTCAGCGCGCGAAGGGCGGAGGAATCGAGGCGCATGTAGCGACCGGTGTCATACATGCTCAGCGAACACCGACCGTGATTGGCGCTGTCGGCTAACATTTCGCTGAATCGAAGCACCGCCGCGAGACACGCCGCGGCGTGTTGCTGATCGATCACCGCGCGGTGCGTCTCCACGTTTCCACGTAAGAGGCGACCGAGATCGCTCTCCAAGTCTTGCACGTCGTAATCGCGCGATGGGCGCTCCGTGGCGAGCGCGCCGCATCGTGCCACGACGTCTCGCAATCGGCGACCCTCCGGAGACTCTGAGTTTTCCTTGAGCACCACGCATTCTTTCGCGCCAATCTGACACAACACGCTCTCGAGCGTGCAATACTGTTCATCATCGACGAACGCACACGCTCCGAGCTCTCGCGTCGTCGCGTTCGCGTACGCCACACCCACGCTGCCGTTCACCACTCGCACCGCGCACACTACCGCCGCGTCGGACATTTCATTCGAACGAAACAACTCCTCCTCAAACGCCTGCAACTTACCGGGACTCGCCGTCTTCACGCACGTCCACGTACAGCTCGGTTTCATCTCTTCGTACACCTCCACGCGCGCACCTTCGCCCTCCACCAAGAGCTCGCGAAGTGCGGTTTCGAACATCGATCGGTTCAGCGTCACCGCCGGCAACGCGTTATCACCCGAGCCTAAATATCGAATCACGCTGGTCGTCTGCGTAAACGCGTCGCGCGCGCGTCGGGGTATTTTTTTCGTCAGTCGTCTCACACGTTTTTACGACGCACTCACCGTCGTATCGACGCCGATCTCGCTCTCGCCGAGTCAACAGCTCGATGTCAAAGTTTAAACGCATCCACCCTCCTCGCGCCCCTGTCGCGCGCGTCGCGCGCATCGCGCCCTCTCACCGCGCGCGCGAGAGAGCACAAAAGTAACGCATCGCGTACCTTGTAAAACGTCCGCGCGATGTACACGGCGTCGTCACCGTGCGCGCTCATGAATTCCTTTCGATCGAAAAATCGAACGACGCGCGTCGTCGTCGTCGCGTCGCCCTCGCCTCGCGAGCCATCCTTCTCGTCCACGAGCGCGCGGTAAAAGCGCACAAACTTCCGAGACGACGCGTCGTCGAGCGCGAGCTCTTCGGTGGGTTTCGCCGGCGCGGCCATGACGCGCGCGAGGCGACGACTGACGACAGTCGGTGCCTCGATCGACGATTCGATGCCCGCGCCTCTCGAGGCGGCGCTGCTCGACGGCGAGCGAGCGAGCGACGAAGGTGACGCGTGCGCGTCTTGACCGGTCGCCCGGCGACGCGGCGACGACGGGAGTGAGACGACGCGAGGCGACGACGAGAGTTTTGATTCCGAATCGGACGTCGACGAATACGTCTCCATGCGCGCGCGACGACGACCGAAGGGCGGTGCGAACGCGGCGGTGATCAATCTCATCGCGATCCTCGCGTCCGCACCGTCGCTGATCGGGGCGTGATGTTGGCCGTTGCTCGCGGCGTCTCTGTTCGGAGGCGCGGCGAGCGCGGCGTCGAAACGCGCGAGTCACCTCACGTCGCTGACGGTGAACGCGAGCGCGAGCGGGGTGATCGCGATCTTGACGCACAGAAACGCAAAGTATCGCGACGTCGAGGGAACGTTTTGGGAGCGACGCGGGCCGACGGTGTTGACGGTCGCGAGCGTGCCGTTGGTGAGCGTGGACCCGTTGCGACACGTCTTGCAGGATCGAGGCGCGTGGGGAGCGTCGAGCGCGATGTACCGCGAGGGATGCCCGCACGGGGACGTGCGGTGTCTCAGCGCCGTCGGGTGGATGTTTTTATTGTTCACGTACGCCGGGTTCGCGTGCATGATTTTCGGTTCGCTGTGGAGCGCGGACGCGTTGGGGAAACTGAGTCGCGAGTGGAGACGAAGAACGCGTGGAGACGGTGACGGCGCGGTGTGAACGAACCGAGGTGGTAGCGAACGAGGGGATTGACGTCGTGGATGTGCGCGCGCACATGGTCGTGACGCGTCTCGCGCGCAAGTCGGTCGATCCGACGGTGCGAACGCCGATGTAACCGACGGCTCCTCTCGTTCATGCATGTTGTTGTATGTATCATAATCGAGCTACGTGTTCTAATGCGTGATGCATGCGTCATCAATCCTAAGTACCGTTATTCTAAGATCGTCGACGTTTTTCGGGTGGCGTCGCGTCGACGAATTCATCTGCGTTGGCCCAATCGTCCTCTTCTTCCACGGCGACGCGCGCCGCCACGTGCTGCCCCCAAGGACGGTTCGGAGCGGCCGCCTCGGCGCCACCGGCGTCGATTTGCGACTCATCTTCGCTATCCGGAACCGCGCTCCAAGGTTGACTTCCCAAGGGCGCGTTGGAGAGCGGCGCGGGCTCGGCCTGATGCGGCGGCGGCGGCGCGGCTTCGACGGGCGGCGCCGATCGCTCTTGCGACGGTGGTTGTTGACTCGGATCCACCGCCGGCGGATCCGGTGGCAGCATCGACGCCAACACGAGTTCCGCTTCGAAATCGACGCGCTGCGGCGTCACGTCTTGCGTCGGCTGAATCGAACTCGCGAACGCGTCTCGATGATGAAACGCCTTGTAATCCGCCGTCGGCTTCACGAGCACGGGCGCGCCAGCTTGCGCGCAATATATCGCCACATCCACGTCTGAGCCCTCGCACAGATGCACTGCGCTCCGTAAATCCTTCAAGTTCACCGTCACATCCACGCTCGAACCACCGGTGTTTCTATAAAACAAAATCGTCTCGTCGTCGCGTCGCAACGAAATGCTCGTCTGCAAAGCCTGACTCAAACCACCGGACGGATTCGTGTAACTCGACAGCGTCACCACCTTGGCCTCGCGCGCGTCACCCACGCTTCCATTCACCGCGCTCTCCACCCCGAACGTCAGCGTCACGTCCTCCTTGGCCGCGCTCGCGAAGTGCGCCAACAACGCGTTCATCGTCTTCGCCCTCGCCACCAACTTCACCGGCATCTCCTCCGCCTCAACATCGGCGTCCAACTGCTCCGCGTCCGTCACCTCGTACATTTCATACGTTCTCGTCGTCCCTTTCGCCGCGCTCGTCGTCCGCACGCGCACGCGAGACGTCGTCTCGTCCAAAGTGAGCGCGCATCCGTCCGACCTCGCGTGCGACCGCAGCGACGCCAACGCGTGCTTGGCCAACACGCACGTCTGCGCGCGTCCACCCACCGCGCGCACATCGAACGCATCGAACGCGTCTCGCGCGATGCGCACGCGCGCGAACGCCGATCGCGCCGCGTTGACGGATTTCAGCGATAGGCTGGATGCGCTCGAGGATGGTCCGTCCGCGCGCGCATCCATGAGAATCTCGGGTCCGACGCGCGCGAGAAAGGCGACGGAGCGGTAAAAGGCGCGCAGGGAACCACCGCTGATGTCAACCTCCATCTCGTTCGACGACGCTCCAGCGACGAGGCGATCGGGCGGCGGTGTGCGCGCGGCGCGCGCGCGGGCAACTGTCGCGCGGATTCAAATCGCACGACGTCACACGACGTCGCCGCGCGCGTCGCGAGCGAGCGCGCGAACGCGGATCGCGCGGTGAGAGACGAGTGAGATGTCGAACGCGAGGGAGCTCAAATCTCGCGCGCTCGAGGGCGCGGCGCGCGTCAAGGCGCGCGCACAAGATGTGGCGAAACGCGTGCGATCCATCGACGCGCGCGCGAGCGTCGACGCCGCCAAGGCGGGCGTCGATCGCGCGGTTCGCGCGGTGAAATCGGTCGATGCGACCGCGATGGCGCGAAACGCCGCGCGCGCGGTGCGGGCGCGCGTGGACGTGGACGTGGACGCGTCGGTGGTGATGTGGTTGGCGACGGCGTGCGTCGTCGCCAAAGCGTGTACGGGCGTCGACGCGCGCGCGTGCGCCGTGCTGTCGATGGCGTCTCGAGTCGTCGTCAGACGCACCGTCGTGGGCACGCACGAGGCGTTGATGTTCGTCGATCGATTTCTCGCGACGTTTGCGAAGAATTTAGCGCTTCGTGCGGCGGCGCTCGCGGCGGGCTCGCGCGAGGCGGCGGCGGCGGGACGCGTGCTTCTCTTCGCTCGAGGCGCGGAGAGCGCGCTCGAGGTCAAAGCGGTGCTCGTGACGGTGTTGATGGCGTTCTTGGTGCGCTTGATTCGCGCGGTGACGACGCGGAAGGCATCGTCGCGCGAGGTCAAGGTTGTTCTCGTCACCGGCGGGAGCGGCGGATTGGGCGCCGAGTTGCTCTCCGGTATTCGCGCGGCGTTCCCGGGCGCGGTCGTGTACGGGACGTCGCGAAAGGGATGTACCGCGAAGGACGCGTCGAACGAAACCGAAGATAGCGGTATTGGCGGGTTTTTCGGGTTCGTCGCGTCGCCGGCGACGAAACTTTTACAGAGAACCGCGAGTCAAAAAAATGTGAGAAAACTCACCGAAGCCGCCGGCGCGGAACCTCTCGGAGCGACGATCGAAGGCGGTGAGGTCGTGTCGCATCCTCTGCTCAAGATGGACGTCACGGACGAAGAATCCATCAAGGAGTGCGTGGACGCCATCGTCCGACGTCACGGTAAAATCGACGTGCTCATCAACAACGCCGGCGTGTGTCTGGCGTCGTGGGCCAAGCAGACGCCGCGCGCGGACGCCGATTCCATCGTGCAGACGAACTTCCTCGGCGTCGTGAACGTCATCAACCACGCGATGCCGCACCTCGCGAAGGGTGCGAACGTGATCAACATCGGTTCGATCGCAGGACGCATCGGGATTCCGTATCAATCGCTGTACAGCGCGTCCAAGGCTGCGTTGATGGTGTACACGGACGCGCTTCGAATGGAGACCAAGAGTTCGGGCGTTCACGTGAGCTTGATCGAGCCGGGAGACTTACAACCGGGCATGGCGAGCGTATCTAAGGCTGAAGGGTTCGATCGTGATCCCGTCGCCGTTCGCGCCGAACGAATCATGCGCGAAGAGGAAGCCGCCGGCACGAAGCCCGCCGTCGTCGTGAAGACGGTGGTCAAGGCGATCAAATCTCGCGCACCGAGGAATCGATACTTGGTCGGCCCCGACTCGTGGCTCGTCGAGACTCTCAGTCGCGTGTGTTCGTACTCGGCGAAAGAGTACTTTCTCGCATCGCATTACAGAATTCCTCCGCGGGACAGGGCTTGGATTCGCGTGTAACTTTATTAAATAATGTCAGCGCAGTGCCTATTTGTTGACCTCCGCTCTCTCGGCTAAGAATTTCGGCACCTTTTTGCTCTTTTGTCGGCGAACCATCCCCGGCTTGATCGTCTTGCGAATCTTGGACATGGCGAGCTTGTTGAGCTCGGCTTCGGAGAGCTGCGGCGTCAAGCCGACGTCGGCCGCTTGGCCTCCGAGCTGACCGCTCATTTGTTGCATTTTCGCGCGCATGCTCCCAAACATCATGATGAGCTGTGCTAAGTCCGCCTCGGTGCGACCGCTACCCTTGACTATGCGATTGCGACGAGATTCTGCAGTCGTACTCGCGACGAGCATGTCCGGATACTGACGCTCCTCCTTGGTCATCGAGTTGATCAAGCTCTTCGCGATCACCATGCTCTTCTCCGCGTTTTCCATATCCTCTTCGCTCAGCTTCGCGGTCCCGGGCATCATCTGCAAGATTTGTTTCATGCTCCCCATGTTGTTCATCATCTCCAGTTGCCCGACGAAATCGTTGAAGTCAAACGTCGCGCTCATGATTTTCTCCTTGATTTTTTCAGCCTCCTCCTCGGCCACCTCCGCCTGCACCTTTTCGACGAGGCTGACGATATCGCCCATGCCGAGAATGCGGCTCGTCATCCGTTCCGGGTAAAAGGGTTCGAGCGCGTCCATCTTCTCCCCGACACCGGTGAACTTGATGGGTTTCCCCGAGACTTCTCGAACGCTCAGCGCGGCGCCGCCTCGCGTATCGCCGTCCATCTTGGTGAGAATGGCCCCCGTAATCTCGACGGCTTCGTTAAACGACGCCGTGAGCGTCGCCGCCTCTTGACCCGTCATCGCGTCGACGACGAGCAACGTCTCATCCGCCCGCGTAGACGCCTTGGTCGCCTTGAGCTCACCCATGAGCTTTTCGTCGATGTTCAATCGACCCGCCGTGTCCACGATGACGACGTCCACGTCCTCCTCCTTGGCCTTTTTCACGCCGAGCGCCGCCACCTCGGGCGGGTTCCCGTCGACGCCCATATCAAACACCGGCACATCGATCTGCGTTCCCAGCGTCTTCAACTGATCGATCGCCGCCGGTCGATACACGTCCGTGGCGACGAGCAGCACCGTCTTCCCTTGCTTGCGCAGCGCCAACGCCAGCTTCCCGCACGCCGTCGTCTTCCCGACCCCTTGCAAACCCGCCATCAAAATCACCGTCGGCTCTCCATCCTCGCGAAAATTAATCTCACTCGCCCCGACTCCGCCCATGAGCGCGCACAACTCATCCGCCACGCACTTCACCAACATTTGCCCCGGCTCGACCCCTTTCGTCACCTTGGTCCCCGCGACTTTATCTTCGCACCGCTTGATAAACCTCCTGACGACGGGTAACGACACATCCGCCTCGAGCAACGCTCGACGAACATCCTTCAGCGGCGCCTTGACGTTTTCCGCGTTCAATTCCTTCTCCCCGCTCAATCGCGCCCACGCCTTATCCAATTTCTCGGACATCCCCGCGAACGCGTCCGCGACGGGCGCGACGACGAGCCCGCGCGGCGGCGCCCGTCTTCGCGCGCGTCCCCGCGCGTCCAACCCCGCGCGCGCGCCCCCGTCCCCACGCATCACCCACCGCGACGTCATCACGCCTCCTCCGCGTCCTCGACGACGTCCACCGATATCGGTCGAACACGACGCCCTCATCGTCGGCGTCACCGCGCGCGAGACCCCACCCGTCATCACGATGCGCCCTCGGTCACCGCGCCGTCGTCCCTTTCGTCGTCGTCTCCGTCCTCACCGCCGACCGTTCGACGCGCTCGACTTCCGGTCACGAACGAACGCACTTTCGCGCCGCCTCCGTCGCTCGATCGCGCGTCTCGCGCGTCTCGCTCTGACGAACGAACGCGCGCGCGCGACGCGGAACCCTCGGTCGGGGATCCGTCGCGCACATCCCGAGACGCGCCGAGGACCGATCACGACTCATCGATGACCACCGACCACCGCACCGATCGATCGCGTCCGATCGCGTCCGATCGCGTCCGATCGCGTCCGATCGAGTCCGATCGATCGAGTCCGATCGAGTCCGATCGATCGAGTCCGATCGCGTCCGATCGCGTCCGATCG
>MDTD01095599.1_pt1 | contig 33085 bp, 34 predicted proteins | sample 811221 | NCBI WGS metagenome assembly MDTD01 (sample SAMN05326646, study PRJNA326480) | marine metagenome | isolation source: seawater | place: Pacific Ocean: South West | collected 2011
CTAGGCCGCCAAAAAGCCTGAGGGCTAGCGCACTCCTGCTCTCTCCAGCCGCGGCAGGACTCCATCTCTGAAATAGGGGAAATGTTCAACGTAGTTCGCGAATCGCATCGCGAATGCGTCGATCCCCGCTCCATGCAGCGTTAAAAGCTTTGCTGCCACGGTATCGGGGCTCCCAACAATGGGATAGGCGCCGTTACCGCCGCCTGCGCGCTGACGCAGATTTCGCTTCATTTCTTCTGGCAGGTCATCAAACCTGCCCCGCCGAGCGCGTCGGGCGACCAGCGCATCGACCGCGCCCTCATCTGCTATCTTCGCAGCGATAAGGTTCTCTTCCCAAGCCCCCCCCAACGCACGGGGCGCCAGCGTCCCCGACAGTCCGCCAGAACAGTTAAGCCCGAAAAGGCCAAGCTTCAGTCCATGTCGGTCGAAGTATCGCATTTTCGACCCCGCCGTCGATTGCAGGTTGCCTTAACCTACATCCCGTAACGCCTGCCACACCCTCTCCGGCGACGCCGGCAGGTCGATCTTCTCTACGCCCGCACCACGAAGCGCGTGTTCGATGGCATTCATCACGGCAGGCAACGCACCCACCGTGCCCGCTTCGCCCGCGCCTTTGACGCCTAGCGGGTTCTGCTTGGTTGGCACGGGGTTCGATTTCACATCGAACAGCGTGAAGTCCTGCGCACGCGGCATAGCGTAATCCATGTAAGAGCCGGAGACGTTCTGTCCGCCGCCGTCGTACACCGCGCGTTCCATCACCGCTTGGCCAACCCCCTGCGCCACACCTCCATGAATCTGACCCTTCAACAACGCGGGATTCAGCACCGTGCCGACATCATCTACGATGACATAGGCCTGAATTTCGATCTCGCCCGTGTCGGGGTCGATTTCCACCTCGCAGGCGTGAGCACCGTTGGGATAGTTGGCGACCTTGGGCGAGAACGTCGCTCGCTCATCGATGCCCGCGTCGACGCCGTCGGGTTGCTTGCCCGGCGTGTAGGAAACCTTCGCAACCTCGTCCAGCGTCATCGATCGGTCGGTTCCAGCAATAGTGAAAGTTCCGTCAGCGAATTCGATATCGTCTACACTGGCTTCCATCTGATGGGCCGCCAGCTTCTTTGCCTTGTCAATCGCCGCAAGCGCCGCCCTGTAGACGGCGGACCCACCGCACGTGGCGGAACGCGAGCCGCCGGTGCCGCCGCCGATACCCTGCATGTCGGTGTCGCCTTCTCGGACACGGATGCGACCGACAGGCACGCCTAGCTGTTCGGCGACGATCTGCTTGTAGACCGTGTCGTGCCCCTGCCCCTGGCTGATCGTTCCGGCCATCACCATGATGTTGCCTGTTTTGTCTATGCGTACCGTAGCCTCTTCCATGGAAGGGCCACCGGCACGTTCGATGGTGTTGGAGATACCGATGCCGCGGAGCTTCCCGTTGGCTTCCGATTCTGACCGCCGAGCCTCGAATCCCGCATAGTCGATCATTTCCAGCCCGTCGGTCAGGTTCTTTTCGAACTCGCCGCAGTCATAGGTAAACACCAGTCCCGTTTTGAACGGCATGGCGTCCGGGGGGATCGTGTTCTGGCGGCGCAGATCGGCGGGATCGCGCCCTAGCTTCTGCGCTGCGGCCTCGACCAGCGTTTCGATGATATAGGCTGCTTCCGGCCGTCCGGCGCCGCGATAGGGACAGGTCGGCGTTGTGTTGGTGAAGACGCCAGACACCTCGACATGGATAGTAGGCGTCCGGTAGGTGCCCGCCAGTGTGCCGAGATTGTTGATGGGCGGGCCGTTGCCGCCGGTGGTGACGAATGCACCCAGGGCAGCGAGCGTCCGCACATGCATACCGAGAAAATTGCCGTCCTTGTCCAACGCCAGCCTGGCGACGGAATAGTTGTCGCGACCCTGATAATCGCAGAGATGGGCTTCCGAGCGTTCGGCCGTCCATTTCACCGGCTTTCCGACTCGACGCGACGCCCACATCACCAGCACCTGTTCCGGGTAAACACTGCCACGCAAACCGAAGCTGCCGCCGACATCGCCAGCGATCACCCGCACGTCCTGCTCGGCAACGCCAAACACCTCCAGCGCCATCTGTTCGCGAATCTTGTGGGGATAGTGACACCCGGTATAGAGCGTATAGCGCTGATCCATCGGGTTGTAGTCGCCGAGATACGCCCTGGGCTCTATCGTGTTGGTGATGGTCCGGGTAATGGGAAAAGTCCGCTCCACCACGACCTCGGCATTTTCAAACGCGGCCCTCGTTTCTTCTGGGTAGCCGCGCTGCTCGTAGAAACATTCGTTATTGGGGCGGTGTTCCCAGACGGCCGGCGTATCGTCATCCATCGCGATCGCCGTGACCGTGTTGGCAGGTAGTTCGGCATATTCGACGTTAATGGCTTCCGCCGCATCCTTCGCCTGATCGATCGTGTCGGCGATTACCATGACGACCGCCTCGCCCACGTGACGGACGCGGCCCAGCGCCAGCGGCGGGTTCGGCGGCTGGTACTGATGTTCGTTCCAGCGCGATCCGCATTGCAGGTCTCCGTGACCGTCGGCACGGTAATCCGCCGCCGTCAGGATCGTCTGCACGCCCGGCATTGCAGCAGCCTGGTCGATGTCTATGGACTTGATATCGGCATGGGCGTGCGGCGACCGTAGCATGTAGGCGCGCAGTTGATGCGGCAGGTTGTAGTCGTCCGAATACCGCCCGCCGCCGGTCAGAAGTCGCGGGTCCTCGGTGCGCGGAATCGGCTGCCCGACGTCGAATTCACCCATCCTTGATTTTCCTTCGAATTCTAAGTTTATTGTTTTTTTATAGAGCAATCTCGATAACGGGAAAACAGGGAGGAACGGGGATGAAACTGTCAGGAAAAGCGGCCATTGTGACCGGCGCAGGCCGGAATATCGGCGAAGAAATCTCGGTCCTTTTCGCGCAGGAAGGCGCAAAGGTTGCCGTTGTCGACATGGACGAAGGTCGCGCCAACGCAGTCGCAGACCGAATCAAGGGCGATGGCGGCGAGGCAGTGGCCGTAGTCTGCGACGTGTCGGACACGGCCGACATAGGAAAAATGGTCTCGGCCACGGTCGACGCATTTGGGGCAGTGGACATCCTGGTCAACAACGTCGCAATATCCGACAACAAGGACATCTTCGAAATCACCGAGGACGAGTGGCGTAAGACAATCGACGTGACCCTGTCCACGCCATTCTACGTTACCAAGCAGGTCGCCAAGTGGATGGTGGATAATGACCGTGGTGGCAAGGTGATCAATATCGGCTCGACCTCAGGATTTAAGGGCCGTCCCAAGGCACTCGCCTACACCGCAGCCAAGGGTGGCGTTGCCAACCTGACGCAGTCCATGGCCGTTCAGCTGGCACCGTATGGCATCATCGTAAATCAGGTATCGCCGAACATGACCGGCTCGCCTGTGGGCCAGCAGATCTTCGACCGCAACCGCAAGGTCAACAATCTGGTCGGTCGGCCGGGCGAACCGGACGAACAGGCCAAAGCCGTGCTTTTCTTGGCCTCGGACGACGCTTCGTTCATCGCCGGCGCCAATTTGTTCGTCGACGGGGGCACCATGGCAATGGCGCCGTTTTCCAGCCCGGCCACACGCGCGGACGGTAAATGAGCGGTCCCTATCGCCTCGGCGTCGACGTCGGCGGCACACACACTGATCTGGTCCTACTGAACGTTGCCGACGGTTCAATCGAGATAGAAAAAGTCTCGTCAACACCCGCCAATCCGGCGGTCGGCGTGCTAGAAGGTGTCAAACGTTTCATCGCCCAAGGCAAGCAACCGGGCACGATCGATTTCTTCGCCCACGGCACGACCATCACGACCAATGCGCTCCTAGAAGGCCGCGGCGCCAATGTCGGCATGATGATTACTAGGGGCTATCGAGCGATCCAGGAGATCCAGCAGCAGGCGCGCGACGGCAACCCCTTCGACTATTTCTTCCAGCGCCCGCCGCACCTCGCGCCGCAGAGCCTGACCTTCGAGGCGGCCGGCCGGTTTGACTACGAAGGCAACGAACTGGAGCCACTGGACGAAGACGCTGTGCGCGCGGGTGCCCGAGCGCTGAGAAACAAAGGCGTCGACTCCATCGCCGTGGTCTACCTGTTTTCCTATATCAACCCGTCCCACGAACGACGCACCCGTGACATCATCCTGGAGGAATGGCCCGACGCGCACGTGTCGTTGTCATCCGACGTGCTGCCACGTATCCGCGAATGGCCGCGAATGTCGACCACGCTTCTGAATGCTTATCTCGAACCGGTGCTGGTCCATTATATCGGCGATCTGTCAGACGGACTTGACGAAGGCGGCGTCGAAACCCAACAGCGTTTCCTGATGCAGTCCAACGGCGGCGTGATGCCGTTCAAGGCGGCCGTCGCCGGAGCAAAGACGGTTCACACGCTTTTTTCTGGCCCTGCAGCAGGCGCGCAGGCCGCCGCTTATTTAGCGGCCGAGGATGCGAAAAAGGGTCTTGTAACACTCGATATGGGTGGCACCTCCTGCGACATTGCCTTTATCGAGGGCGGCACACCATTGGAAGTGACCGAGGGCGAGGTCGCCCGGCGACGACTGGACGTCCCAGCACTGGATCTCACGACCATCTCAGCCGGCGGTGGATCCATTGCCTGGGTCGACGGCGGCGGATTGCTGGCGGTCGGTCCGCAAAGTGCAGGGGCGGATCCTGGACCCGTCTGTTACGGCAAGGGCGGTGAAAACCCGACGGTGACGGATGCCGATATTGCCTGCGGCCTTCTGAACCCGGACTACTTCTTAGGCGGCGCACAATCTCTTGATGTCGATGCATCATTGAAGGCGCTGGAAGACAAATTGGGCAAACCACTCGGCATGTCCGCGCTGGAAGCCGCAGCCGGTATCCGGCGCATCGTCGACATGCGGATGGCGGATGAGGTTCGCATATTTGGCGCCAAGCGCGGTGTCGACCCGCAGGAATTCACGTTGCTGCCGTTTGGCGGAGCAGGTGCAGTGCATGCTGCGCCAGTCGCCGAAGAACTGGCCATGACCCGTATCATGGTGCCTCCACGCCCCGGTGCGTTTTCGGCGCTGGGCCTGCTGTGCACCGACGTTGTCCACGATTATATCCGCTCCGAGTTACGGCCGCTGGATCAGGTGCCGCCGGATCATGCAGAGACGATCTTCCGGGAACTGGAAGACCGCGGCCGCGCCGAACTGGAAAGCGAAGGGATGGACTCCGGCGCCGCGACCTTCGCCCGCGAACTCGACATGCGATACACCGGCCAGGGGTACGAGCTGCGCGTACCGCTCGACGGTATCGGCGGCGCGGACGGGCTCGACGATGCGGCGCTGGCGGAAGCGCGAGACCGGTTCGACGGCATCCATGCACGGATTCATGGCCACGCGGCCGAGGAAAAACCGGCCGAAGTGGTGAGTTATCGCGTCCGCACCCGGGTGGCGGTACCGAAATACGAGCCGAACGCGGAAGCGAACGTCGCCGAAACACCGGCACCGGAAGAGGCACGGAAAGGCAGCAGGGACGTCTGGTTTACATCGGATGCCTCGACCGAAACCGCTATCTGGGACCGTAACACCCTGCCCGCAGGGTCTATCCTGTCCGGTCCCGCCATCATCGAACAGCTCGACAGCACCATCATCGTGCCAGACGGATGGATCGCCAACGTGGACGGTTATATGAACCTTATCCTGACGCGGGAGGCCTAGGGATGTTTAAAGCACAATCCAGCAACTCCCATGCCCATCATTCCCACAAAGGCGGGTGCTGCTCGGCGGGTTTAGACAGCGGCAAAGAAATTACCGCCTTCGCGGGAATGGCGACCCTTTTTGTTGCGTTACGGGGAACTCGCTGACTATGCCCCTCGATCCCGTTACCGTTCAGATCCTAAAGAACAAGGTCGCCAGCCTGGTCGACGAGATGCACTATCATTTCTACCGATCCGGGTATTCCACCATCATTCGCGAAAGCCGGGATTTTTCCTGCGTGATCTTGGATAAGGGCGGGCGGCTGATCGTTCCACCGCCGATGTTCTTTCACGCCCCGTTTTACAAACATTTCGTCGACCGCACAGTGGAAATATACGGAGAGGCGGGTCTGAAGGACGGCGATGTCGTGGTTTCCAATCACCCATACGAAGCAGGCGTGCCGCACGTCTCGGATATGGCGCTCATCGCACCGATATTCGCGGAAGGCAAACTGATCGGCTTCTCCGGAAGTTGCGCCCACAAGGCGGATATCGGCGGTATGAACCCGGGTTCGACATCCGCCAATTCGACTGAAATCTATCATGAAGGATTGGTTCTACCGCCAGTGAAGATATCTGCGGAGGGCACCTACGACGAAGATCTAGAGCGGCTGATTCTTACCAATAGCCGTCAGCCCGAACTGGTGCGCGGCGATGTGCGCGCACAGATCGCCGCGACAGAAATGGGCGTGACGCGGATGCAGGATCACTGCCAACGCTTTGGCACGGAAACGGTCACGGACTCCTTCGCCGCCATCCTGAAAAGCGCCGCCGACGAAATGCAGGCGGCAATCACCGCCCTACCCGATGGCGAAGCATCGGCCGACGGCTATATGGACGACGACGGGGTGGAGATGGACAAGGGCGTGTATTTTGCCGTTACCATCACTAAAAAGGGTGACGACATCACCTTCGACTTCTCGAATTCGCAGTCACAGGCAAAGGGTCCGATCAACCTGCGTCCTTCGATGGTCGAGGCCTGCGTATTTTATTCGCTGATCGGCTGTCTTGGCCACAACATGCAGTTCAACGACGGCATGCGCGATGTCGTGAGGTTCGTCTATGCGCCACGCACGATCACCAATGCGGAATCCCCTGCCCCGGTCTCGTCATATCAAAAAGCCAATCTGCGCCTGACCGACGTGATCCTCGAAGCGCTGGCGACGTTCAATCCGGCCCGCGCGATCGCCGGGTCGGGATCTTCCGGATCGCTGTCTATTAACTGGCACCAGGGCGGCAAGCCGGGACACAATTCGCTGCAATACGAAATCCTCGGCTCCGCCTATGGCGGCGGCAACGGGAACGACGGCTGCAACGCCACGGCAACCCATCTGTCCAACCTGCACGTCACACCGGTGGAAATCATCGAGAGCGAATACCCCTGCCGCATCACGGAGTTCGACATGGTCCCCGATTCCGGCGGTGCGGGCGAATACCGGGGCGGCGTCGCCTTTCGGCGCAAATACGAGGTGTTGCAGGACTGCACCGTGGTGCGGCGCTACGACCGTTATAAATACCCGCCGCCCGGCACCGAGGGCGGAGAGGCAGGCGGCGCCAGCAAATTCGTCATCAAGGCTGACACCGAGGAAGAAACGTTGACACCTGCGGCGGGCAAGTTCGAGCTCGATTCCGGCGATGTCTTTTTTCTCGAAAGCGCAGGTGGCGGCGGCTACGGCGATCCTAAAGCCCGCGCACCGGAACGGCTGCAATACGATATTGCGCAGGGTTACGTGACGTCAGGCGCTGCGAAGGAGAGGTACGGAGCCTAATTCTAACTCTCACCGGCGAGGCGAGAGGATATATTTTGCGAGTGACCCCGCATCGGATCCCCTCCCCCTTGGAAGGGGAGTCAGGGAAAGGGGAAAACAAGCCCCCAGAAGGAGACTGAACAAATGGCACAGGATCGCGTCGGCATTATCGGACCAGGCCGTATGGGGCTCGCTATGCTGAAGCATCTCAAAAGGCACGGCTTCGATGTCTCTGTATACGACGTCAACGACGGGCAACTTGCTAAAGCGGTTGAAGCCGGAGGCATTGGGACAAACAGCCCGAGAGAAGTCGGCGAAAACAGCGACTATGTCATCGTGGGCGTCGGGTTCGAACCGGAAGTATACGCCTGCTTAACCGGCGACGACGGAGCGCTGGCGTCGATGGCGCCGGGCAGCGCAATCGCGGTGTGCTCGACCGCGTCCGTGAGCGGCGTTCAGGAGCTTGCGCGACTGTGCGAAGATCGCGGCATCGGGTTTCTCGACGCGCCTATTGCTCGAGGCCGCTGGGCCGCAGACGAGGGTACCCTGCTGGCTTTAGTTGGCGGCACGGCGGAAGTCGTCGAACGCTCCCGCCCGGTATTCGGGACGTTCTGCTCCAACATCGAACACATGGGCGATGTTGGCCACGGCCAGGTTGCCAAGATGATGAACAATTACCTGCTGTGGGTGAATGGCTGCGCCCTGATCGAGGCGGGGCGTCTTGCGGAGTCCACCGGAATCGACCTACCAAAACTTCGTAATGCGCTGATGATGAGTTCCGGCGACAGTGCGGCACTGCGGGACTGGGACCGCATGACGTTTACCTGGGCCCTGAAAGACATGCAGATGATGGAAAAACTGATGGATCGGGAAAACAGGGCTTTTCCCCTCGCCGGTCTAATCAAGGAGCTGGTCAAGGACGGCCGTACCATCAAGGCGACCAATCCGCCGGACTGGTCGGGCGAAGCCCGGGTCGCAAAATAGCCATGACGGAACTGCCGTTCGACGAAACATACGACGTCATCGTCGTCGGATATGGCTTCGCCGGAGCAACAGCGGCCATCGAGGCCACGCGTGCCGGGGCAAAAGTGCTGGTGCTGGAAAAAGCGCCTGATCCGGGCGGCATCTCCATCTGCTCGCAGGGTGCAATATGCTGCTCCGCCGCGCCTGACGAGGCATTCGCCTATCTGAAGGCTACCAACGGTGGACGTATCTCGGACGACGTTATACGAACGATCTCAAACGGTATGGCCGAAGCGGAGGGTTTTCTGCGGGATCTTGCTGATGGCAGCGGCGCGGAAATCACGACCCGGTCGCGGGGTGGCAACTACCCCTTTCCGCATCGCGAAACGTTCTACTATAGCCATGTCGACGCCATCCCCAACTTCAATGCCCAGGCCTTTTTCCCACAGGTGAAAGGCCGGGTGGGCGGGCCATACCTGTTCAGGGTGCTGCAGATGAAACTCGAGACACTCGGCATCGACGTCAGGTTGTCCAGCCCGGCACGGCGGCTGATATACACCACCGACCGCGAAGTGCGGGGCGTGGTCGCCGAAACACCGGAGGGTATTCGGCATTTTGCCGCTACCCGCGGCGTTGTGCTGTCGTCCGGCGGGTTCGAGGCTAATGACGGCATGAAGCAGGAATACTGGCAGCTCATGCCCGTGCTTACCGCCGCCAACCGCTACAATACCGGCGACGGCATCCGTATGGCGCAAGAAGTCGGCGCCGATCTGTGGCACATGTGGCATTTCCACGGCTCATACGGATTCCGTCACCCCAATCCGGAATACCCATATGGTATCCGCGTAAAACGCTTCCCAGACTGGGTGCCGGGCGACAACGGTGCGGACATGGTGGGCGCGGATATGGTGGACGTGCCAGTCGCGTGGATCCTGGTGAACCGTGAAGGCAAACGGTTCATGAACGAACAGCCGCCCTATCTGCAGGATACCGGCGCACGCCCGTTCGAGGACATGGATACCGTCACCCAGCGGTTCCGCAACATCCCCGCCTGGCTGATCTGCGACGAGGAAGGCCGCAAACTCTACCCCCTCGGCAACCCCGCCTATAACGACCGAGACGTGCAGATGGAATGGTCCAACGATAATCTGAAAGAGGTCGAAATGGGCATTCTGAAGCGCGCAGTTACTCTGGACGAGCTCGCGGACATCATCCGGACGCCTGCCGAAACGCTGAAATCAACCATTCAACGCTGGAATGACATGACCGTGGCACGCAACGACGACGAACACGGCCGCCCGGCGGGATCGATGCTACCCATCGCCACCCCGCCTTTCTACGCGGGCCAAATATGGCCCATCGTTTCGAACACCCAGGGCGGCCCCAAACATGACGGCAACCAGCGCATTATCGACGTGAATGGAGAACCGATCCCGCGTTTATATGCAGCCGGTGAGATGGGCAGTTGTTTTGGGCACCTTTATCTGGCGGGCGGCAATATAGCGGAGTGCCTTATTTCCGGCTGGACCGCCGGACGGGGCGCGGCCGCGGAGCCAGCATCGTGACCCTGATCCTGAATAATCAGAACGTCCGCGATCTGCTGACCATGACTGACGTCATCAAGGTGCTGGAATTTGCCTACAAGGAACTGGCGGAGGGCCGCGGCGCGCTGCGGAGGCGCAGCGATACCATCGTTACCTCGGATACCGCGCCGGACGCGATTTACGCGCTCAAATCGATGGATGGAGTCGCTCCCTCGCTGGGTGTCAGCGCGATCCGCATCAACTCGGACATCATCACCCATCCGCAGGTGGGAGAAAATATCCGCCGGGTGAAAGTGCCTGCAGCGCCTGGCAACCGCTATACCGGTCTTGTACTACTGTTTTCCACCGAAACCGGCGAACCGTTGGCGATCTTTCCGGACGGCGAGGTGCAGCCAATGCGCGTCGCCGGCACCAGTGCGCTCGCCGCAAAATATCTGGCGAGGGACGGCGCCCGTTCGGTCGCGCTGATCGGCACGGGTTGGCAGGCTCAGGCGCAACTGCGCGCCATCGATACCGTTCATGAAATTGCCGATTACAGGGTGTATTCCACACAGAAGCAAAATCGCGACCGGTTTGCGATGGAATGGTCGGAAAAACTGGGTACCCAGATCCGCCCCTGCGACACCGCCGAAGAGGCCGTCGCCGACGCCGATATCGTCCTGTTGGCGACAAATTCGATCGAACACGTGGCGCGGGAAGCGTGGCTGGAACCCGGCATGCATGTCAGCTCCATCAAATCGCCGGAAATCAGCGCGGATGTCATCAACCGTTGCGACATAGCCGTCTGTCATGTGCCGCACGGCCGCCCCACGATAGAATTCGGCGCGGGTGCGGCGCTGCCGGAGACGGACGGGCTGGATGTTGATTCCCTAGCGCAGAAAATCGGCCTCGCGGATATGCCGACCTTGGCAGATATCGTCAGCGGGCGCAGGCCAGGACGGACATCGGAGGATCAGACAACCTGTTTCCTGAACATCCTGGGTCTCGGATATCAGTTCGCGGCGGTCGGATCAGTCTTGTACAAGAAGGCAAAAGAAGCAGGCCTCGGAAACGAAATTGCGACGGATTGGCTAACCCAGATCGAGGTGCCTTAGCCGCCTTATTTCAACGTATCCGCCAGTTCCTCGTGCGTCGTGATCCAGACGTCGTCGCGCGCCTGAACCGCCTCGATCGATTTGCGCAGCTCTATCGCACCGAACGGCCGGCCGAAGACGTGGGCGTGCACCGTGATGTCGAGGATCGCGCGCGGCGTATGCGTGTCGACGAATCCGTCTAGAATGCGCTCCAGAATCCGGGTAAACGCCTCCGGCTCATTTCCATACCGGATATACAGCGGCATGTCGTTGACTTCCGTCGTGAACGGCACGGCAACGAGATCGCCGTATTCGTTGTCGATGAAGTACGGCACATCGCGGTCGAAATGATCGGAATGCCATTTGAACCCGTACTTGATCAAAAGCTCGACCGTGTCGGGGCTTGGCGTTCCGCGCGGGCTGATAAAGCCCCGTGGCGCCTTGCCGAACACAGACTTGAAGCCTTCAATCCCCCGGGCCAGATCAGCTTCCTCGTCGGCTCGGTCTTGGTACACAGGGATAATGTTCTGTGCCCAGGCATGGGCCCCGATGAAATGACCGTCGCTGTCGATACGCTTCAGCAGTTCGGGATATTTCTCCGTAATGATGCCGCTGGCGTAGGTGCCGCAGGGCACGCCCGTTTCGCCGACGATGTCGAGCAGCCGGTAGGCGCCCGTAGTCATGCCGTATTCCGCCCATGACCGCGCCTGGGTATCGAGATGCCCCTTGGCAAGCGGATTCCCCATTGGGCCAAGGCCCGGCGCGGAATCGTCGGTCCACATCTCGCACATAACGTTTACGCAGACAGCGAGAGGTTTGTCATCAGGCCAGTCAGTCATTTTTTTCTCATCCCCAGAAAGCAGGTTAGCAGCGGGTTGCTCTCTTTATACCCGGACCGCCAATATCATAGAATAGTGGCGGATTTTGACCTGCAGACCTGACAATTCTATGGTCGTTTCCGAGCAATCGAGAAAGACCTGATGTATGGGCGAAACCCCCGATAATATCGGACCTGCAGAAGCAACGGCGGCAGAAGCCGGCCCCGGCCACAACCAGCCGAAAGAAGTGGTGTGGGAGCGCTGGCAAAAAAAGCGCATTTTCGTGCGCGCCCTCGAAGGCACATATGGCGAATTACAGGAAGGCCTTATGGAGCAACCGCGCGTCTACAAATCGCGCGACTGGAAATGGAAGGGCGGCCCAGCGCTTTTCAACAAACCCATCATCAACCCGCAGCGGACCGATATCGCGCAGTCGATCGAAACACATATCTCGGTCATCGCACCGGGGGGCACCGGCCAGCGCCACGGGCACATGAATTCGGCGCTGTTCTACATCATCCAGGGTAAGGGCTACGACATCCACGACGGCAAGCGCATCGACTATGAAGCTGGAGACGTGATCATCGTCGAAAACGGCTGCGTACATCAGCATTTCAACGCCTCGGACACGGAAGACCTGATATCGCTGGTGATGAAGGCAAAGCCACTGTTCCTGTTCATGCATATGCTGTTTCAGAAGATTGCAGCGTATCCTCCCAAGACGCTGCCGCCCGGGCAGGAACACTGGGAGCCGCCGACGGACCTGTAGTCCGGCATCATTACCGCGAACGCGGGAATCGCTTGGTTTTAGACCCCTGCTTTAGCGGGCTTGGCGGCGACATTTAACCCCCAATACTTTGACCTCTAAGCATCCCGGTTCTATGCTTCGGAATCACACTAAAATAGGAGGATATCTGCATGGGAGAGACACCCGATAATGTCGGTCCCGTCGAGGTAAAGGAGGCCGATGCTGGCCCTGGCCACAACCAACCGAAAGAAGTGGTGTGGGAGCGCTGGCAGAAAAAGCGCACCTTTGTCCGGGCCCTCGAAGGCACGTATGGCGAGTTGCAGCAGGGCCTGATGGATCAGCCTCGGGTCTTCAAATCCACCGACTGGCAGTGGAAAGGCGGCCCTCAATTCTTCGACAAGCCGATCATTAATCCGCAGCGGACCGATATCGCCCAATCAATAGAAACCCATATTTCGTGCATTGCTCCGGGTGGTACAGGTCAGCGCCACGGACACATGAACTCGGCCCTGTTCTATATCATCCAGGGTAAGGGCTATGACATCCACGACGGTAAGCGCATCGACTACGAGGCCGGCGACGTGATCATCGTCGAGAACGGCTGCGTGCATCAGCACTTCAACGCGTCAGACACGGAAGACCTGATATCGCTGGTGATGAAGGCAAAGCCACTGTTCCTGTTCATGCACATGCTGTTCCAAAAGGTCGCTGAGTATCCGCCCAAGGAACCCGTGCCGGGCTGGGAACACTGGGAGCCGCCGACGGATCTCTGATCCGCGCGATCCCTCGTAACATCAGAATCTAGGAAACTAAAATGACGACACACGAAAGAGACCGCGCCCATAGCGGCGCAGATCAGAACAGCGAATGGTACAAGGAGGAACTGGAAGATTCCGCCGAGTTCCGCAAGAGTTATCGCAACCGGCTGTCGGTTGTGAAACCGAAGGATATGCCGTTCGAAAATTCGCCGGATGGGCTGATCAAGCATTTGGTGCACGAAAAACAGGACACTACCGAGAACTGCGTTGAAGCCTACATGCAGTTCATCAAGCCCGGAAGCCACACCGGTAAGCGCCGCATCCTGGCCGAGCAGATTCTTTTCGTCGCCGAGGGCACCGGTTACGATCTCCACTGGGATGTGGAGTTCGAGGTTGATACCGAATTCCACTGGTCGTGGAAGGAAGAACCCCGCAAGTTCGAATGGGAACGCGGCGACTTCATTTTCGTGCCGGCATACTGCATCCAGCAGCACTTCAATTCCGATCCTGAGAACGAGGCGCGGCTGATCGTGATCACTAATCGCATCTTTAAAGCGATGGGACTGAACTGGTTGGAGCAGATTGAAAATTCACCGGATTACGACGGCGATCTCGAACCGATGCTAGCGGGACCTGGCTGGTTCCCGGACACCCGGGAAGACCGTTAATCACCCTTGCAGCTAGTATAGAAAAGGCGGGCCTCAGACCCGCCTTTTTTCTCGCGCGCAGACCCGTTTTCAGTCGCGAATACGCCCGTCGAAACGCTGTGCTGAATCGACCACCGTCTTGCGGTCATTCACGTCGATGCGCTCGTTCTTAACGTCTCGGTCGAACGCCACGACCTGAAGAAGTTCGAGGTCATCGTCGCCGCAACTCTCAAACCAGTATTCCGCGTTGCGTGGCGTGACGATACCTTCGTGCACACCGAATTCTCCCAACACCTCGTCGCCCGGGCCGTAGAACCGCACCGCGCCTTTCAGCACCATCCAGAAACCATCCATTCCTGTATGGGAATGAAGATTGTTGTCGCCGCCTTCCTGCACGACCTGGACAGCGCCCCGGATGATATCGGTCTGGCACAGCGACGTAATCGCCTTTGGCGTTTCCTGGTTCTCAGGCTTTCGATAAGAAAATTTCTGCGGTGCGCGCGGCGCGGCATTTGCCGGTCGGGCAGATTTTCGGTCGGAATTTTTCGCTGTTTCGGCCATTTCGTATCCCGGGGTCGACGCGTCGAGCGTATACGTTAGCCGAGGGTAGCGCGGATATACGGACAGCGCCACCCGGCGCACCTATTCCGCCAATGGCACCCGCAGCGTGATCTTCAGCCCGACATCAGGCACGTTTTCTGCGGTTGCGGTACCGCCCAGTGCCTCCACGTTCCGCCACACGATCCAAAGGCCAAACCCAAAATGCGGCAGACTGTGTTCCATCCCGTTCACTATCGCCTATGGTTGGATTTCGGATATCGGGGTTCAGTCGCAAGCTACGCCAGATCACGCCGTCCCAGCCGTCCCAATCTACGCGGAGGTAACGAAGTCGACATATACGCACCCTCCGACCGTAACCGCCGAGTGATTCGAATAGCGCTATCCCTTTTTTGCTGGCCGTTCCCCTCTTGTCCGCATCCGTTCGGCGAGTATTCTGGAAACATCTCAAACAGGGAGGCAGTTCATGCCCGGCTACATCATCACCAATGCGGAAGTATTCGACAAAGACGCGTACGGCGAGTACGGGAAACTGGCACCCGACGCGATCGCCAAATATGGCGGCGAGTTTCTGACCCGCGGGGGCGCGGCCCAGATACTCGAAGGCAACTGGGAACCGCATCGCATCGTCGTAGTGAAGTTCGACAGTGTCGAACAGGCAAAGGCAATGTACAACTCGCCGGAATATCAGGCCGCGAAAGAAAAACGCATAGGTGCTGCCGATTTCAACATGATCGTGGTCGAGGGCAACTAGGCAGGCGTCCAGATAAACTCGTGTCAGCTACCATCGTATCGGCCTCCGACGCCGTATATTTCGATCTATTGAAAGGGCTTGTGCTGTCAATCCGGGAAAAACCGGATGGCGCGGACTTCGCGTTGTCCATTCTGGATGTGGGTCTCGATAGCACCCAGCGTGCCTGGCTGGCCGGACAAGGCGCAAACATCGTCATACCGGATTGGGATTTCAACGTGCCGGCGGCGATGAACGCGCCATCGCATTTCCGCGCCCTGCTTGCTCGCCCGTTTCTGCCGCGTTATTTCCCCGGCCACGATGTCTACCTGCAGATCGATTCCGATGCCTGGGTGCAAGACTGGTCAGCGATTGATACGTATCTGGACGCGGCCTCAAGCGGTCTCCTTGCCATCACCCCGCAGGTCGACCGGTCCTACAACACGATATATAAACGCCCACGCAGATACCGCCGGACCCAAAACTACAAAAGCTTCAAATGGTCATACGGCTGGCTCACGGCCGACCGCGTCGCCCGAAACCCGATCCTGAATTGCGGCGTCTTCGCCCTACCTGCGCGTGCTCCGCACTGGAAACTCTGGGCAGCCGCTATTCGCCGCGCTCTTCAGCGTAGGACATTTCCGGCACGCAAGGGCTGGCCGGGTCTCAATTTCAAGCTGATCGAGCAGACGGCGATGAATTACGTTGTCTTCGCCGAGGATGCGCCGGCAACGTTTCTGCCGGCCCCCTACAACTGGTTCTGCGCCCACGCCGCACCGAAATTCGACCCGGCCAGAAACGTGCTCGTTGAGCCGCACGCACCGTATCAGCCGCTTGGCATCATTCACCTCGCCGGGGAAGATTTTCAGAACCGCCCATTCGACGTGGAATCGCTGGACGGCAGCAAGGTAAGGACCCGGCTCAGATATGAGGATGTTGCAGCGCTGACCGGGAGGTGACTATGCGCCGACCGCCATCAGATACATCGACAGCGCGGCCAGGAGCAGTCCGGCATTCAGCGGCCAGAAGCCTTTCTTGCGGCGCCCTTCGTCGTAATTCTTGTTTGTCAGGGTGCGCGCGCCCATAAAAACCAGCAATACGCCGGCGCCAAGTAGAGCACCGAGAAGCGCAGGTGCAGTATCCATCGCCGGTCGTCGCCCTAATCGTCGACGTGGGACTGAGACTGCGCTGTGGACAGATCCTCTTCCAGCGGATTTCCGCCCATGTCACGCAAGGACTGCATCAGCTCGCCGATCACCTGTTCCAACCGGTCCGGATCGGTGCCGCGCGCCACAACGGACACGCGAAAGCCGACATCCCGCATCTGGGGATAGGAACCGATATCAACCTCCTTGAACCGCGCCTGCACCAAGGCCAACGGCTCTGCAATCGTGCCTTCGGGCAGGTCGACGGCCAGCCCACGCGCCTGCACCTTTTTGCCACCTTCAAGGTGCACTTTCGCCTCCTCGAACATCGACCGCATGATGCGCGGCACGCCCGCCATCACGAACACGTTACCGATCTTGTATCCTGGCGCGGCGCTGACTTCGTTCTTGATCAGGACGGCGCCTTCCGGGAATGTAGCCATCCGCATCCGGGCTTCGTTCATTTCTGAACGCCCGCGGCCTTTCATGTAGGAATTCAGCAGATCAACGATGGACTGGTCGCGATACATGGAAACGCCGAACGCTTCCGCCACGCATTCCGACGTGATGTCGTCATGCGTCGGACCGATTCCACCGGTAGTGAACACATAGTCAAACTCGGCGCGGCATTCGTTGACGGTATCGACGATTTTTTTTCGGATATCCGGAATGACGCGCGCCTCGCGCATCTGTATCCCGATTTCGTTCAGGCCGGTGGCCAGAAAATTGAGGTTCTTATCCTGCGTTCTCCCCGACAGAATTTCATTCCCGATCAGGATCAGGCAGGCGGTTACGATATCTTTCTCAGCCATTTCGTCTTCCGATTTTGTAAAGACTATATACCCGAGACGGTGTCCCGTTGAAAGCTGTCGGCGCGACGGCTAGGTTGGGCAATGGATTTCCCGGATCCTCTACTGCGCGGCACGCTGGTCAAGCGGTACAAGCGCTTCATGGCAGACGTCGTGCTGGAAAGCGGCGACACGGTAACCGCCCATTGTGCCAATACAGGCGCTATGTTGGGGGTGCAGAATCCGGGTTCAGAAGTCTGGCTTTCGCCCGCCCGCAACCCCGACCGCAAGCTGAAATTCACCTGGGAAATGATTCGGATCGGCGAAAGTCTTGTGGGCATCAACACCGCCCATCCGAACAAGATCGTTGCGGAGGCGATCGAAGCCGGCAAAATCCCAGAACTTTCGGGCTATGGAGACCTGCGACGCGAAGTGAAATACGGCACGAATTCGCGTATTGATATCCTGCTATCGGAAGACGGCAAACCGGACTGCTACGTGGAAATCAAGAACGTACACCTAATGCGCGATACAGGCGTTGCCGAGTTTCCGGATTCGATGTCTACGCGCGCTGCCAAACACCAGGGAGAACTGGCAAACATGGTTGAACAGGGCGCGCGCTCGGTTACCGTCTATCTGTGTCAGCGCGAAGATTGCGACAGCTTCCGTCTAGCCGCCGACATTGACCCCGACTACGCGCGCGCAGTCAAGGACGCCAAACAAAGGGGTGTGGAAGCGATCTGTTATGCGTGCGCATTAACCCCGGAAGCAATCTCAATCAGCCACCGGCTGGAAATGAAACACTGAATTCAATACGTGTCGAATGCTGGAACTCTATCACGCCAACCACTCCACCTGCAGCCAGAAGGTCCGGCTGTGCATCGCCGAAAAAGGCCTCGACTTCGAAGGACACTTGATCGATCTGGGGGCGAAGGAGCAGCTCGACCCGGAATACCTGAAGCTCAACCCCAACGGCGTCGTTCCCACCCTGGTACATGACGAGGTGGTGATCATGGACTCCAGCGTCATCTGCGAATACCTGGACGAAGTTTTCCCAGAACAGCCGCTAGCACCGCCCGATCCCGCCGAGCGGGCGCATATGCGGAAATGGATGCGCTATATTGAGGAAGTTCCGACAGCTGCGGTCCGTTTTCCATCTTTCAACATAGCTTTCCTGCCACGTTTCGACGGGCTTAACGAAGAACAGTTCATCAAGCAGCAGGAAGATGTCCGTCCGCTTCGCAAAGGGTTTTTCCGCCGCATGGGCCCCGCTGGGTTTCCTGACGAAGATATCGAGGAATCCTTTGACCAGATATCGAAGACGGCTGCTCGGATGGAAGAAGCATTAACTAATGGCCCCTGGCTGCTGGGGGACATGTATACGCTGGCCGATGTCATCGTTGCACCACTGATCGACCGGATAGCCGATCTGGGTCTTGACTATTTATGGAAAGACGATTGTCCGCGCGTCACCGACTGGTACGCTCGCATGCAAGCCCGTCCGGCCTTTGCAACGGCCTTTTACCGGGGTGCCCGCCTGACGGAATTCCTTGAAATCCGCCATTGGTCGAAGCATGAAGAAGCATAGCCTCTCATCGTCATGCTGGACCATGACCGCCGTCAGGTCTTATAAACGGGAACCAAACCCGACGGAACAAGATGAACGATTCGTTTACAGCTTTTAACGAGCCAGATATCGGTGCGCCCGCAGGTATTGTCCTGCACGGGCCGGATGAATTCGTATGCATGCGTAGGGCCGGACGCCTTGCAGCCGAATGTCTCGATATGATTACCGAGCATGTCGCGCCCGGCGTCACCACAGATTATCTGGACAGAATCTGCCACGAATTCACACTGGACCACGGCGCAACTCCGGCGCCGCTGGGGTATCGGGGTTTTCCGAAATCGATCTGTACGTCGGTCAACCACGTGGTTTGCCACGGCATTCCGGGAGACAAGGTTCTGCGCGAAGGCGACGTTATTAACATTGACGTGACGCCCATTCTCGATGGATGGCACGGTGATTCCTCGCGCATGTACCCGGTGGGGAAGATCGGCGTGAAAGCCCAGCGCCTGATCGACGTGACCTACGATTCCTTGATGATGGCGATCGACATCGTCAAACCCGGTACCAGCCTCGGCGATATCGGTCACATCATTCAGTCATACGTCGAAAACGAGAGGTTCTCGGTGGTACGCGATTTCTGCGGTCATGGGCTGGGCCGGGTGTTTCATACGCCACCCAGCGTGCTGCACTATGGCAATCCGGGCGAAGGCATGGCCCTGCGCGAAGGCATGTTTTTCACGATCGAGCCGATGGTGAATGCCGGGCGGCCGGAAACCAAGATCCTGTTGGACGGCTGGACCGCGGTCACTAAGGACAAATCGCTCAGCGCGCAGTTCGAGCATACCCTCGGCGTAACCGCCGACGGCGTCGAGATATTTACGCTGTCGCCGAAAGGCTTTGACAAGCCACCCTACGAAAACTGACCCGCCACGTTCTTTTAGAACCCCTGAAGAAACAAGACCTCGGGCGTCTTCGGCATGTTCCGAAGGCTCAGCGGGTTACTGTCGCTGTGATGCTTGAAGATTTCCCACTTATCCCGGGCGCGGGCGATAGATGCCTCCAACTCACCCGTGGAACCGAAATGCATCGGGATGACCATGCGGGCCTTGATAACGCCCAGCACCCTGAACAGCCCATCGTGACTAATCTGCCATATTCCGTCGATCGGCGCGAACGCGATATCGATCAGCCTGCGAGACGATCGCTTGTTCTTGGATAAATAGTGGTGCAGGTGGCTGATATCAGCGGCACAGACGCTGATCGCTTCGAACACGAACTTTCAATTACCGTTGTTCAGCATACCGTCCCCCCGCACCGGCTGAAATGGGCGTGCGGCAGCGAATGGAATCGCCATAGTCCTCACGCCTCCTGCCTTCGGGCTTCCTTCCTGTCCGGTGCGGGCGGCTCAACGCTCTCCGCACCACCAATGTGAAAATATTTAGGCTCGAATAAGGCCATTTTAGAGCAAATCTCCAACCTTCGATTCTCACAAAAAAGGGCGGCCCTGCAGAGCCACCCTTTTTTGTGTATTTTGCACCCGAATTTACCGGCCGGTGCGCGCAAGGCTGTTCACCCAGCCCTTCATGCGGTCTTTGCCATTGGCTATCTGGTCGTCCGTGAACCAGTCGGACAGATTGACTTTCTCGACCGCGTAGACTGGGCGCAGGAAGTCGCTCTCGTAGCCGAACGGCACCGTACAGTCGATGCCCATGCCGCCTTCGAACCGCGTGTTCGACGCGGTCCATTCCGCGTCACCCGCAGTCATGCGTTCCGCCGGCATGAAGGTCTGGCCACGGCCGCCGGGGATCGGGTTCAAAATGTCGCTATGCGGGTTCACGCGCGTCGTGATGTTCCACATCACATCGTCCATGTCGTACGGATCGGCATCTTCCGACACGGCGATACAGATTCGCGCACCCTGTGATGTGGACAGGATCGCCGACATGAAGTTGCGCTGCCAGCCTTCGTCGATCTTATTACGCTTCTTCACCTGGATGATCGCTCCACCCCAGTCCGTCATGCAGTAAGGGATCACCACGTCCTGAACAATACCCGGCTGCATCCGTTCGCAGAGATTGAACATCGCCGCCTCGCGGATCGTAGTGTCGATGTTGTGTTCGTCCAGCGTATGAACGGCGAGCGGAAAGATAATGGGTTTCGATTCTGGCTTTCTCATGGTGACGGCCGTGCAGTGGAACGTCGGCGCCTTGTACGACTTGCCCATGTAGCCCGCCCATTCGGGGTGGAAGTGGAAACGGCCCTGAACCCCGGCTTCCTCCGCTTCTGCGGTTTCATAACGACGGTCGCGTGGATTGACGTAGCCTTCAAGTACCACTTCGCAATCGGCAACGGCATAGGCGTCGACCGTGCGCGCCTTGACCATGCGTACGGGCGTGCCCTGAATGGCACCGGCGATACCGATCTCGTCGCAGCCTTGCGGCAGGATCACATAGTCGAAACCGGCGCCTGCCATCAGCGTGCAGGATGGCGGCAGGCCGAAGCACATCGTGATCGGCACTGGCTCGTCATCCTTGTAGTGCTTGGACACTACTTGCCACATGTGCGAGCCAGGAGAAATCTGGAACGTGCCCACATTGCCCCATCGGAAGTTCATCCGGTTGTAGCCGAGGTCTGTGCCGCCGTCGAAATACTTGCCTGCAACAACGCGGTTGCCGGAGCCTACCGTGAGTTCCGGCTCATACTCAGTGTGCCGGATGGGAATGATGTAGTCGTTTACATTCACCGGGTCCTCTATAACGACCTCCTGGCACGGCGCTTCGTCCTGGCCAATTTCGACCGGCGGCAGCGGGTGATCCAGCGCATAGGACAGTTTTCGGGTGCGATCTACATCATCGGTCCAGCCAAACATCTTATTGATGACATTCATGTCGCCGAACAGGTTGGTGACCGCCCGATGATTGGGCTTGCCAACAACGTTGTTGAATAGGATCGGGCAACTCCCGTCCATGTTCTTCTGGATCGCCGTCAGTTCGATATCGGGATCTACCGGATGATCGGTCTCCATTAGGTCGCCCTCGGCCCTCAACCATTCGAGCGTCCCGCGGAGGTCCGTAATCAGTTCCGACGCCATCCCCGGCATCTTCATTTCTGCTGCACACATATATATGTTCTCCTTATCCCATTCCTGATCCCGCGTTTGTCGGCAGGGAAACGGAAAGAATGCCGCGTTAATCGGCGACAGAAAAATAGCTGTCCGGGTGTGCTGCCCGGAAAGCCGCTCATGTGCTTGAATTCGAATGCGTTTTACTGTCATCCTGCGGCCGGATATGGGCCGTGAAAACCGGTTCAAGCCTCCGCGTGCCGGAGAATTTGTCATCCCCTTCACACCCCGGTATACAGCAGTTTTTTAACGCGAAAATACTTAGATGTGCAAGTAAGCTGCTTATCGGTTGGCCAGCTTAGAAATAAATGGCCGCCCAGTCCGCCACATATGAGAATGGCGGTCATTGCCCGCTATTCGATAGTCGTATCCTGATTGTTTGTTCAGGTAGTACCCCGGCGAAGATACCCGATAAACCCTGCGACGCCGATACCCAACAGAACCGCGATCCCGGGTTCAGGTATCGGTACCGTTTCGAAAAACGTCAGTTCGGTGCGGGTCCAGTTTTCCCGTCAAACAATGTTTCGGAGCCCGACATAAAGACGCAGCAACCATCGCTATCAAGTTTTAAAATATTCACACGGAAACCACATACCACTCAAACTTCCGCCGGACTGCCCGCCATCATGCGAACAGCGCGATATTCGATCACCTTATCACCCTTCTGGTTCATAACGTTGTTCATTGTAGTGACGATTCCGCGGTTACCCTTGCTCGTGGCCCGGACCGCCATGACTTCGACCTCCGCGTATATGGTATCTCCGGCAAAGACGGGGGCGAGAACCTTCTTCTCCACTTCCAGTAACGCCAGCCCGGTGGTCTGCATCGTGGACTGGACCAACAAGCCCTCGGTCATCGTATAGACTAGTGCCGCCGGTGCCACGCGCCCGCCCATTGGCCCGCCGCCGTGATCGCCGAACGTCAAATCGGTAAACAAGGTTTCGACCATTCCGGTCACTCCAATAAAGTTGACTATATCCGCTTCCGTCACGGTGCGCTTCAGCGTCTTGAACTGTTCGCCGACTTCTAGGTTATCCCAATAGAGACCGATGCCGAGAGTTTTCATAATTAGTGCTCCTTGTCAGATGGTCGCGCCGGCGGCCTGCAGATCTTCGATATCCGCGTCGCTGTATCCCGCTTCACGCAATATCTCGATCGAATGTTCCCCGAGCTTGGGTTGCAGCCGGTCGATCGAGCCGGGCGTCCGGCCAAACTGAACGGCAATATCGGGGATCGTTATTTTTCCTTCAGTGGGGTGATCTTCAGAGCGAAAAAATTCGATCGCTTGCAGGTGCGGATCGTCGGGAAGGCTCTCAAGCTCGACAATCTCGCCGCAAGGAATTTCGAGCCGCGGCAACACCTCCAACCATTCGGCAGTGTTGCGCGTCGCGATATATTCACCGGCCAGACTGTAAACCGCCTCGATGTTGTCGGCCCGGCTGGCAAGGCTGTCAAAACGCGGATCGTCTTTAAGCTCCGGCACGCCGACCTCGGCCCAGAACCTCTCCCATTGAGGATCGGTGTAGGCCAGCAGGCAGATATACCCGTCGAGCGTCTTGTAGGGACGGCGTGATGGCGTCAGGACGCGGGAATACCCCATAGGACCTTCCGGTGGCTCGAACGCATGGCCGAAAATGTGATCAGCCATATTAAACGCGACCATTGTTTCCAGCATGGGAATTTCGACGAACTGTCCCTCGCCGGATTGTTCGCGTTCGTATAGCGCCGCTAGGATCGCGTTGACCGTTACCAGTCCGCAGGTCTTATCCGCCATGATGGTCGGCATATATCGAGGCTCGTCGACGAGGCGCGCCATTAGATCGGCGCTGCCGCTCAGTCCCTGTATCACGTCGTCATAGGCGGGCCGCCCGTAATAAGGACCATCCATGCGAAAGCCGTGAACCCCCGCGTAGACCATCCGCGGGTTTCGGGCGAGAACGTTGTCATGTCCGAAACCGAGACGTCCGATCGCCTGCGGCCGGATCGAGTGCAGGAAAACGTCGGCGCCGTCAATCAGACGCCACAACACATCTTTCGCGGAATGCTGCTTCAGATCGAGCACAATGGACCGCTTGTTTCGGTTGAGCCCCATATAAAGCGCCGACATGTCTTTCGACCGCTTCGGCCCGGTATAGCGCGTTGTGTCTCCGGCCGGTCCCTCGATTTTCACGATATCCGCGCCCATGTCACCCAGCGTCTGCGTCGCCAGCGGTCCAAGAACGACCGACGTCAGGTCAAGAACGCGCAAACCGGAAAGCGGACCCGACATTCAGATGTCCCGCACCAGTGGCAGAATCCTATCGCCGAAAACATTCAGCGACTTCATGATCTCATCCTGCGACAGGGAACCGAAATCGAGCAGAAACGACACCTGTGTGATGCCAATGCGGCGGAGTTCGTGGATGCGTTCGACCACCTGGTCCGGACCGCCCATCACGACCCGCCCCGGGAAATATCGGTCGAAGGATAATTGTTGGGTGCCCTTGTCTCGCTGATCGTACCCCTTGTACGCCTCCGGGTCCGGCGGCTTTCTGGCCGCTTCCTTCCCGGCAACGCCGTACTCTCCCATAGGGCCGTCCACGACCGCTTTGAGCCGGTCGTCGTCCGGCTCTTCCATGAAGTAGGCGTGATAGACGCAACAGACCTCGTGGTCTTCGACTTTGCGACCGTATTTGGACAGCGCTTCGCGATACCAGGATATCCGCTCCGTCGCCAGCTCGTGATCCACATGATAAGCAACGTAGAGCAGGTTGTGGCCTTCCTGCGCCGTCCATTCGAAGCTCTCCGGCGACATCAAGCAGGCATTCCAGATTTTGGGTTCGTTCTGCAAAGTCGGCGGCAAAACCGGCAGGCCGGACATGTCGGGGCGGAACCTGCTTTCGAATTCCAGCGGCTGGCCGGACCAGGCCTTACGCACCAGGTCCACGCCTTCTTCCACCCGCTCGCGGCTTTCTCTCATCGGCACGCCGAAGGAATCGAATTCGTCGCGGATAAAACCACGTCCGACGCCGAGGTCGAACCGGCCATTGGACAGCTGATCCAGGGTGGCGGCATGCTCGGCCACCCGCACAGGATCGTTCAATGCCATCACCGTGGCACCGGTCGCGAGGCGGATATTCTGGGTGCGCCCAGCGAGATAGCTCAGAAACGCATAGTTCGCCGATAGGAATCCGCCATGCCGCACAAAGTGGTGTTCCACCATCCAGACATAATCGATGCCGATTTTGTCGGCATATTCGACCTGCTCGACGATGTTGTGCATATGCGTGTGAACATCCCGCTGGTCGGGCAGATAGGTCGGTAGATAGAACAAGCCGAATTTCATGCGTGTTGCCTCCAAAACTCCTGCCCCGGTCTTTGCTAGAGCTTTCCTAACTAATACAATCCCGCTATCGCTTTGACCAATCCGATTGCCCATCAAAAGGAGTCCTCGTGTCCGAACCGGAAAACATCCTTCGCGAAAAACTTAGCATTGCCTGGCGGTTCTTTTACGGTCGTGGCTTCGTGGACGGCTTTGGCCATATCAGCGCCCGCACCGAAGATCCCAACGTGATTCTGATGACGCCGCACGATCTCGGCAAGCTATCGCATCCGGAAGATTTTCTGCTGTGCGACCTGGATGGAAACCTGATCGGGAAGGAAGGCAAGCTGCCGGGCGAGCTTCCGATCCATCTGGAGGTGTTCAAAGCACGCCCGGATGTCAATTCGGTGGCGCATTTCCACACCCACAATGCCACCAGTTTTTCGATGTCTGAGCACGACCTGAAACCGACCTATTTCATGGCCTCGATCTTCAACGGGGGTATCCCGGTACATCCGGATTCGCGACTGATCATGACCGAGGAACGCGGACGCGCCATGGCGGAGACGCTGGGTGATTCCCGGGCCATGTTGCTGCGCGCACACGGCATCGTCGTCACCGGGCCCGACATCGAGGAAATGACAACCGGCGTCTATTTCATGGAAGACAACGCGCGGCGCACCGCGATCGCCGCGTCTATGGGAGATTACGAGACGCTCGGCGAAGAGGAGATGGCGGAGATTTCAGCGGAACTGCTTAAAACGCGCGGTCCGATCGGCCGCGTCTGGGCTCTGGCGGAAATCGAAGCACAAGAAGTCTGCTAATCCCACCCGGATCAATCAGGCCCATTCTTGATTGACTGCATCTCGCTGGTCGATAGGCACGCCAGCGATCTTGGATTGACATTGCCGGATCAGGCGGCGCGCGCTCTGATTACTTCCTTATGCGCATCCTCGAGCAAATAGGTGCCTTGGAGGTATACCCGCATCGCCTCTTTGTCTGTGTCGGACACGGGCTTGAATGGCGGGTAAGGATTGCCAAGGGGAAGTCCAACGATTTCCATCGCAGCCTTCAGCGCTGGCGCGAGTCCATAGGACATCCATCTTGCGGGCCATAAGGCGAACTGACGCTGCAGACGGGCCGCCTCCGAATAGTCGCCGGCATTGAATGCTCTGATGATCGCGTTGGCGATGTAAGCGCCGGGCGGCGGCATAGTTGCACCGGACCCGCCGAGCTGGATAGAGGCGAGCAGCATCTGCATTGTGGTAAAGTATTGTGCATGTCCACCATGATCGATTTCCTCGATTAGACGAGACACTCGCGCCAAATCTCGTGAGCTTTCCTTGACGTATTTGACCCGGTCGAGTTTCGCTAGCTCTAGCGTCCATGCCGGATTGACCTCGGCGCCCGGTCCTGGGTTCAGATACAGCATAATGGGGAGATCGGTCTCAGCAGAGATCGAGTTGTAATAGGTCAGAAGATCGTCAAGCGTAGGCGCTCCGCCAAAGGGCCTTAGCGGTGCGAGTATCTGGAAGGCGTGCGCACCAAGTTCCTGCGCCATGTGACACAGCTGAATTGCTGTATTCACGTTCGCATGGGAAACGCCAACGACGGATGGCACGCGACCATCGACGAATTCTACCGTACGACGGATAAGCTCGCAGCGTTCATCAAAGGTCAGGAAATGATATTCCGTTGTTTCTACACCCGCGGCGGAAACCATCATCGCGCCGCAATCTTCTACGATGTAGTCGACTTCGCGTTGCAGCACGTCGAAATCGACCGAAAGGTCATCCTTGAAGGGTGTCAAAGGGGGAACAACGAGCCCAGGCGTTTTCATGGGTTCTCCTTTTCTACATGATACCAGACGATAGCTTGCGAAGGAAATATTCGCAAACGTCGGAACGGGCTCCGCATCGCGTCCAACCTGTTGTTTTCAATTTTTATTTTACGTTTTAGTTGAACAGCCAGAGACGAAAAGTTAGTCAGTGAACCGTTTGCCCACCATCGACGAACATCGATGTCCCGTGCACGTAGGAAGCCGCGTCCGATGCCAGAAAAGCGATCACGTTGGCGATCTCGTCGCACTCCGCCAGACGGTTAAGAAGGGCAAGTTCCTCGACGATCTTACCGTCGACCATGCCGCTTTCGATATAGTTCTGTACCCCCGGTGACAGCATCGCGCCGGGGCACACGCCATTAACGCAAATTTCTGCGGCCCGTAATCGACGGCCAGCTAGCGGGTCAGCGGATATTCGTGCAGAGCATACGCATTGCCGAGGATCGCTAGCTTGCAGTGTTCGGTGCGGCGCGCCAGCGACGACGCCACGACAACCGGCGACGGCATCAATCCGTAAGCGTTCTGATGATGCTCGTTGACGGCGACGCCGTCTAAACCCATTTCCGCCGCAAGTTCCAGTTCGTCCAAGTATCGGTTGTAAACCTCGTGGCCGACCTTCGGCTCATACAACGAATTAGGCAGGGTCACCCGGGCTGACGGATGACGGTCGCGTTCTTTCATGTTCAACGCCGCACAAGGCATCAGATGGAACATGAAAACCTTCAAATCATCGCTCCCCGTCTGAGGGGTTAAGTCCCACTAGGCGGCTTTCGCCTGAATAAACCCGAACACTGCTTCGACGAAAGCCTCTGGCTTCTCGATATGCGGCAGGTGTCCGGCCTTTTCGATCATAGTCACCGCCGATCCCGCGATAACGCGACCGAATTCATCGGCATAGGCCGGATCGACAATCTTGTCGGTATCGCCCCAGATCACATGTGTCGGCAACGAAATACGGTGTAGCCACTTGCGCAAATTCGGGTTGAAAAGCCTTGGCTGCCAGCCAAGCCGCGCCGTCGCGACGCGATTGCGGATCTGAACATCAACCTGCTCTTCGGTCAGTTCCATGTTCAGGATGTTGTCCGCAAAGCTCTGGTCCACGAAGATTTCGCGCACCAGATCGTCGGGATCCATCATGAAAATATCGGCAATCGGCTTGCCGGCGATCCGGATACCCGCCGCCCCGACCAAGGTCAGGCTTTTTAGCCGGGTGCAGTTGCGCACGGCGATTTCCATCGCCAGCCAGCCGCCCAGCGAATTGCCGACGAGGTGCACGCCTTCGAGGTCCATCTGGTCGAGAAAATCGAGATAAAACATGGCTAGGTCGTCCATGTTGTCCAGCCAGTCGGGTTCGTCTGACAGGCCGTAGGTGGGATGGTCGGGCACCATCAGGTCGTGCGATTCCGACAGCGCCTGAAAGGCCGGTATCCATCCCGCCACGCCGCTGGCGCCGTGGAGGAACAGCATCGGTTCCCCCGATCCGCCCCGGCGCAGGTGAAGACCTGTTCCCCGAATATCGATTTTGGATTCTATGCAGTCAGCCATGTCGTCTAACTCCGTCATTCTTTTGCATCTTCGTGCCCGCCGAGGCCGGGCTTGTATTTCTTGTCGAGGAAATCGCCAATTCCCTCTTCGCGGAACGCATTCGCCTGCCGAGCGGTATGGGCGGATTGGAGCGCGGCCGCGTAATCCATCGCCGTATCCCAATTCATGTCGAGCGAATTCTTATAAATTTCCCGCGTGGCCTGAAGGGCGGACGGGTCCTTTGCCGCAATCTCATGCGCCAACGCCATCACATCGTCGCGTAACTCAGCCCGGGGTACGGCGTAGTTGATAAACCCGATATCGGCGGCTATCTGCCCGCTCATGGGACGGCCGGTCAGGGCGTAAAGCATGTAATCCCTGGGTCGCAGCAGATTTCCCATCGACTTGCCCACACTACCGCCCGGAAACATTTTAAAATTAATCTCGCTCAACCCCATTTTGGCGTCTTCGGCCGCCACGGCAAGATCGCACCCCTCGACAATCGTGAATGCGCCGCCAAAGCAATGGCCGTTCACCATTGCAATCGTGGGTTTTGGAAACAGACGCAGTGTTCGCCCCCGCCATTCGACGGCGACCCGATGCGCCCGGTCGTATTCGGACGGCTTATCCTGTAGCTCCATGAAGAATTCTTTGAGATCCATCCCGGCGCAGAATGAATCTCCGGCACCTGTGATCACCAGCACTCGGCACCGGTCGTCGTTGCGCAGATGTTCCAGTGCGTCCGTAATTTCCTCGCCGAGGATCGGATTCATCGCGTTACGTTTGTCAGGTCGGTTCAGCGTCAGCACGCACACACCCTCGTCAAACCCGACGAGAAGCGTTTCATAGTCGTATGAATATTCCGTGTCCGTCACACTTTCTTTTCCTGACTTTAAGCGTTTATTCTCGCTGGCTTTGAGAGTTTATTAGGTAGCTAAAAAAGTGTCCCGCTACGGTTTGGTTCTGTCAACCTAGGGGAACTTGCCCGTCACCAACATGGCGTGTACATCCGGCGCATGAATACCAACGACTATTTCGACCCCGAAGACACCGTGGGTTGCCCGGTCTGGGATGCCAACCTCACCATTAATACGGATTTTTCCGACCGAATTGCCCAGCACAGCGTGTCACTCGGCCTTTGACCGTTGCTTCGGGCGTTGTCGGAACGGGATGGTCTGACGCAGCGCGAACTGTCCGAAAAAGTGGGGATGAAAGGACCAACCACGGTTGCAGCCCTCAACAAGTTCGAGGAACGTAGCCTCGCGCGCCGCGAGGCAAACAAGAAGGACGCCCGCAAAATCAATGTGTACCTGACGGCAGACGGGCGGAAGGTATACCGCAAGGCCATTCCCGAGGCGGAAGCCGTCAACCGCCAGTGCTTGAATCCGCTGTCCGACCAGGAAGAGACCCATTTCAAGAACATGATCAAGCGCGTTCGAAACAACATCACCGGACCCTCGAAATTGACCCTGAAAACTGAACCTAGGACCGGTCGTTCGAAACAGCGATTTCCGTCACGTCTGATATGAGCCGAAGTCGGTATGCGCTTCTGGCGGCCCTTCTAGGCCTGTTGCCAATGCTGTTACCCTTATCGGTAGACGCATCAGTCCCGCTCGTCCCAGAGATCGCAGGCCATTTCATTACAGAAACCGCGTCTGTCCAGTTCAGTCTGAGCGCGATGGTGCTTGGGATCGCCGTAGGGCAGCTGATCTATGGGCCACTATCTGATAGGTTTGGGAGAAAACCCGTAATCCTGCTTGGTATCGCGTCATACGCGGCGACCGCCCTCGCCTGCGCCAACGCCCCGACAATCGAGGCGTTAATCGGCCTGCGTTTCCTGCAGGGCTTCTTCGCATGTTCCGGCGTCATCGTCGCCCGGGCCGTAATCCGCGATTTGTTCGACCGCGAGGCAGGCGCCCGGCTGTTTGCCCTGATGATGGGCATTCACGGCATCATGCCCACCATTGCACCCGGGCTCAGTGGATGGCTATCCGTTGCATATGGCTGGCAATCGGTGTTCTTGACAATGGCCGGTTTCGCTGTGTTCTCGGGACTGGCGATATTGCTCGGACTTGCGGAAACCAACACCAGCACCGAAAAACAATCACTTCACCCGAGGACGATCGCTGCGAACTACCGGCAGGGGTTCGGCGTTCGATCTTTCCTTTGTTATGGCGTTTGCGGCAGTTTCATGTACGGAGCGCTTATGGCGTATTTCGCCGGCGCACCGGTCGGCCTTATCCAGTATCTCGGACTGTCGCCGCTGGAATTCGGGATCGCGATGGCGGTCCCGATGGTCAGTTACATTATCGCCCAGGTCGTGGTCGCACGCGTCGCGCATCAAGTGGGTATCGACGGTATGATCCGCAACGGTGCCATCCTGGCGACAATCGCAGGAATCGTAATGCTTGCCTTTGTTTTGTCGGGCAAAATCACGGTTTACACGCTGATGGGGCCGGTCGTGCTGTTACTCGTATCCCTCGCTTTCATCGTTCCGGGGACAACAGCAGGTGCGATGTCCCCCTTCGCCCAAATCGCGGGCGCGGCATCGTCGCTGCTCGGATTTGTTCAGTTTCTGACCGCCGCCGCCGCGACAACCGTGATCGGCCTTATGAATGACGGAACGCCGCTGCCCATGGCAATAGTGATATGCACTTGCACGTTTTCAACGTTGATCTTGTATCTAGTCCTTGTCCGCCCGCTGCGACACTCGCCGGGTCATCGTTCGTCGGCTTCATCCAGCAACTGATCGGCGTAATGACGGGGATTGTCGTCGCCCTCCCGGACGGATCCTAGACCGCTATGGCCAGCGGGGTGCTGTTCGGGGCGATCTTCGGTTTCATGACCTATTGGATCGCCGTCCGCAAATACCAGACGATTTAGCGGCGATCCCTTCCTGAGATCCGGCGATTCTGATAAACCCGTTTTATGGCTATTCCAAGATATTCTCGCGCCCCGATGACGGCGATCTGGGAGCCGGAGAACAAGTTCCGTATCTGGTTCGAAATAGAGGCACATGCCTGCGATGCGCAGGCCGAACTGGGCGTCATCCCAAAGGAGGCGGCTAAAGCGGTCTGGGATCGCGGGACCTTCGAGATTGATCGGATCGACGAGATCGAACACGAAACCAAGCACGACGTCATCGCGTTTTTGACCAATCTCGCAGAACACGTCGGCGACGAGGCACGTTTCGTCCATCAGGGCATGACATCGTCCGACGTGCTCGACACCTGCCTCGCCGTCCAGTTGATGCAGGCGACTGATATCCTGCTGGAGGATATCGACAAGTTGCTTGCCGCGCTTAAGTCCCGTGCCGCAGAGCACAAGCTTACGCCCACCATCGGGCGAAGCCACGCCATTCATGCGGAGCCGACGACATTCGGAGTCAAGCTAGCCAGTCATTATGCGGAATTCGCCCGAAACCGCGAACGGCTAGAAGCGGCTCGCGCCGAAATTGCGACCTGTGCGATCTCCGGCGCTGTGGGCACGTTCGCCAATATCGATCCGGCGGTTGAACAACATGTCGCCAAATCTTTGGGGCTGAAGCCGGAAACGGTCTCGACACAGGTGATCCCCCGCGACCGACACGCAATGTATTTTTCGGTTCTTGCCGTAATCGCATCCTCCGCCGAGCGGCTGGCCGTGGAGATCCGTCACCTGCAGCGGACCGAACTGCGTGAGGCGGAGGAATATTTTTCGCCAGGTCAAAAGGGCTCGTCGGCGATGCCGCACAAGCGCAACCCGGTGCTGACCGAAAATATTACCGGACTTGCCCGGCTGGTGCGGTCGCACTGCATCCCGGCAATGGAAAACGTAGCGCTGTGGCACGAACGGGATATATCGCACTCATCGGTCGAGCGCATGATCGGACCGGACGCCACGATTACGCTGGATTTCCTGCTCGCCCGACTGACGGGAGTTGTCGAAAAACTGGTCGTATATCCCGAGCAAATGCAGTCGAACCTGGATGCGTTGGGCGGCCTGGTATTTTCGCAACGTGTTTTGCTGGCCCTGACCCAAGCGGGGATGAGCCGCGAAGACGCGTATGCCGCGGTTCAGCGCAATGCGATGGAGTCTTGGTCCGAGGGAAAATCGTTTCTAGACCTCTTAAAAGCCGACGCGGATGTATCCTCGCTGGTCGACGATGCGGCACTCGAAGAAATGTTCGACCTCGCATATCACACCAAGAACGTCGATACGATTTTCAAGCGGGTTTTCGGCTGATATGCGCGAGCTGGAATTCACCTAGCTGTTTTCGGCCTTGTTCTGCCGTCCGGCTTCGTCCATCAGGCGGATCATTTCTTTGCGCAATCTCTGCTCGTCCATGTCGATACCGTTGCTCTCGAAGTCGCCCAGCACTTTGCGGACGACATCGTCATCGCCCGGCCCCTTGAAATCCGACAGTACGACCTCTTTCGCATAGTCCAGTGCCTGATTATCCGGCATGCCAAACTGTTC
>MDTD01073119.1_pt1 | contig 33081 bp, 31 predicted proteins | sample 811221 | NCBI WGS metagenome assembly MDTD01 (sample SAMN05326646, study PRJNA326480) | marine metagenome | isolation source: seawater | place: Pacific Ocean: South West | collected 2011
GGGTGCAAAAGGCGCCACAGAGATACTTCACCGTAAAGCTTCCGAAACTGAACGTGAACAATTAGAGGCGGACTACGAGCATAGGCTTCTCAATCCATACATTGCGGCCGAACGTGGTTCAGTTGATCTCGTCATCAACCCAGAAAACACTAGAAAAGAAGTTGCCTCAGCGCTTGATTTACTAATATCAAAAAGAGAAAACTTACAAAAGAGGCTTCATAGCAATACCCCACTCTGATAGGTAACTATCTTGTTATTACTCACTAGAAAGATAGGTGAAAGTGGCCGAGATCACATTTTTTTCCGATAACATGCAATTTGTAAAACGATCGGAGCGGAGATTTGAAAGAGTCCATAACTATTACTGACAATCGCTCCGGTGAATCAATTGAGATCCCCATAGAACAAGGCGGAGTTGATTCTGGTCCATGGACTAAGTTTCTTCCTGGCATTTGGTTCAAGGATGAAGGTTTTGCTGCGACAGCTGTCACCAATAGCTCAATTACTTACATTGACGGGAGCGCCGGGCAACTTGAATATCGCGGATATCGTATTGAAGATTTAGCAAAGAGATCAACCTTCACTGAAGTTGCTTACTTATTGGTTCATGGTGAACTTCCCTCCAGCAGTGGCCTTGAGGACTGGAATAACCAACTTGCCAGCCATGCTCACCTTGATGACCAGCAGAATGACAATCTACTTAAGGCATTTAACAGCCAATCTCATCCAATGGGAATGTTTACGGCTGGCCTAGCCGCATTGTCAACGCTTTACCCAGATGCGCGAGATGTTGAAGACCCAGAAATAAGACAAAAGCACGTGCTTAACGCAATTGCGAAAGTGCCAACTCTCGCCGCTTCAGCCGCTGCTTACCGGAACGGCTATTCTGGAGCGCAATCTAGCGATGAACTGCCCTACATCGAAAATTTCCTATCAATGGCTTTCTCCTCACCGAACGAACCTTTTCAATCCAACCCAACTTTCACAAAAGCCTTGGACCAACTTTTAATCCTTCATGCTGATCATGAACAGAATTGCTCTACTACTGCCGTCAGGGTAGTCGGTTCTTCCCATGCAGACCCGTACTCTGCTCTTGCAGCAGGAAGCGCAGCTCTATCAGGTCCCAGACACGGAGGGGCCAACGAAGCAGTCCTGAACATGCTCGACGAAATTGGTTCATTTAATAATGTAAACAGCTTCATTGATTCTGTTAAAAACGGCGAAGGCCGACTGATGGGTTTCGGTCATCGCGTCTATAAGAATTACGACCCAAGAGCACAGATTATCAAAGAAACAGCTCACGAAATTTTTGAAATAACTGGGAAGAACCCGAAACTCGATATCGCCTTAAAACTTGAAGAAGCTGCTTTGGAAGACGAGTATTTCATCAGCCGAAAGCTCTACCCAAATGTCGACTTCTACTCCGGACTCATATATCAGGCTATGGGGTTCCCTGTTGAAATGTTCACTGTTCTATTCGCTGTCGCTAGAACAGCCGGATGGATATCCCATTGGGACGAAATGCTCTCAAGAAATACAAGAATAGCTCGACCAAGGCAACTTTATATCGGCAATGAAACTAGACCGTTTCTAACACTTGAGGAAAGATAAGCTAAGTACTCTCGCTTTCCAAAATGGTTGCAGCTGCAATAGCTGCTGTTTCCGATCTTAATATTGACCTGTGGAACGAATACTTAGCATTCGTCGTGTCAAGCTCCGCACTACTCCATCCGCCCTCAGGCCCGATAGCTATCCGTCGGACCGCATTCGTTATCCTCTTTGCTGACTGATGAGCTAATGCAATGCCAGTGCCTTGAACAATTTCTTCGAAACTTCCCCCTAAGTCTATCGTTGGAAGCCATACGCCCTTTGATTGAGCTAAAGCTAAACGAGAAACCTTCAGCAATTTCTTATGATTTTTATCGATTTTGTTAGCATCCCATTTTGGAACTGATCTTTCGGAGAAAAAAAACGATATGGAACCAACACCTAATTCTGTCAGCTTTTGAGTGACTAATTCAGGCTTTCCAGATTTCGTTATTGAAATATAGATTTCTGAAGGAACCTTAGGACCTTCGCAAAATTGCCTAGCTTTCACAGGAGTTAAAGTTGACTTATCAAATCTAAACATGCTCCACGAGCCTCTCCCATCGGTCGCAGTCAAGTGAGTACCCGGCCGCAGTCTCCTGACAGTCTGCAAGTGATGCATTTCCGTTTCTTCAAGAGTTGGCGAGTCTAAATCATTTAAAACAACGTGTGGAAGATCGAGTTCATGTAATCCACTTAAAGCCCTACTCATTCTGTTTACTCTTTCGACTCCTTTTAGGCTTTTCCTCTATCGTTTCCCCAAGCTCCTCAGCTAATTCAATCATCAAGCGCTTTGATGCTTTCGAGAGATTTTGCGGAGTGTCTATAACTATTTCTACAATCAAATCGCCTCTACCACGACGCTGAAGTCTCGGAACTCCTAAACCCGAATAACGAAACTTATCACCGGTTCGTGAACCTGCAGGAATCTTTAGTTTCTGCATTCCGTCAAATGTTTCATATTCAATTTCAGCACCAAGCGCTGCGGAGGTCACAGGTATCCAAAGTTGCTCTATCAAATTCTCACCATTACGAGAAAACCGAGAGTGCTGCTCGACTACATACCTGACGTGTATGTCTCCACTTGCCCCTCCTCGAGGGCCAGCAGGGCCCATACCTGATAATCGTTGAGTGATACCGCTATCAACCCCTTTAGGCACTTCAATAGAGAAGCTCTTTTCAGCTTTCTCAACACCACTCCCCCCACATGAGCTACAGGGATTGATGATTAATGTTCCAAAACCTTGACAAGAAGGACAGACCGTTGTCGACATAATCTGTCCAAGGATTGATTGACGTACTTGTTGAATTTGCCCATGTCCATCGCATTGACCACACAATTCGGATTCGCCATTTTGGCTTCCGCTGCCAGTACAGGTTTCACATTGCAGAGCTAGCTCTAGAGTGAACTCTGCTTCTCCACCATTCACTACTTCTTCCAAAGTTATTTTAAGCGTGATTTCAACATCTTCTCCCAAATTCCTCTGTTGACCTCGGAAGCCTGAAGAACCAAAAGGACTTTGGCCGCCAAAAAATGCCTCAAAGATATCACTGATTCCACCTGCACCTTGGAAAGGAGAGCCAGCACTACCCACGGCACCGAATTGATCATATTGACTGCGTTTCTCATCGTCACTCAAAATTTCGTACGCCATAGCTATATCTTTAAACTTTTTTTCAGCTGCAGCATCATTGGGATTCGCATCTGGATGGAATTTCCTTGCGAGCTCTCTGTAGGCTTTCTTAATTTCAGCCAAAGAGGCAGTGCGGCTCACTCCCAGCAAGTCATAAAGATCATGTTCCATTATCTATCCCCTGTAACGTTGCTGTCTCACGATAAGAATTTGCACCTAATCATCTATTTTCAGGGCTGATACGAATGCCTCTTGCGGCACCTCTACTCTACCAATAGATTTCATTCGCTTTTTGCCTTCTTTCTGCTTCTTCAAGAGTTTATTCTTTCTTGTGACATCTCCACCGTATAGTTTTGCAGTCACATCTTTCCTGTAGGCCTTTACAGTCTCTCGGGAGATGATCTTACTTGAAATAGCAGCTTGAATCGGAACATCAAATTGCTGTCGAGGAATTAGTTCACGTAGCTTTTTCGTCATCTTTTGTCCGTAGTCATATGCTTTATCCCTATGGACTATTGAACTGAAGGCATCAACAGGATCACCTTGCAGAAGAATTTCCACCTTTACTAGGTCAGATATGCTGTACCCATCACTTTCGTAATCCATACTTGCGTAGCCTTGAGTTCTGCTTTTCATTTGGTCAAAGAAGTCTAATACAACCTCCGCTAACGGGAGTCTGTATGAGAGTTCAACACGCTCAGGTGACAGATATTCCATCTTTACCAATTCTCCTCTCCTGCTTTGGCATAGGTCCATCAGGGTTCCGGTATAGCTGCTAGGGGTTATAACCGATGCTAATAAATAAGGTTCTTCAATCTGGGACATATTATTGCTTTGCGGGACATCACTCGGATTGTCAACGTATTCAACCTGACCATTGGTTAAAGTCAAACGATACTCAACGGAAGGGGCAGTGGAAATAAGAGTTAAATCAAATTCCCTTTCTAAGCGTTCACGAACTATTTCCATATGAAGCAAGCCAAGGAACCCACACCGAAACCCAAAACCCAAAGCACTTGATGTTTCAGGCTCATAGGTGAAGCTAGAGTCATTTAATCGAAGCTTCTCCAAAGCATCGCGCAGTGTCGGGTAGTCATCTCCATCCATTGGGTATAAGCCGCTAAATACCATTGGCTTAGGCTCCCGGTAACCTTCTAAAGGCGTCTCAGCCATTTCTCTGACGCAAGTGATTGTTTCTCCTGAACGTGCCTCGCCCACGTCCTTGATACCTGCAATTAGATAACCCACTTCACCGGCACCTAAGGATTTCACGGCTTTTAATTCGGGAGTTCGCACGCCTATCTCTTCTACGATTGCCCCTGTCCCCCGTTGCATGAAATGAACTTTCTCACCTTCCGAAATTTCACCATTTACAATGCGAATAGAACTAACGACTCCGCGATATTGATCGTAGTGACTATCAAAGATCAATGCCTGAAGTGGCGCACTAGGATCTCCATTGGGACAAGGAATCTTCTCAACAACCTTGTCCAACAACTCGTTAACGCCCTCACCAGTCTTGGCGCTAACACGCAAAATTTCGTTTGACTTGATGCCAAGAACCTGCTCAATCTCGGAGGCGTACAGCTCAGGTTCTGCGGCAGGCAAATCAATTTTATTTAACGCAACTACTATCTCGAGGTCATTCTCTAAGGCAAGAAAGGTGTTAGCCAGAGTTTGTGCTTCTATTCCTTGTGCAGCATCAACCAGCAGTATCACTCCTTCGCAAGCAGCTAATGACCTAGAAACCTCATACCCGAAATCCACATGTCCGGGTGTATCAATCAGATTGATAGTGGTCTGTTCATGCTGCAAGCGAACACTTTGAAGTTTTATTGTAATTCCGCGCTCTCTCTCAAGCTCCATTGAGTCAAGGTATTGAGCGCGCATCTGCCGAGGGTCTACAGCACCACACAACTCAAGCATGCGGTCAGCTAGAGTAGACTTCCCATGATCAATATGAGCTATTATGGCGATGTTTCTTATCTTTTGTTGGTTCATTTGAGTTCTTGCAGTTAAGTGTACTTTTTTAGCTTGGCTTCGGTACCATACAATATCTAGTTATGCTATTACCTAATTAATAGCAACAGATCATAAGAACTATTTTACAAGGGCAAAACGTGGCAAACATCAAAGGTCAAATAAAACGAAACCGTCAGAATGAAAAGAGGCGGCTTCGAAATAAAGGAATTCGTTCCGAGATAAACTCTCGAGTAAAGACTGCCCTAAAAAATGCTGAATCCGGCAAAACAAGTTCAGAGGACTTACAGGAAGCTGTCAAGAAGATTGACAAAGCAGTAGCTAAAGGAATTATGCACAAAAACACCGCTGCACGGAAAAAAAGTCGCCTTTCCAAAAAGCTAAACTCTCTAGAGAATTAGTTTCTACCTTTTGTAAAGGGAAGACAATCGGGCTACGAGAACTTCCATTACAACTTCTGCTGGAACTCCAGTCCCCCCCCTGAGATTTACATCTGCTTCCGCAAGTAGTTGAATAGCCCGTTTAGATTTTTCGGGTCCTAGCCTATTCGCTTCGGATAGAGTCATCTTCGCCCGATAAGATGATTTGTCTCCCAATAGGTTTGCGGCTTCTTCTGAAGTTACTCCATTTCTTCCCGACAGTTGCAGAATTCTGAAATAGTGATTTGATAGGAAACTGAGAATTTGCATTTGATGCTGCGCTCCATTTCCTTGCATCCTCGAAAGTATTTCGATTGCTGATGCCGCATTTCCAGTAGTAATTCCATTTGTCAATTCCCAAGGAACAACATTACCTGCTTGACCTATATAGGGTTCTATATCAGATGACTGCAGATCGGAACCGCTTCCAAAAACCGACTCAAGAGTTGCTAATATCGCAGGAATTCGGGCGATTTCTTCACCAACACTCTTCTCCAAGAGCGATATAGATGCCTCGTCAAGCATGATCGATGATTCACCTACTTGTTCTCTAATCCAGCCATTAACCTTTCGGCCGACACGGATATCAATCACTTCTCCGCAATCATTAACTGCCTCAATTAAAGATTTAGGTATTTGGTTAACTCTTTGCAGTTTCGCTCCTTTCTCCCAGACAAGAATCAGGTAGTTAGTAGCAATCGGATCCTTTATATAGGCAAGTAGGGCTTCTAGGTTTTCTTTTGTTGAAAAACGGGCAAAGTCACGACCGATTACAATTCGCTTTTGGGTTAAAAAGGGGATTGTTTGAATAGCGCTTACTAAAGATTCGACTGAATAAATTTCGGAATCAGTTAGATAATCATCCTCCATTAGCTCTTCGACTACTAACGATTTATCTTCATCCTCAAGGAGTGCTGTTGTTAGTTTTTCTAATTCACGGCTAACAATCGAGGGTTCATCGCCTCGTATTAAATAGACGTTAACGAATTTACTCACGGGTAGATCTTACACCACACAATTGGATGAAGAACTAGAATAGTTTTGAAGCAAGCTTTCTTCTAAAGATATTTGCTTGCTCAGATTCAGAACCGAGCACATCCAAAAGGTCAACGAATTCTTTACGAGCTTCATCATTTTCAGAGACATGTTCTAGGAGGGATTCGAGCTTCTCAAGAATTTCTCCTGGTGCGATATCACCGATTCTTGCCAAGGCTTCAATTCTTCTTGTCTCGGAGCTTTCGGGGATTCTTTTAAGAAGTGCCAGTGCTTCGTCAGCTCTGCCACTATCAACAAATATTGTCGCTAGTGCAGTGACTGCTTCAACATGGTCAGGGACTGCTAAGAGGATTTCAGACAAAGATTCTTCCGAGCCTTCTGCAAGCAAATTATCAATAATCGTGTCCTGCTCAGTAGGCAAGATGCTATCAACGAACTCTTGTACAGCATCTTCTGCTTGAGCCCCCATGAATCCGTTTACGACTGCCCCGTCTTTGAATGCGTACACGGCGGGGATGCTCTGCACTTGGAATGTCTCGCGTATTTGTGGATTTTCGTCAATATTGACCGCTACAAGTTCCACATCACCATTTGTTTTAGCTACAACTTTCTCGAGAATAGGTGTTAATGATTTGCATGGCTCGCACCATGGAGCCCATAAATCGACTATTACTGGGATGGTTTCTGAACGAATTATTACATCGTTGTTGAAGGTTTCATCAGTTACTGACTTCATAGACTCAATATAGCCAAATGCGGTTTAATTTACCCGTTCAGCAATCGATCAAGAGATCATTTAAAATCATTGATTCATTAAAAGGACCGTTTGGTTTATTACTCAAGAATGGGCGGAAAAATGGTTCATCAGGTTCAGAATGCTTTGAACGAGCCCCGCAAACTTTAGTTGTGGAGCTAAGGGGAATTGAACCCCTGACCTCTTCCATGCCATGGAAGCGCTCTACCAACTGAGCTATAGCCCCTTAGATCCGTACCTTATCGGTTAGCTCAGGAACCTTGACATAGAAAGCCAAATTAGCTTTAATTTATTGAACCATTTCTGAAGGCATATCACCCCATAATTTCTCTAATTTGTAATGATCACGCTCATCTGAATGAAAAACATGGACGACAAAGTCTCCATAATCCATGAGCACCCATAGGTAATCATTATTTCCCTCTATGCGTAATGGTTTTGGACCAGACTTATTGGTTATTTGAGCTTCGATTTCTTCGACCAACGCGCGAACCTGACGAGAATTCATACCAGACGTAATGATGAAATTATCTGATATACCTAATACGTCTCCAACATCAATAATTAGAGTGTCATGCCCCTTCTTTTCAGTAATCGCATTTACAGCTATGTCAATCCAAGGTGATCTCACTTGCATTTATGGTAACTCATTCTATAGAGTTACCCCCTATCAAGATGACTACATCCACTGCAGATTCAGGTAGTGGCTCAAATTCAATGCTGGAACCACCAATGGCTGTGCTGAAAGCCTCGGCAAAATTCAAGTAGGTTTCGTCATAATAGGTGATAATACTTTCGCGGACACCGAATTGCTCGGCATTCCCTACTAGCTTTATTTCCGCTCCAGCTGCGATGAGTTGCGGCACAAACGCATTAACTATATCTACTCCCCCAATGCCGTCAAGCAACTTTATTTTGGCCCGTCCGCTTTCGAAGGGAGCTATCGGAAATGGAACTGTCTCAAGAAGCATTGCGTTTAGAAAGTCTTCTTCAACTCTCAAGTATCTATTGGAGTCTCCAGCTTCAAATAAGTTCAGATTTTGAATAATGAGATTTCCAGAACTTAACCCTCGGAACATTCGATTTAATTCTTTCTCCTGCCATTTACCGCCCAAAGCATCCGTTTCATCAGCTTTCAAAGAGCCAAGCCATGATTGCCAGAAATTCTTGTGCCTAAGCCACCTGTTGTAACTCGATTCATCACCGCTTTCCCATGCCAGATAGTCAAAAATATTTGAAGGGCTGAGTACTAATTGGCCAGAATCGAAGACCACTTTCGGCTGACCGTCATCTAGCTCAATAAGTGGATCATTCAAAGAAACAGTCAAAGGAGCAGCTACTTCAAAATAGTCCACTAAATCTTCCTCAGAAATAAAGGATGTGGTATTGAAACCCAACTTTAGGTACCGCCCTAGTTCTACAATAAATTCGGGTTCGCTGACTGTTGAATATATTTCACCAATTGATGCATTCTCTGCAATTAGCAAATCCACAGGTAAGACAACCGCAGTTCCGCCTTCGTCATCAGTAAATAAAGATAACAATGCGATTGAAACCAATTCGCTATTGCCTCCCTTTATTCCGAGCAGATATGTGGGTGTTGAACTCACATAACTCTCAAAGCCGGGTGCTAGAGGGTCAAGAACTACTTTATTAAAGTCTCCATCGGATGATTCCAGTATGGCATCTGTCGCATCGCGAACGAGCAACAGAGCTACCAAACCTAGCCCCACAACGGCAAGCGGCAGAACCCAATTCCACCACCGAAATCTCCTATCTCTCCTCAAGAGTTACTCACGATAAAGGCCATGTTCTGAAATATAGTTTCTAATTTCGTCGGGTATTGCACCTGAAATATTTTCTTCATTTTTGAATTGCGAGCGTATGGTTTCCGATGAGATATCTAAGTTAACCCCTTGAAGATGAATAGCTGAAGAAAGGATAGAAGGTAACTTCATGTTCGTAAACCCTGGCCGCTCAACCACCACTACCTGAGACTGATCTAATATTAAATCAGGATCACGCCATGTCCTGATACCAATCGCAGCGTCATACCCTAGCAGTAAATAAAATTCAGCACCTTGGTACTTTGATCGAAGAGCACGCAGGGTATTTGCTGTATTGGACTCCCCCCCTAGTTGAAATTCAATATCTGAAATAGTGGCGTCACTATAATCACGAAAAAGAAGCCTTGTCATTTCCAATCTATGCGGGCCATCTGTAACTTGTCGGGTAGCGCTCTTTTGCCAAGGATCATTGGCGACAGTCACTAATACATGATCGAGTTCTAGTTGCTCTACCGCCGATCTGACCAATTCCAGATGAGCTTGATGAGGCGGATCAAATGACCCCCCAAAGACACCTAACTTAATATTTTTCTGCACTTTTGTATGCTATACTAAGAAGCATTGGATGCAGAAGGGTTTAAGTGTTACCTCCTGTTTTGAGTCTTTTAGAACAAATGCTTGATTTATCTTGAGATATGTATTAAATTACATATGCTTTTAGATCAGCCCTTTTTTGGGTTGTTCGCACGCGTTAAGTGTTTAGCAAGATAGCAATATCAACAGATCCCCCCCGATCAAACGTTGATGAACTATTTGATAGTTCTTGTGCATTATCACAAATCTGGTTCGCCAGATCCCCCCAACCCCCGAATAAGTGAGAAAATTATGAGTGATTCAGTAGGACAATATTTAAATGAGATAGGGTTAGTACCCCTTCTTACCGCGGCAGAAGAGCGCGAGCTTTCTCAAATCATTGAGAAAGGCGTTGCAGCAAGAGAGCGTCTTGCTGATGGCGAAAAAGGAGTAGAGCTCAAAAGAGCTGACCGTAAGGCAGCAGAGGCTAAAGACCGGTTTATTAGAGCAAACTTACGACTGGTCGTCAGCGTAGCCCGCCGATACCCACTTCCAGCTGGCATGGAACTACTAGATTTAATCCAAGAAGGTAACCTTGGGTTAGAACATGCAGTTGACAAATTTGATTGGCGGAAAGGTTTCAAATTCTCAACTTATGCTACCTTCTGGATACGTCAAGCAATAGGAAGAGCGCTTGATCAAAAAGCTAGCCTAGTTAGATTACCTGGTGATAGATCTGCAAGCCTTCGGGCTGCACTCAGGCAGGTTTCTGGTGACGGCGATGAACTTGATGAAGAGCATGCAAGACTACATAGGCTTACAACCCCTACTTCACTCGATAGAACAATTGGTGACGATGATAGCAATGAGCTTGTTGATCTACTCCCAGATGTCAACCCTGGCCCTGAACAAGCGGTCATGGAAGAAGCACGAGAAACAATGGTTTACGATTTACTAAATGTTCTTGATGATCGTGCAAGGTACGCTGTTGAGCAGCGTTTTGGACTCCAAGATGGGCGCAAGCGAAGCTACCGAGAAGTTGGAGAGGAACTTGGTGTAACTGCTGAAGCAGCCCGAAGACTTGTAAAGCGAGCAGTAAATATTGTTCGCGAAAGCGCCCCTGATCAAATGGATATTGACGCTGCATAATCATTGATTTGAATGTAAATCGGTAATTTGGTTGTGATCTTATTAATAAACAGAGACAATTAATAGGTGACTAATAATTGGAGCCCCAACAGCTGGACTAGTTTCCCTGCAGATCAACAACCTGATTGGCCAGATGACAACGAATACAACGCTGTTCTAAAAGAAATTTCTGCATTACCACCCTTGGTATTTGCTGGCGAAGCAAGAACGCTAAAAAGTCAGTTAGCGCGGGTCTGCAATGGGGAAGCCCTTCTACTCCAAGCTGGTGACTGTGCGGAATCCTTCTCAGCGCTCTCAGCGAATTCAATACGTGACAAACTTAAAGTCATTCTCCAAATGGCGGTTGCCCTAACTTACTCAACTGGGCTGCCAGTGGTAAAGGTAGGACGTATAGCGGGACAATTTGCTAAGCCTCGGTCGAGTCCTACAGAAACGAAAGATGACATAGAGCTTCCATCGTTTCGGGGGCACATAGTCAACGACACAGACTTTAATGCAGGGGCACGAACCGCTGACCCAAAGAGGCTTCTGATGGCATACAACCAAAGTTCTGCGACCTTAAACCTGCTCAGAGCTTTCACAAGCGGAGGTTTTGCGGACTTAACGCAAGTCCACTCTTGGAATCAACAATTTGTTGCGAACAGCCCTGCAGGCGCGCAGTACAAAGAAATAGCTGACGGAATCACAAACGCTCTCGCTTTTATGAGGGCTTGCGGTATCGCATCAGAAGATCACCCCGCTCTCCACGAAGTTGATTTCTATACAAGTCATGAAGCTCTTTTACTCGGATATGAAGAAGCTCTTACGAGAAGCGACTCAATGAGTGGAGATTGGTATGACTGCTCAGCTCACATGCTTTGGATTGGAGAGAGGACAAGGCAGCTTGATGGGGCCCATATTGAATTCCCTAGAGGTGTAGAAAACCCATTGGGCTGCAAATTAGGCCCAACTGCAACAGCGGAAGAAGCTATCAAGCTGTGCGAAATATTAAACCCTGAACAAATGGCAGGAAGACTCACATTCATTACCAGAATGGGGTCCTCGGTAATAGATGATACCCTTCCAGGTTTAGTAAGCGCAGTCCAAGCCTCAGGACATCCTGTAGTTTGGACTTGCGACCCAATGCACGGAAACACGTACACAGCGGAATCTGGATTAAAGACTAGAAACTTCTCTGACGTCGTAGATGAAACAAAGAAATTCTTCCACATACACCGCTCATTGGGAACTTGGGCAGGAGGAATCCACGTTGAGCTCACTGGTGACAATGTTACTGAATGTGTAGGAGGCGCCGAAAACCTTTCGGATGATGACTTAGCTCTCCGTTACGAAACGATGTGCGATCCTAGGCTAAACGCATCGCAGAGTCTTGAGCTAGCGTTTCACGTAGCTGAAGAATTGCGAGCCAGCTAGACGAGGTTCTCAACAAAAGCTTCAAGTTGCTTCAAGTTTCGTACCTCGAACGTTCCATTACAAAAATCACTATATTCCCCCACGATAGAATCACCGGTGTCCCAATAACTCTTTGGTTCAGGATTTAGCCAGAAGACTTTGCGAGCCTTATCCTCAATATTCTTAATCACCCACGATTGTGATGCGTGATAATTGTTACGAGCATCTCCAAGGATTATAACGGTAGTCTTTGGCCCTATATCTTTTGCGAACTTTTCATCAAATATCTCAAATGCGTGCCCATAATCAGAGTGACCATCAACCCAAATAACATCCGCCTCGGTATTAACTCTGTGTATCGCTTCGGTAATGTCATCAACATTCTCAAAGAAGTCAGTAACTTCGTCTAAGCCATCTATGAAAACGAATGAACGGACTTTCGAGAATTGATTATTTAACGCATAAACAAGGTGAAGGGTGAACCTCGCAAAAGCAGCAACGGATCCTGAAATATCAGCAATTACCATTATCTCTGGTTTCGAGGGTTTAGGGTATTTAAATTTAGGTTCCGCCGGAACCCCTCCATAAGACAATGAATGACGAACCGTTCTTCGGAAATCCAGCGGCCCTTTTCTTCCATGACGCCTCTTTCTAGCTAAGCGGACTGCCAATTTTCTAGTTAGAGGCCAAATAGCACGTCGCAGAGCTACCATCTCTTCTCGACTGGCGTGCATAAAGTCAACATCTTCTGGAAGAGGTTTACGAAGCGTTTTCGCCATCGCTTCTACCCCTCGGTCAGCTACAAGCCTACGACGGATTTCCGCCTCAATTTCTCTTTTTAATTCTTCAATCCTATGTTCATACTCATCTTTCCTTAAACGTTCCTCAAGAAAATCTGAATCGGGATCACTCTCAGCGCTACTAGTAAGTAAGCGATCCAAAACCTCTTCGAGATTCAAGTTTCGCAGTGTTCTGTACAAGTAATATGTTCCCCCCACAGGTCTACCGGGCTCCATTCCTGCAAAGCGCTGGACAGATTGACGGGCAACTGTCCTCATTAAATTTCTATCTTGTTTTGCAAGTGCTTGAAATAACATTTCTGCTAATTGCTCTTGGGTTAAACCTTCTTGACTCCCGCCTTGCCCGGCTACTTGCCCTTCTTGCTCATTTACCGCCTCGGCATCAGTCGTATCAGACTCCCATTCACCATCAACTAATTCGTATTCTTGTCCGCGCAGCGAGAAGTAAACTTCAAAAACAGTTTCAAATGCTTTCCAATGCGAGTGATTCTTGACAAGAGTGCCAGCTAAAGCATATTTAAATGTTTCTCGATCTTCGATGGGAATATGCTTCACTGCTTCTACTGCATCAAGATTTTCTGTCAAGCTAACCGGTAAACCTGCGCTTCGTAGTTCAACGATAAAACCATTTAATAGTTCAAGCAACGGAGAATGAGTTGCAATTTCCAATTAATTACTCACGGGCAGATTCAAATCTTCATCAGTAGAGAACTCTTTGATGGCTTTATCAATATCTGAACGGTATTTTAGAAGAATATTGACTGTGTCAGTTGCAGTTTGAGCGTCGATATGTTCAACACCCAAGTGAATTAACGTTCTCGCCCAATCTAAAGTCTCAGAAACGGAAGGCGCTTTCTTTAGTTCTAATTGTCTAACAGTTCTAACAACTCGAGCTATTTGATCACCTAAATTCTCTTCGATATCAGGTACTTTAGTCAGGATAATTTCCCTTTCACGTTCAAGCTCGGGGTAATCAATGTGGAGAAATAGGCACCGTCGCTTGAGGGCCTCTGAAAGTTCGCGAGTATTATTTGACGTCAAAAACACAAGCGGGATTTGTTTAGCTTCCATTGTTCCCAATTCAGGTATGGACACTTGGTAGTCAGAAAGTATCTCAAGTAATAAAGCCTCGGTCTCAATTTCTACTCTATCTACCTCATCAATCAGCAACACGACAGGGTCATCAGAGCGAATAGCCTCAAGAAGTGGCCGACTTAGAAGAAATTCATCGGAAAAGATATTGTCTTCAAGGTCTTCCCATGAATTTGATTCATCAGCATTTCGTTCTGCTTGTATCCTTAGAAGTTGTTTTTTATAGTTCCATTCATATAAAGCTTTGGATTCATCTAAGCCTTCATAACACTGAAGCCTTATCAGCCGTGATCCAGTCATCTCAGCCACACTCTTGGCGAGCTGGGTCTTGCCTGTTCCAGCAGGGCCTTCAACAAGTATGGGCTTCTGAAGGCGATCAGCTAAATAGACAATGCCAGCAATACCGTCATCCGCTAAGTACTCAACAGAGCGAAGATCCTCCCTTACTTTGTTGACTTCGTTAAATCGATAGGACATACCTCATAAAGGGTAGAGGGCATCCCACTATTTATGCGAACTGTATTGGATAAATTGTGTATTTGCTGTTGCTTCCGTTGAATGTTTGTTTAGAGGTAGGCTTAACTTGTGGAAAACGGGATATCAAGAAGTGACCTAAGCAGACCAAGTGGCCGAAATGCAATGATCGTCGGTGCAGGGATCTCACTATCAAGATTATCTGGCCTTATTCGTGAGCTTATTTTCGCAGGTTTACTAGGTACCAGAGTAGCTGCCGACGCCTTCAAAGCAGCGTTGCAAATACCTGGTCTTTTGCAAAATATACTTGGCGAAGGAACATTATCCGCTTCATTTATCCCTACCTATAGCCGGCTCATTGATGACCACGAGGACGAGGATGAACCAGGATTGGTCGCAGGCACCATTGTTACTATTCTTGGACTGGTTACCTCGGTAATCGTAATTATAGGAATTCTTGCTGCTCGACCAATGAGTAAAGTTCTTCTCCCATTACTGCCAGATGAAACATTTGAACTCACTGTTAACTTAGTCAGAATAATGTGGGCTGGACTGGGTTTCATTGTCCTTTCATCTTGGTGTTTAGGGGTCCTTAACGCACACAGAAGATTCTTTTTATCCTTTGCTGCCCCAATTCTTTGGAACGCTGCCCAGATTGTCTTTGCGCTATTAGCTTGGGCACAAGGCTGGTCTGATGCATCGGTTGCGAAAGCAGCGGCTTGGGGCGTTCTAGTGGGTGGTGCGCTTCAATTCCTTGTTCAAATTCCAGTAGTAATGAGAGTATCCCCTTCAATTAGGTTAGGAGTTAAGAAAGGCTCAAAAGCTGTTCGTGAAATAGTCTCAAAATTTTTCCCAGCTGTATTGGGAAGAGGAGTTATCCAATTCTCAGGCTTTCTTGACTTGTTCCTTGCCGGTTTCCTTGCAACCGGCGCTTTAACAGCTCTATCGCTTGCCCAAATCATTTACATGTTACCTATCGGTTTGTTTGTGATGTCGATTATTTCTGCAGACCTTCCCGAATTCTCCAGGGACAAAGATAATATCTCTGCTGTAACCACAAGGTTTACAACAAGCTCAGAAAGAATCGGCTTCTATTTAGTATTCTCCAGCATTGCTTTCGTAACAATGGGAGAACCGTTGGTTGACTTTCTATTCGAGCGAGGCAAGTTTACAAGCGAGGATACGCTTTATATTTGGATCATTTTAGCCGCATACAGTCTTGGCCTTTATGCGACTGGAATGAGCAGGCTCTATCAAAATTTATGCTACTCGTTCGGAGATGTTAAAGGCCCAGCGCGATTAGCAGGATTACGTGTTTTAATAGCAGGATCCGTGGGTTTCCTACTTATGTTCCAGCTTGACCGTGTTGCCATTGACGGCGAAACGATTATCAGGATCGGCAATTTTCCCTCTTTCTCTCCCCTACCAGAATTTGCGCGAGCCCTAGATACTACCCCACAGCCACTTGGCGCTTTGGGCTTAGCATTAGGAAGCTCACTAGGTGCTTGGATTGAATATTTTCTCTTAAAGAGGAGAGTTTCAGACAATTTCCATATTAAGAAGGATCCACATTTAGTAAGAAGATTTTTTCTGGTACCGGGTTTGATTTCGGCAATACTCGCTGGAACCATTTCTTTTTGTCTATTTGATTACAACGCCTATTTGGTAGCACCGATTGCATTACTGTCTAGTGGAATTCTTTACACGTTCATTTCATCACTTTTTGGTTCCAAAGCTGCGAAAGAGTTTCTGCAAACTATTCGTGTCAGTAAAGGTTCTCGCTCAAGATGACTAGCTCATCTCTATGTATAAGCTCACTTGGTTGTATATCTTTTGCTTCACTCACGTCCTCGCTTAGGGAATCTTTAAGTTGAGAAGAACTATAGGAAACTAAACCACGCGCAATAAGTTCCGATTTCTCATTTAGGATTTCTACGGCATCGCCTCTATCGAATGCCCCATGCATCTCAAGAACGCCAACTGCTAAAAGAGATCCACCATTTTCTTCAATCGCTCTTTGTGCGCCCTTATCAATCACTAGCTTTCCTTTCGGCTGAACCGCAAAAGCTATCCATAGTTTTCGAGCCGACAAGGGTTTTGGTTTTGGATGGATGATAGTCCCTGACTCCCCTACTTGAAGTAGTGAGTCTGCTACAACGTTGAGTCGTGTAGCGGCTGCGATTGTTGTGGTCACGCCAGCCCACGAGGCCATTTTCGCAGCGGCTAATTTGGACTCCATTCCACCGCTTCCCAAATTACCTGAAGCGCCTCCAACCACTGCATCTATTCTGTCGATTGATCCTATTTCTCGAATTAATTTAACATTATCAGAGGTTTTTTTCTTTGGGTCTTGAGAATAGATCCCATCAGTATCAGTAAGCATTAACAGTTGATCCGCGTTAAGGAGTTGGGCTAATAGGGCAGCTATCCTATCGTTATCACCCCAGCGTATAGCGTCATCGGCTATGGCATCATTTTCGTTAACTATTGGAAGGATTCCAGAGATTAAGAGCTCCTCAACCGTTGATCGAGCGTGTAAGTATCGTTTGCGGACAAAGAAATCGTCAGGTGCCATTAACAACTGGGCGATAGAAATATTATGCTTTGAGAAGCTGTCAGCATATGTGGCCATTAATTTTGGCTGACCGATTGCTGATGCTGCTTGTAAAACCCGAGAATCTGAGGGGCGTCTGCCTACGTAGCCAAGATCAGCAAGACCGGCACCTATTGCGCCACTGCTAACGAGAACGATGTCAGAAAAGTCTTGTTTAGCGATTGCGATTTCTTTTGTTAGTTTATCAATGGCAATCTCACTAATTGAGCCATCGGGTTTGGTTAACGAAGAAGTTCCGATTTTTACAATGACTGTCACTTATTCATTCTTGCAGAATTGCATGTGAAAGTCTTTTATTTAGCTTTGCTCAATCAATCCAATGTTCATCGTCGTCCATGTATTCAAACTGCAGTTCGCCAATTTGCACGTAGTGACCTTGTCTAATACCTGCTTTGCGGAGAGCCTTATTCACCCCTATCTTCTCAAGGGTAAATTGAATGTATTCAAGCGCTTCGCTATTTGTTAGGTCATTTAAAGAAACCGCTCTTTCTGCTTGACGACCTTTGACTATAAACATATTTCCTTCCCTCAATACAGAAATTCCTTTTGGCAGGGGACGATGAATAACTATTTCATCAGAGTTGGTGGTCTCAGCTTCTCGTGCTTGCTTTACAAGAAGTTCAAGTTTGTATTTCATCTCTTGAACACCTTCTCCGGTAACAGACGAAATCATTAGGGAACCTTCCAAGGGATCTTGAGTCGCGACATCAGCCTTGGATGAAATCAACAGCCGGGGACGGTCTAACAGCTCCGGTTTGTAGTTCTTTAGTTCTTTTAAAAGTATCTCCAATTGGCTGTGTGCTTCACGTCCGTCGTAGGGTGAAAGATCCAGAAGGATTGCCAACACTCGAGCTCTTTCAACATGTCGAAGAAACTGATGACCTAGGCCCTTTCCGTCTGCGGCTCCCTCAATCAACCCAGGAATGTCCGCAATCACCATTTCAAACTCTTCGTTCCCTTTCACGACTCCGAGGTTTGGAACCAGCGTTGTAAAGGGATAGTCAGCAATTTTCGGCTTAGCAGCTGAAACACGAGAAATAAGCGTGCTTTTGCCTACATTAGGAAAGCCTACTAAGGCGACATCAGCTAATAGCTTCAGCTCTAGATTTAACCATTGTTCCTCTCCATGCTCTCCTTGTTCAGCAAAACTTGGAGCTCTTCGCCTATTACTTAAGAACCTAGTATTACCTTTACCGCCTCGTCCGCCAGCAGCTGCCAACCATTTCGCCCCCGTTGAGGAAAGATCAGCGAGTACGTTGCCTTTGGAATCTTTAACCAAAGTGCCTACAGGAACATTAATTAACTCTGAACTTCCATTTGCACCGTGTCGACGCTTGCCACTTCCGTGCTTGCCATTGTCAGCCTTCCGATGAGGATAATCTCGAAAAGCCAATAAGGATGCTACGTTATGGTCTGCTACTAACCATATATCACCTCCGTTACCACCATCTCCACCATCCGGACCCCCTCGGTCAACGTGAGCCTCTCGACGAAATGAAACGCATCCAGCGCCGCCGTCGCCGGCTTTTACATTGAGGCCACATTCGTCAACAAAGTTAGACATGGAGGATATTCTACTAATTTATTTGACTGGAGGAGAGAAATTTAAGTTAGTCAGGAAGGACGTCTACAAGTTTTCTTCCACGTCGGCTGCCGAATTTAACGCGACCATTGACGGTTGCGAATAGTGTATCATCCCCACCTCTGCGCACATTCAGACCGGGGTGAAACTTGGTTCCTCTCTGCCGGACGATAATAGAGCCGGCTGACACTGCCGTACCGTCATAGGCCTTAACGCCAAGCCGCTGGGCGTTGGAATCTCTACCATTTCGCGTTGAGCCGCCACCTTTTGTTTTCGACATTATTTGTTCCTTGATATTGATGTGATTTTGATTTCGTTGTAGTTCTGACGATGACCCCAGCGTCGACGCTGATTACTTTTATTTTTGTAGGTAAACCCTGTAACTTTTTTTGATTTTCCTCTGTCGACTATCTCAGCGTTTACGTTTACGTTTTCCAATTCACTTGGTTTCGCAAGGACTGTTTTCCCATCTACTAGCATTAACGGTGTAAGAGATATAGATTCTCCTATATCGCCCAAAAGCTCAACTTGAATGACTTGGTTTTCCTCAACGCGATATTGTTTTCCACCTGTTTTTACTACTGCATACATATTTGCATGATATTCGGTTTACTCCGAAATACCGACTATTCTCTCAAAAGCTTGTTTATTATTCATGCGCTTTGGTGAATGTTTGTGTTAGCCCTTCGCCGATTCTTTTTCTTGTCATTTCAACTAGTCCAAGTTCCGAAATTCCAAAGACCTGAGTACGAGTTTTATCTCTTGCTAGCTCTGCACGGAATGTTTTCATAACCTCATTTCGATGTTCAGCTTTCTCCATATCTACGAAGTCGATGACAATAATTCCTCCGATATCCCTGAGGCGTAGCTGGTGGGCTACTTCTTTAGCTGCTTCAAGATTGTTGCGATAGACAGTTTCCTCCAAGCTTGAGGTTCCCACGTTCTTTCCTGTGTTCACATCAATCACAGTAAGCGCCTCCGTATGTTCAATGATTAACGAACCTCCTGACGGAAGCCAGACCTTGCTGTCAAGAGCTTTAGCCAACTGCTCTTCTACATAAAAGCGCTCGAATAGGTCAACATCCTCGATAGCACTGTCATGATATTCAATACGTTCCGCAAGAGCGGGAGCAACTGTTGCTAAGTACGATTTAGCTTCCTCAAATAGCTCGGCATCATCAATGATGACTGATCGATATTCCTTATTAAATTCCTCTCTAATCATTCGGAAAGGCATCTCAGGCTCTCGGTAAAGCAGTTTAGGAGTCGTCGCTTTTGAGCACTGTTTTTCGATTTCTAACCATTGATTGATTAGGCGTGACACGTCTTGCTCAATCTCTTCTTTCGTTATGTGTTGGGCAGCAGTTCGGACAATAACACCATGTTCTGCCGGTTTTGCCTTCTCCAGAATTTGACGCAGTCGCTTCCGTTCCTTTTCTGGCAACCTTTTTGAAATCCCAAATGTTTCAGTATTTGGAACAAGGACTACGAATCTACCGGCCAGGGAAATTTCTTGAGTTAATCTCGCACCTTTGTGCGCAATTGGATTCTTAGTAACTTGACATAAGATTGATTCTTTGTTCTTTAGTGCTTCTTCGATTCGTGTTGTTTCATTTGATTTACTTGAGGCATTCTTTATCAGATCACTTTGATAGAGGACCGCATTTTTAGGAGTCCCGATATCAACAAATGCTGCTTCCATCCCTGGAAGAACATTCTCTACTTTCCCCATGTAGATGTTTCCATGAATTTCACTGATATCATCTGCGGGTCGTGAGACGTAGAATTCAATCAGTGATCGCCCTTCAAGCATTGCTATCTGAGTTACATTATCCTCTACGTGAACCACCATTGTGTAACGCCCCACAGCCTTACCTTTACGCTCTCGTCCTCGACGTTTTTTTAAAGTTTCGTCATCAAGTTCAACAGAAATATTAGCTGTATTCTCGCGACTTGAGTTCCCAGACTTTGACCGTCGTCGTTTACGCTTCTTTTTCCCTTGCGAACCAGTTTTTGGTGCGTTTGGCGCTGGTCTTGAATCTCCTATCTTGGGTTTAGCGTAACCAGATCCATTTTCGGAGTTTGATTCCAGTTTTTGGGAATTATTCTCCGGTTCTACTTTACCTGCTTGCGCATTTGTGTCTTTTTCACGAATCTCTTGTTCGTCCATCTTTTCTTTTCCCTTCTCATGGTGAACACAGTTCCAAATCAAAGTCGAGACAATCTCCCAAATCGAGTGGATCTATTTGATTATCCCCTGTGTCAATAAATTGTTTTAAACGCCGCAGCTTAACCATGGTTAGGTTTGGTTCAGCTGATGTTAAGAATTCACTTGGCCGCAAAGATCTTGGCTGAGTTTTTAATTCTGCTTGTATGATCGGTCTTTTCATTAAAGTGCTTTCCAAAAGCTCAATTTCACGGATATACGGGCGGATATCATCAACTACTTTCTTTCCTTTACGAGTTCGTTCAACTATTAATTCTTTAGAATTAAGAACTAGATTCACCCATTTATTCACTACTTCTATATTTTCTTTAACTTGAATCTCCCAAACTGTTGAGGTCACAGATTGTTGAAGAGAGATATATTTACTCTGCATTTTTACCATTCCTGTGATCGCAATTCCTTCGGGGAGTACTTTAGTTAAGACTTCTGGTATTGATGAGATGTTTGAAGTCTCATATTTTTGATCGTCTAAATGAAAATCAAGGTATTCACATTCTGACTCGGCACCGGTAGGTAAAGCCAAGCCAAATGCAATTTTAGGTCTTGGGGAGAAACCTTCACTGTATACCAGTGGAATTTCTGCACGGCGAAGTGACCTTTCCCATACTTTTGCTATGTCTCTATGACTCGCAAATCTAATTTTTCCAACTTTGGTCGTTTGTAGCCGTAGTATCATTTTATCTAGCTTTACTTGAGATCTGCAGAAGTTGGGGGGCGAAGCTTCCATTGTCAAGGTCTTGCCATGTACCTTGACTGCCACCGACTGGAGGCGACGTTGAAGCGACCACATGGTCCAATCCGTAGCCGGTACATGCGCCGCAATCATAGCAAGGCGTCCATCTGCAATCTTCTAGTCCTTTTTCCTCAAGGGCATCTCGCCATTCCTGCCATAGGAAGTCCTTATACAGTCCGGCATCTAGGTGATCCCATGGAAGAGGCTCTTCAACATTTCGGTGTCGGTATGCAAACCATTCGTATTCTAGGTCCGCCTTTTCCATTGCAGATATCCACAAATCGAGATTGAAATATTCGCTCCATTCTTGGAAAGTTCCTCCTGTAGACCACACTTCTTTTAAGACTTCTCCAAGTCTCCTGTCACCTCGACTTAATATTCCCTCCACTAATGTTGCCTTGGGGTCATGCCATTTAAGTTTCACTCCTTTTGTTTTCCGAACTTCGTCTTTTAGCATGTGTACTTTTCGGTTCAGTTCTTCGAGGGTGTTCTGCCCGAACCATTGGAAAGGAGTGAAGGGCTTGGGGACAAATCCCCCGACACTTACCGTAACTGATGCAGCACTCGTGTAGCGTTTCCCGATCGCAACACAGTTTGCAGCCAAACGTGCTATTCCGAGAGTATCTTCGTCGGTTTCTGTTGGTAGCCCTATTAGGAAGTAAAGTTTCATTCTTCGCCAACCCTGTGAGAATGCTGATTCAACCGCTCCATACAGATCTTCTTCGCGGATTAGTTTGTTTATGACTTGCCTCATCCTCCATGTCCCCGCCTCTGGAGCAAAAGTTAACCCTGTTCGCCGTGCATTTTGTATGCTCGCAGCGATATCTACTGTGAATGCGTCTACGCGCAAAGATGGAAGCGAGATGCTCACTTGACCGCAATTTACTGGGTCAGCGACAGTTTCTTCTACCACATCTTTTATACCGCTGTAATCTGCCGTGGAAAGAGACGTCAACGCTACCTCATCATATCCTGTTCGCTTTAGGCCCGACTGGATCATAGTTCGTACCTGCTCATCAGATCTTTCTCTGACAGGCCTGGTAATCATTCCTGCTTGGCAAAACCGGCAACCTCGTGTGCAACCTCTGAATACTTCCACATTCAATCGGTCGTGTACTACTTCAGTAATAGGAACTAATTGCTCTTTAGGATAGGGCCACTCTTCAAGATCAATGATGGTTCTCTTTTCGATGAGTTCTGGCACTTCGTCATTGATAGGTTTTAGGATCTGGGCGCCATTCATATCGTAAGTAGATTCGTACATGCTGGGAACATAGACACCTTCGATACGTGATAGCTCTAAAAGTAATTCATGCCGATTTTGCGAAACGCTTTTGCTTGATTTGAACTGATGGATAACCCCCGTAATGTCAGAAACAACTTCTTCCCCGTCCCCCAATGCAAAGAAGTCCACGATATCTGCAAGTGGCTCAGGGTTATAGACACAATGTCCACCTGCTCCAATGAGGGGGTGCTTGCCATCTCGGTCCGAAGACATCACAGGTACACCTGCAAGGTCTAAGCAATTTATAAGATTGGTGTACACAAGCTCTGAGGACAGATTAAATGCAATCACATCGAATTCATTTGCTGGCCGGTGTGTATCCACGCTAAATAGCGGTATGCGCTCCCTTCGCATAATTTCCTCTAAATCAACCCACGGCGCATATGCTCGCTCTGCTTCTGCAATCGGAGACTCATTGAGGATCTCATACAGAATTTGCAATCCCTGATTAGGAAGGCCCACTTCGTAGACATCGGGGTATGTTAGCAACCATGCAACATTTGATTGCTTGTGTGATGGGGTCTGTGCACCTTGTTCAAGACCAATATAGCGTGCTGGCTTTTCGACTAGATCCAAGTAACCTTCGAGTGTTTGCCATATGGAGCTCATTCACAGTCCCTTTCCGGTACCTTATCCTACTACCCAGAGAGCGTTATAGTATTAAACAACCTGATATCGACGCATATGTATGTTGAGAACAAGGCCTACTCCAACGAAACAGGAAACTGCCGAGGACCCACCATAGGATACAAAGGGTATTGGAATTCCTGTAATGGGCATTATCCCTAGCGTCATTCCTACTGACTGAAACATCTGGAAAGCAAAAAGTGTCAGTACGCCGCAACATATCAAAGTTCCCAGTAAGTCCGGTGATTTCCGAGCTGTGCGCATGCAGCGCCACATTACGATAGCAAATAATGCTAATACGATGACAGATCCAACAAAGCCGAATTCTTCGCCGATAACGGAGAAAATAAAATCTGTGTGTTGTTCAGGAACAAACTCTCCACGCGTTTGTTGGCCTTGTCCAAAGCCTTGACCGGTTAATCCCCCACTTCCGATAGCAATTTGCGCTTGTGTTTGCTGGTACGCTGCTTCGGTCTGGCTGGAAGCAGGATCAATGAATGATGTGAGTCTGTCTTGCTGGTAGTCCTGCAGTACACCGCTGCTCCAAACTAATGCAGATAGGATTACGCCTACGACTGTGAGCACAAATATATGCCTCGTTTGTGCCCCTGCAACGAGCAACATTCCCATTGTTATGGCTATGAACACAAGAGCGGTGCCAACGTCTGTTTCTAACAGGATTAGTCCGATCGGGATTATACCTAGCAAAAGACCATTACCTAATTGACGAGCATCCAAGCGCCCATTAAATCTCTCAAGGTAGTTAGCAAGCATGAAGATATAAGCAATTTTGCATAGTTCTGATGGCTGAAGTTGAAAGCTCCCAAATTCAAACCATGCTTTTGTTCCATTTCTCTCGACTCCAAGCGGCGTTAGGACCAGCAGAAGGAGGAACATTCCACCCCAGAAGACCGCAGGTACCCAATCTCGAATTCTTCGATAAGGGAAATAAGCTGCTGTAGCCATTGCTACTACTCCTGCTACGAGGAAAAGCAATTGTCGATTCAGGTATGCTCTGTCGTATGAGTCTGGATCATTTCCCCGAGTAGCACTGTAAACCATGAATGCCCCAATGATGGCTAGAGCAATACTGCTCAGCACGAGGGCTATATCTACGTGTAGCCAAGGCGACCAAGGGTCACCAGTTGGGTTCAAATTAAGATTTTTTCGGTTTCTTCGAGTCTTCACGAACTACTATCTTCCTCATTTGTATTTTCCATTTCAGTAACCGGATTGAGCGATGACTTTACAGCCTGTTCTTTTGCTATTTCATCCTTTTCAGCTTGACTCAGAAAAGCAGGCACTCTTTCTAAAGCTATGCTCTCAAAATATCTTCTGATTACTGGTGCCGCTACCTGACCTCCGAAACCCGCCTCTTCAAGAACGACTACAGCCACATATTCTGGATCTGGATTAGGTCCCCATCCCACAAATAACCCGTAGTCTGCAATCAATGCATTTTCTACTTGTTTCTCAGAGGTTCCTGTCTTGCCTGAGACAGGCCACTGTTCGTGCGGAAAATCTTTGAAAGCATTATATGCAGTTCCTTCAGTTCCAATTTCCGAGCGCCATGTTGTTACAGCAGCGAGGCCCTCAAGTATCGGATCTGAAAATGCATCTGGGAGAAAGATTTCTTTTAGTATTCTTGGAGCGAATTCAACTTGTGTCTCCCCCGTTATGGGGTCAAGAATGCGTTGCCCTAAGTTAGGTGCGTAAAGTGTCCCTCCATTAACTAATGCGGAATATGCATTTACGATTTGAAGCGGAGTTGCTAAAACATCCCCTTGACCAATTGAGGTATTCAAAGTATCACCTGTTAGCCACTGACCGGTGAGGAATGCTTCTGGGTTCTCACGATATGCGTCTCGCCGTGAGGCCGGGGTTGGAATTCTGCCGCTCCCTTCACCGGCAAGCGTGACTCCCGTTCGGCTACCATAGCCAAAACTTTTTGCCGCTACCTGCACTGATTCAAGGTCAAAGCCTGGAAGAATATCGAAGCTAGCGGCAAGGTTGTAGAAGTAAACATCTGATGAATACGTCAACGCCAACCTTAGATCAACATCGCCGTAGGCAGCTTCGCCTGCGTTTTGAAATCGGCAGGTTCCACCCTCACAACTTGGAATTAGGAATACTCCTTCATCATAGAAGAAGTCGTCAATGCTCAAAATTCCGCGGGAACCTATTAACCCTGTATCGAGTGCTGCATAGGCAGTAAAAGGTTTAAATGTTGATCCAGGAGGATATGTTCCCTGTATGGCTCGGTTAAGAAGTGGAAGATAATTTCCAGGATCAGTGAGTTCGTCAAAATCGTCATTACTTATCCCAGATACGAATAATTCAGGGTCAAATGATGGGTAAGAGGCCATAGCTACAATTGACCCGTTCCTTGGGTCCATCACGACCATTGCTCCCGCAGGTGCATTAAAGATCACGACTCCTTCTTCTTCAAACTTTGTTGGTTGTTGCTTAGCTATGGCTAACCCTCTGGCTAATTCTTGTTCTGCCAAAGCTTGAAGGTCTATATCGATTGTTAATTGAACATCGCTTCCCGCTTTGGCTGGAATTTCTTCATTGACTTCAAGAATATTGTTGAATTTGTCGACGGTAACTACTTTTGTTCCAGGCGTTCCTCGAAGTGCGTCCTCATAGAAGAGTTCAATTCCGCTTTTACCGATTTCATCGTTTGCCAGATATGTCTTTTCTTTAAGAGCGACAGAGGGCATTTCCTCTTCGCTGAGAAGACCGACATAGCCAAGAATATGTGCAGCTAACGAACCGTATGGATAGTCACGAACAGTCGTGACTGTTGTATTAACTCCAGGGAATTTATATGAATACTCGGCAAGGTAAATTTGTAATTCCTCAGAAATGTCCTGAACCACTGGCACCTCAGCAAATGGCCCATACCTGTTGGAACGATATGCTGAGTCGATTTCTTGCACTTTTGTAAGATTTCCAGAGCGACTTATTTCAGTAGCTAGATCAAAGAACAAGTCTTGCAAATCATCTGCAGCGACTGTAGACATTTCTTCTTTGTCAATTGTGACTAAAATCGACGCCCTATTATCGACTAATACTCTTCCCTTTACATCAAGAATTCTTCCACGTGGCGCAAGTTCAATTATAGTTTCGGTAGTGTTATCAGCCGCACGTTCGACAAAAGCGGTTTCCTTAATCACTTGCAGATACCAAAGTCTGGCAATCAAAGGTACGAAAAGTGAAACCGCTACTGCTGCGAGTACTGCCAGTCTTAATCTATGAGATTGAGGCAGATATCTTGAACTAACAGACATTTTGATCCCTTAGTTCCGCTGTACTCGTGTCATTGCGATTTGATTATTTCGGTAATTACCTTGGTGAAATACCCATTCCATCAAAAAATGCAGCAGCGGAATAAATAAACCCGTGTAAAGACCTCCTACAACCAAAATTTTTCCAAAATTCTTGTTATAAAGATTAGGTTCTGCAATAAGTTCCCCAAATAGGACGAAAGTAACCAAGCCCAAAACTATGCCTACGAGAGAAATTACGGTGCGGACGATCCTTTCAACGTCTTCAGCGATAAGTTCCGAAATTATTCCAAGCAAGTATCCGATTAACGCATATGTCAGGGCGCTTAATCCCATTGGGGAAGCGAGATATAAATCTACAAGAAAGCCGCTTGCAAAGCCCATTATGGCCCCATCGGTTGGGCCCCCATGCCAACCTGAAGCTACTGCTACTCCCAACATGATTTCGGGCATGACACCAAAAAATCGAATACTTGCGAACAACTCAAGTTGCAGTATCAAAAGAACTATCAGAACTGCGCCTGCTTTCACTAATCGAAAGAAAGTCATTGCTAACCCCCCCCTGAGTCGGAAGTTACCGGCTGGTATAGGACAACTGTTACAAACTCTAGATTTTCTAATTGTCCCGTAGGCGCAACAACCAATTCTTTTTCAAGGTTAATCTCATCTACAATGATTTCTAGAATCGTTCCGACAGCGAAACCACCGGGATAGGGACTTCTTTCAGAACCGCTTGTTACCATGATTGATCCGATTTCTACGTCAGTTGAGACTGGAATACCATCCGATACTTTCAAAGGCTGGCCTACGCCTCCTCCACTGAGAATTCCTATTTCGTTCGTTCCAACGGCTAGGACCCCCACATTAACATTTGGGTCGGTGATAAGCCGCACACGCGAACTGCGCAGACCCGGATCCTCGATCCGTCCTATCAATCCACCTACCGATACGACAGCCATTCCTTCCCTAATTCCATTTTGTGTTCCTTTACCAATTTCGATCATGTAAGGATCAAAATTTGAGACTGATCGTGCAGTGATCTCTGCAACAATTGTTTCTTGGCCGCCTAGATTTTCGAGATCGAGTTGCGTTCGCAGTGCAGCTAACTCTTCAACCGCACCTTCAGTAGTTACGCGGTATTCAAGTAGCTCGCTCAATTGCTCGCGTAGAAGTGCATTTTCCTTTTCCAGAGTATCTCCTTCAGAAAGAGATTCCCAAGCATCCGCTATTGGGTCAAAAATTGTGCTTGCAATATTTCTGAATGGCTCGATAATAGCTGTAGTAGCCTTTCGAAGGTTTGCTAAGGGTTCGTACCCTCGAGCATCAAGAGAGATTAGCGTTACAGATGTCAATAGAAGAATTGCGAGTGTAAACCGAGAGCCACTGCTTCTTTGTGGCACAGCCATTCAAACCTCCCCTTCTAGATTTGAGTGGAGGTGAAGAGTACCCCTTTTAGTGAGTCAAACGCCTCTAATGATTTACCTGAGCCTAATGCAACAGCGTGTAGCGGGTTTGGCGAAACACATACCGGCATTCCAGTCTCGTGAGCTATACATTCGGGCATACCAGTTAGCAGTGCCCCGCCCCCAGCAAGCATAATTCCTTTTTCCATGATGTCTGCGGCTAGTTCGGGAGGTGTTACGTCCAGAGTCATCTTGACCGCGTCTAAAATTGCCGATAGTGGCTCTGCTATCGCTTCTCGAATTTCAGACGTTGATGTCACAATTGTTTTAGGCAACCCAGTTATCAGGTCCCTTCCTCGCACTTCGGCAAAAACTTCTTCAGTGGACCATGCACTAGCGAGTTTAATCTTGAGCTCTTCTGCTGTTCTGACTCCCAATGCAACGCTATATTCCTTCTTTATGAACTGAATGATTGAATTATCAAGTTCATCTCCACCAACACGAACAGACTTATTCGCAACGACTCCTCCAAGGGAAATGACAGCTACTTCGGTTGTCCCACCGCCAATATCGACGATCATATTTCCACTCGGGTCCTGAACCTGCATACCGGAACCTATTGCTGCTGCCATTGGCTCTTCGATAATGTACGCAGGTTTCCTGGCTCCCGCAAACTCTGCTGCCTCTTGAACTGCTCGCTGCTCAACGCCAGTTATTCCAGAAGGAACACAAATAACCATTCGCGGTTTAGCAAGTCTACTCTGGTGGACCTTTTCAATAAAGTGTCGAAGCATTTGCTCACACATGTCAAAATCGGCAATAACTCCATCTCTGAGTGGTCGCGAAGCTTGGATATGGCTGGGAGTTCGCCCTATCATCCTTTTGGCATCAGATCCTACGGCCAGTGCAGACCCATCTCTAATATCTATCGCAACTACTGAAGGCTCGTTTAAAACAATTCCCTCGCCCCGAACATAGACCAAAGTATTAGCTGTACCGAGGTCAACAGCCATGTCTCTGCCCATAACGCCAAGTATTGAAGCCACTAGGAACCGCCCTGTTTCATATGCCTATGCCTCTCCAAACTGTATTAAGTTACGAGCCTCTCTCCGATATTTATTCTACGACTTCATTAGAAAAGTGCAATGCACCACCCAAAGTTCACCGTATATTCTTTATCCGAAGAATATTTCGATTTCTCTCTTGGCAGATTCAGCTGAATCAGATCCGTGTACGAGGTTTTCAGTAAATAGAGCACTGAAGTCTCCACGAATTGTTCCAGGTTCTGCTTGGGCAGCATTGGTTGCACCCATCATTTTCCTAACGATTTCCCATGTATCTTCAGGCCCTTCAATGACCATTGCAACAGCGGGCGATCTCCCTATAAAATCTACTAAATCATTGTAGAAAGGCTTACCGATATGTTCCGCATAGTGCTTTTCCGCTAGCTCAGGACCAATTGTTAGCATTCGTAGTGCGACTATTTTGAGACCTTTTTTTTCAAATCGTGAGATGATCTCACCGACAAGACTTCGCTCGACGGCATCTGGTTTGCAAAGTACTAAAGTTTGTTTCATGCGGAAATCCTATCGGAATGTTTTTACTTTTGTTTAGATTGAAATTTCTGATTAGCTTCTCGTAGAGCGCCTACCACGTACATAGATCCTGTTCCGAAGATAACTCCATTACTGGAAGATACTTGAATTGCCTCCTTGAGTGCCTCTTCTGGGTTAGGGCAACTAATAGCCTTTGAGCAATATTTTGATGCTACCTTGGCTAAATCCTCAGAGGACATTGATCGAGGGCTAGAGGCTTCGGTGGTGAATATGCAGTCAAATTCGGTGGCATTGAGGTTTGATAACATCCAATCCGCATCCTTTTCCTCTGTCATCCCTACTATTAGTGCTTTGGTGCCCTCTAAAGTGAAGCTGCTTTGAAGGGTTTGCGCCGCCGCTAAGGCTCCAGGAGGGTTATGTGCGCCGTCAAGAATAAGTAATGGTTCTGTCGAGACTACTTCGAATCTTCCTGGCAAAATAATATCTTGGAAAGAGTTCTCTACGATTGATGCGGGTATTTCTAATCCTAGGAATGCCGTTGCCCCCGCGAGAGCTATTGCTGCATTCTGTCCTTGATGGACGCCATGTTGAGATAAAAATATATTTTCATAAACGGCATCATTTATTTTTAGAGATAGGTGTCGTCCACCTATTGCCAGATCATTGTCAATACATGCAAAATCTATATCACGCCTCAGGATCTTTGTAGGTTGCTCTTGAAGAATCAGATACTCTAACTCGTCGTCGGTATCACCTAGGCAGACGACTGATCCGTCTTTGATAATGCCTGCCTTTTCCCATATGAGTTTTTTTCTCCAGCCCTCAGCACCATCTGTATGATCAAATCCGACGTTGGTAATTATGGCTACTTTAGCATCAGCGATATTTGTAGCGTCATAACGGCCGAGCATGCCGACTTCAATAACGGCGACGTCAACTGCATTATTAGCGAAACAAGAAAAGGCTGCAGCTGTCATTAACTCGAACCAGCTCGGAGTTATCTTGAGCATTGAGGTTGCCAGCTTTAAGTGACTGACTACTTCTGCAAACTCATCTTCAGATATTGGTTCAGTGTTTAGTTGTATTCTTTCAGTGATTGAGCTTACGTGCGGAGAGCAATAGGTCCCTACGTTTAATCCCATTGAGCTCAGTATCTTAGAAATTAAGGCAGATGTTGAACCCTTACCATTTGTCCCTGTTATATGAATGCATGGAAAGTCCATTTGTGGACTTCCGATTGTCTGAGCCAGAAGGCGCATGTTGTCAAGTGCAGTATCATCAATCTTTTCCCTCGTTAGAGATCGGTTAATGTGACTACTAAGAAAGTGTACGGATTCCTCAAAATTCATAATCGCTGAGCAAGAACTACGAAGCGGCTAAACCGCTCTCACCTCTTAATATTAATTTGGGTGGCTCAGTCTTCAAAACTACGTCCTCATTGACCACGCACGAAATGACGTCATCCCTGCCTGGAATCTCGTACATTACTTCGAGGAGGACCTCTTCAAGAATCGAACGAAGTCCTCTAGCTCCTATGCGGCGTTCAAGAGCGAGCGTAGCTATTGCTTCTAGAGCTTCGTCAGTAATTTCAAGATTTACATCCTCGAAACCAAATATTTTTTTGTATTGCTTGATTAAAGCATTTTTCGGTTCATTGAGAATTCTAACTAGTGCATCACTCTCCAAGTTCCCGACTGCCCCGACAACCGGTAGTCGCCCTATGAACTCCGGAATGAGCCCATATTTGACGAGATCCTCGGGTTGAACCTGAGAGTAGAGTGCAGTGAGGTCTTTATCATTAGCATTACGGATATCGGCACCAAAACCTACTCCGCTACTCCCTATTCGGTTTTCAATGATCTCGTCAAGTCCCGCAAACGCTCCACCGCAAATGAAGAGAATGTTCTTCGTATCAATTTGTAAGAATTCCTGATGAGGGTGTTTCCTTCCGCCTTGTGGAGGAACTGAAGCTGAAGTTCCTTCAAGAATTTTTAAAAGCGCCTGTTGAACGCCTTCTCCTGATACGTCTCTTGTTATCGAAGGGTTTTCGCTTTTCCTGGAAACTTTATCTATTTCATCAATGTAGATGATTCCCATTTCAGCTTTCTTTACGTCTAAGTCAGCCGCTTGAATTAATTTCAAGAGAATGTTTTCAACATCTTCTCCAACGTAGCCTGCCTCCGTAAGCGCCGTAGCATCAGCGATAGCGAAAGGAACATTGAGCATTCTTGCGAGTGTTTCAGCCATTAAAGTCTTACCGCATCCGGTGGGCCCTATGAGCAAGATATTACTTTTGGAAAGTTCAACCTCGTCGTCACTTTTCTCTCCCACCTGAACGCGTTTGTAATGGTTATAAACGGCTACGGAAAGTATTCTCTTTGCTTGTTCCTGCCCAATTATGTAATCATCGAGAAAAGCGTTTATTTCCTCGGGTTTAGGAAGCTCATCAAACCCTAATTCCGATGGTTGGGAAAGCTCCTCATCAATTATTTCGTTACAGAGATCAATACATTCATCGCAAATGTAGACACCGGGGCCAGCAATTAACTTCTTTACTTGTTTTTGCGATTTCCCACAAAATGAACATTTTAGCAACTCTGAGGTTTCCCCGAATTTCGCCATTTCATTTCCCCCCTTCGATTATTAGACGGCAGATATTGGGCCGGCGTTGTCAACATTTGGTCGTGAGTTAATTACCTCATCAATTATTCCATACTCTTTGGCTTCGTACGCGTCCATAATATTATCTCGGTCAGTATCAAGGCGGATTTGCTCAACTGTCTGCCCAGTGTGAGTTGCAAGCACTTCTTCTAGCTGGTTCTTTAGTCTTTGAATTTCTCTTGATGCAATCTCCAGATCAGAGACTTGCCCCTGAGCACCCGCATATGGCTGATGAATGAGGATTCGTGAATGCGGCAACGCTAGCCTTTTCCCTGGAGTCCCGGCTGCCAGGAGTACAGCAGCAGCAGCTACGGCTTGCCCGTAACATATTGTGGCCACTTGAGGTTTGATGTAAGACATAGTGTCGTAGATGGCAAATACGGAGTTGATGTTACCGCCAGGCGAATTGATGTAAAGACTTATATCTTTATCCGGATTCTCTGACTCAAGGTGGAGCAGTTGAGCA
>MDTD01034894.1_pt1 | contig 33075 bp, 19 predicted proteins | sample 811221 | NCBI WGS metagenome assembly MDTD01 (sample SAMN05326646, study PRJNA326480) | marine metagenome | isolation source: seawater | place: Pacific Ocean: South West | collected 2011
ACATGCTTGTAACAGAATTCGTGTTCCAACCATTCACCGGGTGATTAAAAGCAGCAGCGTTACCAAACATGTACCCCATGTCTGAGATTGCAGCCGTGTTCCAGCCATTCATAGGTTGATTGAAGGCGAGTGCCCTGTAAAACATGTAAGACGTGGCCGTGACAGAATTCGTGTTCCAGCTGTTCAGCGGCTGATTGAAAGAAGCGGCGTCCCAGAACATCGCGTACATGTCCCGCACGTTTTCAACATTCCACTGATTGAGAGGTTGGTTGAAAGCCGTGGCGTTTTGGAATAACCAGTTCATCCTCGTTACAGCCACCGTGTTCCAATTATTGATGTTTTGATTGAACTGCCATTTATTCTGGAACATGCCATACAAATCCGTCAAACCAGTAATGTTCCAGTCCCCTATCGACGCCGATGCCGCGGGTCCACAGTTCACCGTCGCCGACGAGCAGTCGCAAGCTCCCGTTGGATTCGCCTCCAAACATAAATTTACAAACTTGTTCAGCTCGATCCAACTGGTGAACGCGCGCGGTATCCACTCCCACGCGTTCGGGGGTCCATCGTTCGCGTTGCCGCTTTCACCACCGCGTCGTCTATATTTACTGTGCCACGCGGTGGCGCCTTGAAACGTGTTACCGTTGCTAGTTGCAGAGGCGCGAGACCAGCCCGTGATGTCGGCGTTGAAAGATGTCGCGTCGTTAAACATCCTCGAAAAGTACACCACTTGCGCCGTATTCCAACCACTAATGTCATAGTTGAAATCCTTCGCGTCGTGGAACATATCATCCATGTCCGTCACCGCTTGGGTGTTCCAATTGGCGAGGTTTTGATTGAAATTCTCCGCGCCCCAGAATGTCCCCCACATGTTTGCAACGGAATTCGTGTTCCAGCTCGAAATGTCGGCGTTGAACGAAATCGTGTTGGCGGTATAACTTATGCCCGAGGCTGATGGAGACGCGAAGAGATACTTGAGGGATTCCACGCCGCTCACGTCCCACGTGTTCATGGGCGCGATGGTCCTATCGTCTTGGTTGCTGACGCTCACCCCCGTCGGCGCGCTCCCGCAGTTCACACCGGTGGGGTCGTTCGAGATGCACTGATTAAACGTATCCCGCAAATCCTGCGGCGGTAGATTACTATCCGATGCATACGAACTCTGCCCCGAAAACGCGGGATTCGGTCCCGTGACGACGATCGCGCGCGCGCCTCGCGCGACCACCGCCACCACCACCGCCACCACCGCGCCTCGCGCCTCATGCCGCATTCCCCGCCTTCCCCACCGCCGCCGCCGCTCCGATCTTCCCATCGTCGTCGCCGTCGTCGAGACTCACGCACCGCCCGCGCCCCGATGTCGATCGATCGATCGTTCGTTCGTTCGTTCGTTCGCGCGTCCCCGATTCGATCCGTCGTCGCGACGCGACGCCACGCGAGGCGACGCGAGGCGAGGAACGCACCGCGCGACCGACGCGGAGGTGAGAACCCGCGTCGCGCACTCGCGCGACGACGAGGACGAACGGAATCATCGATCGAATTCGGCATCGAATCGGACAACGGTCGCGCCCGGGGGCGAGGTCTCACGTGACGAGTCACGACCGGTGAAACAGTCCCCCCCGGGGCCCGACCCGCCCCGCGGCCGACCGACCGACCGACCGACCGACCGACCGCGTGGAAGGGACTCGTTCTTGAGTCGTGACCCGTATGTAGGTCTCTCGATGGGTCGTGACTCGTCAATGCGTCCCTCTCCGCGCGCCCCGCCCTCGCGCGCGGTCGCTCGCGCGCGACGTCTCGCGATTCCTCGCGAGACGACGACGGCGCGGACGCGGACGCGAGGTCGGGCCGGTCGGACGTCGTTCGCGTCGTGACGACGTGGGCGCGACGGTGGAGTCGTCGCTCGCGCGTCGATTCGATCCGGTTCGAGTCGATTCGATTCGATTCGATTTGAATCGAACGACCCCGTGAGGCGCGAGGGAACGAATCGACGCGCGCGATGCCGCCGAAAGCGGCCGGAGAGGCGAAGAAACCGGCGGTGAAGAAGACGAAGAAACCGGCGGTGAAGAAGACGAAGAAACCGGCGGTGAAGAAGACGACGGCGACGAAGAAGAAGAAGAAACCGGCGGCGAAAAAGAAGAAGAAACCGGCGGCGAAGAAGAAGGCGAATGCGAAACCCGCGGCGCCGAAGAAGGAGTACGATCTGTACGGACAGAAGCGAGACACGCCGGATGAGGCGGATCCGTTGCGTAAATTTTATACGTCGCTGCGCGCGCAGAATCCGAAGAGCGTCATGGCGGACGTGTGGTTGATGGAACACGGTTTGCTCGAGAGCGCCGAGGCGCAGAGAGACGCGTACAAGCGATTTTTGAAGAGTAAGGGTAAGGCTGTGCCGAAACTCACGATCAAAAAGGTGAAGACGGAGGTGAAGGAGGAAACTGAGGCGCCGGTGGAGACGAAACCGGTGGAGACGAAGGTGGTGGTTGACGACGATTTGGACGACGACGACGTTCCGCTCGCGCGACTCGCCAAGAGTTGAGCCGAGTCGAGACGCGCTTCGACATTCTGTAGCTCCATCCATCGTACATAAGTAATACAACGCACACATAGAACTCATTCGTCACCGCACCGCGTCTTCCCCTCCCGCTCCTCGTCGTCATCGACGTCCACGCGAGCGACCGCCGCGTCTGCGCCTCGCCTCGCGCGACCCTCGACGCCGCGAACGCGCCGGGCCCGTTCTGCACACCGCGCATCGCCGCGCGTCGCGGCGTCGGCCGCGAGTCGCCATGCGCGAGGCGACGTATAGGACCGCGTACCCGGTGTCGGCGCGTCAGTATTACGATCTCATGCTCTCGAGCGCGTTTCAGCGCGACGTGCACGTGCACGGGCTGCGCATGCGCGTCTGGGACAACGTCGACGAGTACCACGCGCCGAGGGCGCTGATGCGTCGAGTGTACTCGGAACCATCGCTCAAGCTTCCGAAGTGGATGGCGCGATTCGCGAGAAAGTCGCAGGCGTACACGGAGTATTCGGAGTTTTGTCCCGAGACCCTGACGCGCAGAACGCGCGTCGTGCCGAAAATAGGCGCCAACTTGATGGAGTTCGTCGTCGAGGAGAGGTACGAGAACGTCGAGGGGTCGGTGGTGGGGAAGAGGAAAAAAGGCACAAAGGCGAAGGCGTCGTGCGTGGTGGTGTCGGTGGTGCGAGTTCATAGCAAGGTTCGATTGTTTCGAAATATGTTTGAAAAGTGGATTCTCGAACAGAGCGAAGTCAAGGTGCGACAGAGAGATGAGTACGTGCTGCGCGCGCTCAAGGCGCGCAAGTACGACGACTTGTTGTCATGGGATGACATCGCGGGCGGGGAAGAGGTCGAGGAGGAGGGGAGTGCGCGAATATCGGTTCCGAAATTGGCCGTGACGGGGGCACTCGCCGTGGCGACGCGATTGGCGTCGAGAGCCGTGGCGACGAGACGACGGGAGCGTTAGAGATTTAGAATAGTACACTGCGCGTAGCGAATTGATTAATTGTGTTCTAACTAGATTTGTTTCGACATCCACGCGTCGTATTTGCTCTGCACGACGTTTACTACTGGGTCCACCTTGGCGAGCGTGTTCGATTCCAACGGACCGACGACTTCGACGACACCGCACCGTCCGTAGTGTTGCGCTAAACTGAGTCCGCTGAGACAGTAACACGTGTGGTAGTGATCGCGCCCGACGCCCGGCTTATCCCGCAACCCACCGGCACCGTTATCCGATTGACAACAATCGAGAATCCATCCCTGTAACGCGCCATTGGCAAACGGCGCGGGCGACGGCGACCCCGGCGGGTACTCGGCTGGTTGATACAGCGTCGCCGCGCACACCCCGATCGCGCGTGAACTGTCATCAAAATCGACCGCCCCGTCGGCGTCGACTTTCAGCGCTTTCGCGCTCCTATTCGAAAACTGTCGCAACAGCGTCTCCGATGAGCGTTGCAACACCGGAAAACAACCACCCTGCCAAAACGAATAACACCCGTCGACGAGTTTATTCGTCCGACCGTTGAACCCGCCCTCGATCTCACCCTGCCTGTTGGCCAACCAACGCTCCAAATTTCCTAAATCTAACGCGTCGAGCGATCCCGCCAACGCGCACGCCGCGAGTCCGCAAAACGTGTACCCGCCGTGCGCCTCTCCGAGAGGTTCACCCGCGATCCCTCCCTCGTAACTCTGACATCTCGCCACGAATGTCCCCACACCGCGCGTGAGTTCATCGTCCAACACTCCACACAGATGCGCCGTCGCCAACGCCGCGTAGCAACCTCGCGTGTCCGTCTCTCCGCCGTCGTGCACGCGAAATCCGCCCGTCGTCTCATCCTTCAACGACATCAAAAACGCCCGCACGTCCTCCTTCACCAGCGTTTCTCGCGCCTCCTCAGTCCCTATCGTCACCAGCGCGCACGTCGCCGCGTACGTCGTCGCCACGTGCGGCATCTGTCCCGGTCCGCCGCCGAAACCGAAACACGCGCGCCGTCCCCGTCGTCGTCGACACGCTCTCAGAAACCGCACGACGTCCCTCGCCAGCGCCTCGTCCCTCGACGCGACGTCCACGTCGAGCAACGCGAGTCCGTGCACGCACCAGTACACCATCCACGCCCGCGACGCGTCGAGCGAGGTGAACCCCGCGGGAAGTGACCGCAAACCGCCGAAGAGATAATCGACCGTCGCCTCGCGCGCGAGCGTTGATTCGCGTCCCGCGCGCGCGTAGACGCGTCGAGCGACGTCCTCGAGATCCGCGACGGCGTCCGCGGAGACGGAGGACATGTCGCGCGGCGCACTGACGCGCGTTCGCTCGATGGATTGATTTCTCAACGGCGTCGGCGACGCGTTACAACGACGACGCGACAATTCTAGGATCGAGGAGCGCTATTCGGGACGGCTATCGACGGGTGCAAAGAATGAATAAATACGTGGCTCGTCATCGAGCCAGAGCGGAGGCTCAGAGAGGTTCGAGGAGACGTTTCATCCACTCGACGCTCACGAAGCGCACCATGTTGAGCGGCACCTGACGCGCGGTGGTGGGAACGAGTCCCTTGTACAGCGCCAACGGACCCTCGCGACGAATGGTCTTGGCGATGCAATCGAACGTACCCGTGTACGGCATCTGTCCGCGCTCGTCCGCCTTCATGCTCATCAGACGCGATTTGGCGAGATCGATGGGATTGGACGTCAACGCGGCGACGACGCCGGCGCTAAACGCCGCCCCCGTCTGCGTCACTAATCCATCGCTCAACGACGTGTGTTCGAGTATGTAGTGCTTCGATTGATCGTACACCGCCATCTGACTCGCCGTGACGATCATCGCTCGATTCACCGTCGGTCCACATCCTCTCCACAGCGCGAACGCGCCCTCCTCTCTCGCCACTCGAAACAACGCGTCCGCGCCGTTTCGATAATTCCGTCTCAACTCCACCGGCAATCGTCCGTCCGCCTGCATCCGCACCATGGCTAAATCCGCCGGATTCCCCACCGCCGCCCCGATCGCTCCCGCACCGATACCACACAGCGTCATCTTCCACAACGGCAACTTTTCGCGCTCGTCCGCGTCGGCGTCCCGGAGCGCGAGCTTGAGCGCGTCGTACGCCCCGAATTTCGTCCCTATGAAGGACGCCTGTCGCATGAGCGACGCCGTGAGCCCTTTATAGAGTCCAAACATCCCCTCCGCGCGCACGACGCGCGCGAACGTGGACACCATGCCCGGCGCGCGCGCGACAGAGGTGGATGTCCCCGAGGCGGCGGCGGTGTTATCCGCGAGCGCGCCCGTGAGTTGCATGCGAACCTTGACGAGATCGATCGGGTGGGTCACCGCGCCCGAGGCCATAGCGCCGAGAGACCCGCTCGCGAATCCTTTCCACGCGGCGGGGCCTCGCGGTTGGGCGAGGCCGGCGGCGTTGGTGCTCATGGGAACGGGACGAGGTGTGCGGAGAAAAAGTGTCCTCGGGACGAGAGGAAAAGGTACGGTTACAGAGGCGCGGGAGGCGGAGGATCGGTTTCGAGGGGTTTTTGATCAGCCCCGCGCGCGTTCCACAGTAAGCCTTGTTTCACCGCGGCGAACCAATCGTTGTTTTCGCTGTAACTGCAGACGACGGGAATGGGGAAACTGGCGACGCGGACGACGACGGCGTCGCCGCGCGCGAGCTCAGTTTGAAATTTTCCGTCAAAGGCGGCCCAGGCGGTGTTACGAGCGTTCGCGGGGCATCGGATGGTGACGACGACGGAGTCCGGGAGGACGATGGGACGGAAGGAGAGGGAGTGGGGGCAGATGGGGGTGATGCAGAGCGCGGGGACGCCGGGATGGACCATGGAACCGCCGGCGGCGAGACTGTACGCGGTGGATCCCGTCGGCGAGCTGAGAATGACGCCGTCGGCCGCCACCTTGGTGACGTGGTAGCCGTCGACGGCGAGATCGAGCTCGACCATGACCGGTTTCGGACCGCGATCGATGAGCACCTCGTTGAGCACCGATCGCCACTCGGAGTGCGCGCCGTCGGCGCCGATGGTTTGCGCCACGAGTCGATTTCTCATCGAGAGCGTGAAATTCCCCAAGCACACGTCCGCCAGCGTCTTCGGCATGTCCTCGATCTTGTGCGCCGTCAAGAAACCGAGCGATCCCATCGCGAACGCCAGCACCGGAGGCATGGCTTTCGGGAAATACTTGGACGTCCACAAGATTGTGCCGTCGCCGCCCAAGACGACGACAAAGTCTATGATTTTGTACAGTCTAAACCTCTCGTCCACATCGTCCCACGTCTTACACAACGACTGCAGCGCCTCCAATTCGTTCCATACCGTGCGCTCGAGCCACGGGGTGACACCGTTGGCGCGAAGCACATCCACGGCTTCGATCAAACGCGCCGTCGCGGCGGAGTCGTGAATCTTCTTCACCACCAACGCGTTCTTCGGAGATTGAAGCCACGAAAAGTTACTGTGTGGCAACGACTTTTGAGACGTTCGAATCTTCTTATCTCTCGGTTCTAACACGCGCACGTCCTCATCGTTCGCCAAGACGAGTTCAAACGCGGCTTTACCGCCCTCGTCCGCCGCGCTCTGCGCCGCGAAGGTCTCGTCGTCTTCGTCCGGCGCGACGCGACGAGACGCCTCACACGCTCGTCTCGCCCGTTCGGCGTCATCGGTCGCGACGTCGGCATCACCGGCATCCTTTGCGTCGCTTTGATCGTCGCTGTCGTCGTCCTTCTCTCGAGGAGAGCCCTCGCCCTCTCGCGCGTCGTCGCACGCGCGAACGACGAATTTATGCGATTTCGTGCGAAACCCCGCCAACCGCGGGCGTTCGCTCGGTGACGTCAGACTCGACGCCGAGAGCGTGCGATGTGGCTCGTCGGCGAAGCGCACGGTGCGATCGGACGAGCGAAGCGCGCGTAATTCGCGTTTGAGCTCGGCGTTTTCGCGTTTGAGCGCATCCGTGTGGGACGTCGTCGCGTCGTCCAGACGCGCGGATTCGAGCGCGGACGTCGCGCGAGCGAGAGCGTCGGATGCGTCATCGTCCATGGACGGTGCCATCGGACGCGCGCGAGCGTCGCGCGAGACGGTGTGGCGCGGGCCCGTCGACGCGGAATTGATTGGCGAACGACCGCCAGAGAGAGAGAGAGAGAGAGAGAGAGAGAGAGAGAGAGAGAGAGAGAAAGCGAGAGAGAGGGGGGCGCGTTGGAGTTTCAATACGTGCGCGTTCAATCGAATCACATCTCGTCGTCCTCGTCGAAGGCGTTGCGACGACGATCGAAATTAATCTTCCCGACGCGACCGCCGCCGCCGCCCGAACCGCCGCCCGAGGCGGCGTTTTCCAACATGCCGATCAACGCCTGTTCGCTCACCTTGTGCACGCGACCGGCCTGCGCGGCGCGAAGGATGCTCTCCTCCAGCGCGCGAGCCTTCTCGGGCTTCACGATGGCTATTCTGCTCACTGCGACGGAGCGGGAAGAGCGTCGGAGCGACGCGTTCGGTCAGTCCTCGGTCGTTTATTTCGCGCTCACGCGCGCTCGGCGCGAACGAAGACGCTCGCGTCGGTCTCGCGATGAATACGCACGTCTCTCGCGCGCCGCGGGCTCCAAAACGCTCGCCAACGCCGCGCCTCGTCGCTCTTCGTTTTCGCGTTGTCTTTCCCTCGCGAGCTCCTGTTCCTCCGCGTTCACGACGCCGTCCTCCGGAATGTCCAACTGCGCGCGCCGAGACGATCGACGCGTCGCGTCGTCATCGTCGTCATCCTCGTCAGTCTCGCGTCGTCGCGCGTCGCGTCACCGCGAGCGTCGACGTCGACGTTCATCGGGCTCAAAAGTCAACTCGACGCCATCGTCGCCGCTCGCGCGTCTCTCGCGCGCGCCGCGCGACGCTCGCCGTCGAACGCGCACCGGTTGCCCTTGCATGTTCATGTCGTCGCGCGCGCGTCTCCCTCGACCCCTCGCGCGCGCGAAGACGAAGCGGCGCCGAGCACTGCCGCCCCACATTTACGAGCACGCGCCGTCATGTCGCGAGAGGGGTGCGTCGCGCGACGCGTTCGATCGCGAGGCGACCACACTCGCATTTTTCATCGTCCTCGTCGCGTCCGCGCGCGCGGCGCATCGCCGCGCGCGCGTCGACAGGGCGCGGGACGATGGGGGAACGATTTCACGATGAATGCGCGCGCGCGCGACGACGCGCGCTGTGTCGCGAACGACGCCCGACTGACGACGATGCGCGCGCGCAGAACGAATGAGGACGCGTCGGTCTCATTCTTTTGCTTTTCGCCGAGCGCGGTGGTTCGCGGGAAGAAGCGCGACAGCGATGCCGTCCCGCGCGAGCCCGAGGGAGACGCGCGGGACGTCAAGCGCCGAAGGAGTCTGCGATTGATGCGCGCCGAGGTCGAAGCGGAGGGAGATGCGAGGGCGAAGGAGACGTGTGAGCGGTCGGCGCGAGCGGTGGCGATACCCAAGCCGCGAGGATTAGCGGTGGCGAGCGCGAACATTCCCACGCCCAGAAAAGCGGCGCCGACGGTGAAGGCGATTCCGGCGCCGAAACGCGCGCTCCCGGCGCCGCGCGCGATTAAAAGCGCGGTAAAGGAGAGTTAAATTGCACGAATAGAGTTGAATTGATTGTCATTACGCGCGAGAATTAGCGGAGAGGTGTCGATGTAAAACGAAATGTGCGACGCGAGTGTTAAAACGCGACGACGCGCGCAAATGGCGGTCGACGCGCCACGGGCGAGTCGCAGCCGTCGTCTTCTAACGAGGCGAAGACGCGCGACCAGACATCTCGAACGAAACTTCTTTGACGCTCGAGTTTGAAATTCGGTCTGTCGGAAACGCCGATGAGGTGCGGTCGCGGGGCGTCGCCGCTCTGCACGATGAACTCGAAATCGAAAAAGACGGGCGCGCCCACAGCGGCGTACGCGTCGTAATGCGCGTCTTGCACGACGTTCGAGGGTAAACGCACGCGCGCGCGCATCGCCGCCGTCGCCGCTTCGCACTGTGCGATGATATCGTCGGAGAAATCATCGGTACCCGTGATTCGCGAACACACCTCGCCGAAATCCACCTCTCTCGCGACGGCGCTCGCCTCGTCCCCGGCGAGTCCTCGATTCGTGAGCTCTCGAAAGCACGAGTCGTCGTCCTCGCGCGCATCGATCATCGTCGAGACGACGTATTCACGCACCGCCGAACACACGCTCACGTGCCCGGCGATGTACGCCGCGTCGTTGGCGGCGTTCGCGTTCGGCACGAAGGCGACGTGCGCGCGAATCGAGCACTTTCTCCCGAGTTCATCCGTGAGCGCGTCGCCGACGTGACGCTGCGCGATGAGTTCCCCTCTCGACCGCCGCGATCGCGCGTCCGCGATGAGGTCTCTGAACGCGCTCAACGCGCCGACGCGATCGATGCGTTCGCCGTACACGCCGGGAAATCTTCGGTGCGCGCCCTTGAGCACGAAGACGTCGTCGTCGAGCGCGCGGGCGTCGACGGATTCGCTCGTGACGATCGCGGGCACGCGCACGGCGTCGCGCGCGGCGTGCGTTTCGATGGCGTCGTGAAACGCAATCTTGGACGTGAGAAGCTCGTACCACTGTGGACCGACGCTGAGCGCGTTGAATGACTCGAGAGACTGGAAGAACGCGTCGACGACGTCGACGTCCTCGAGCGCCTTCCTCCAAAGCGCGCAATACTCAGCCACCGCGTCGTCGTCGCCGCAATCCCACGCCACTTTGGCGAGAGGGTACACGCCCATGACGCCGACGCCGGCGCGCAGGGCTTGCTGGTATAGACTCGACGGCTCCGCCGAGTATCCGTTGAGATGCAACGCGTGCGCGAGCGTAAACAACAACAACGGATGTCGTCCCGGTCGCGTCCACTTCCCCTCCGGTCCACCCAATCTGGCCGTGCGCATGAGCGTCACCGCGCTCGTCAATGTCCCGAACTTGACGCACATCAAACGCGCGAGAGCGATCCAAGAATCGGGATAATCGAACGCCGTCGCCGCGCACCGCGCGTACTCCTCCTCGGCTCGATTATACAAACCGACGTCCTCGAGCATTTGTCCCGCGATCGCGAGCGCCCCCACGCACGTCGGCGTGCGTCGATGCGCCTCACACGCCCTGTCGATCGCCGTCGTCACGCATCCCAGCGCGTGATACACGCCCGCCAATTGCAGAGACGCCTGATAAAAATCCGGCTCGACGACCAACGCGCGCTCCATCTTCTCCGCGAACGCGCGCACCATCTCTCTCGTTCGCATCGTCCCCTCCGGCGTCTCCACCGCCCGTTTCGCCTCATCAACGAATTCATCCACGCGCGGATCGCGGTCTCGAGCCTCCGCGCGGCGTTGCATCTCCATCAATTCCTCATCTTTCGTCGCGTCGTCGGCCTCCGCGCGCGCGTCTCGCGCCGCGTCTTCGCGAAGCGCCTCCTCGATGCCGTCCAACTCGCGCAGACACCCGATCGCGAGATCTCGATCGACGACACCATTTTTCTCCGGCGTCTTCGCGACGACGGCGCCCGCGCCCGCGCCCGCGTCGGCCGTCGCGTCGTCGTCGGCGCCCCGTTGATTTTCAATCAACTCTCGGAGCGCGCGCGCATCGGCGAGCACGGTCGACGCGTCGCCGTCTCTCTCGCGCCGACGCGCCTCGCGACGATCGCGCGCGTAATTCCCTCGCTGAAACGCGTACGACATGCGTCGTCGATCGACGGCGTGTGACGTCGCGGGCGCGGGCGCGCGCGGATGATGCTCGAGCGTTTTCGGGCGTTTTCGGAAACGACACACCTCGACGCGCCCTCGCGTCGCCGCCGTCCCTCGCGCGCGCGTCCGACGTCTCGAATTCGTCGTCGCGTTCGCGTTCGGCGCGCGCGCGTCGATCGAGGCGCGCCGCGCGCGCGAAGACCCCGTCGATCATCTCGCGGTCAACGCGCTCGAACGAGATGACGCGCGCGCTCTTGGGCGGCGCGGATTGCGCGCGCGCGGGCGTCGCCGTCGTCCTTCGCGGGTTCGGGAACGCGTCCGCGACGGAGGCGTGGGAGGAGATGGCGCTCGTCGGCGGTAGGGGCGCGGGAGGGGCGACGCGCGCGGCGGGGGTGGCGGACGAGACGACGCCGACGCCGACGCCGACGCTGGGCGCGCTGGACGCGGGTGGCGTGATGCGCGTCGTCGTCAACGCGAGATACGGTGGAAACGTGAGCGGTGCGGCGGCGATGGCGGTGTTGGACGCGCTGAGGGCGAAAGGACCGATCGAGGAGGCGTGTTTCGTGTTGGCGACGCGAGACGAGGCGGCGGCGGCGGACGCGGCGCGCGAGTCGAACGCGTTTTTAGCGTACGAGGACGTGTATAACGGCGCGCGGGCGTCGGATTCGGTGGGGATCGTGGCGAGACCGTTGGGTGTGGGCGGGTTGTCGGCGAAGGATGGGGTATTGGCGACGGTGATGCGCGCGTTGCAGTCTTGCGGGACGAAGACGCGCGTGTTGTACGCGCCGGCGTTCGAGGCGTCCAAGTTTGATCGAGAAGCCTTGGAACGCGCGCGCGCGGTAACGCACAGATTAGGTCGCGCGGTGGAGGCGAGCGCGTTCGGTTTGAGCGGGTACGACGCGGAGGCGGTGGATCGTCTGACACCGGCTTCCGACGCCGCCGAGCCGGAATCGAGCGAAGCGTTGTACACGTGACGAGACGATCGCATTCGCGGCGAGCTCTTTGGTGATGACCATCGCGCGCGGTGTGTTTAGTGTGATAGCAAACAGAAAAGTAAATCACGTATATGATACACGCATCCTTCTTGTGACTATCCGCTCACGCGTTCGGCGGAGGCGGAGGCGGAGGAGGCGGAGGAGGCGCGCCGCGCGCGGGCGGAGGCATCATGATCACGGGTTGGCCCTGTGCGTTGTACTGCACGGGAACGTACATCATGGGCTGACCCTGACCCGGGGCGCCGTACGCGTGTGGCGCGCCCGCCGGCGTCGCGCCCGCTTGCGCGTAGTGCGCCGGCGGCTGCGGCCGCGGAAGACCGCGCATGCCGAACATGCCTCCGCCACCCATGGGCGACGGAGGAATCGGTCTCCTCTCGCGATTTCGACCGCTCGTCGTTCGTTTCTTCCTCGGTTTCTTCTTCGCCGCCTTGGCCGCGGCCTCCGCCTCGTCGTCGCTAAACTCCTCGTCGTTAGCCACCTCCTCGTCGTCCTTCCCGCTCGCGTCGTAGCCCTTCTTATACAAGCTTCGAACGTTGGGAATCGTCCTCGACCGTCCGACGACGACGTATACCTCGTCGTTCACCGCCACTTTCGGCGCGGCGTCCTCCCCGTCCTCGGACTCCTTCGCGGGCAGTCGCACCGAATACAACGGCGCGCTCACGGGACCGAACACTTCCTCGATCACCCCCAACCCGCGTCTGTCTCGCAAACACAGCACGCTCTCCTCATCCAACGTCTCCGCCGCGTCGTCCAACGACGTCATCGCCCCGCTCGCGCGTCCGACCGTCCCCGTCGCGCTCGACACCACCACCACTCGTCCCACCACCGACGTCACGCGTCCCACAGCGCGAATCTCCTCGTTTGCCTCGATCGTCGGCACCGGCGCCACCGCGCGCGCCTCCGCCGCGATCTCATTTCTCGTTCTCGGCGGTCCATCGTGCGCGGCGTCGTCCTTTTCCTCCGCCGTTCTCGGCGGTCCATCGCGCGCGCGGCGCAACCACTCGGGCAAATCCTTCGCGTCGATCGATTCGCACGAAGTCGACGCGTCGTCGTCGTCGTCGTCCAGGGCCTCGTCCGGGTCATCGTCGCTATCGGACCATTCACTGCTCTCGTCCCCGTCCCCGTCGCCGCCGTCGTCGTCGTCGTCGTCGAACGTACACTCGGGGACGCCGTTGTTCAATGTCGTCTCACGCGAAGAATCGATGCTCGCCAACGCGCGCGTCTCCAACTCGGCGTACTTTGCGGCGACTAACAAATCATCCTCCGCCGTCATTCGTTCTCCTCGGTCGTCGGTCGTCGGGTCGTCGTCCCTCGTCGCGGAGTCGCGCCGATTCCGCGCGCCGATTCGCGGCGCGTGCGCTTTTACGATGCGTTTCATACTCGGACCATTAATCCGTACTGAACTCACGTATAAGTGGATATACAAACACTCGAACGAGTAGCAGTCCGTACTGTACATACCGTTATACACATATACAGTACGGAACTTCACTCGCGCAAAAAAGTCGTTGGTCGGTGCCGAACGACGGGATCCATCGCGACGACGCGACGACGCCCGCATTCGACGCGCGCGAGTCTCGACGCTCGACGCGCGCCGCGCGAGTCTCGACGGTGATTCGTGGACATCGCGGCCGGCGTCATGTCCGCGAGCGACGCGCGCGTGGACGCCGTCCTTCAGGGGGACGTCGGGACGTTGGATGCGATCGTGGATGACTTTTACGGTGGAGACGCGGGCAAGGTGCGAGACGCGGGCGACGACGCGAACGAGGGGGGCGAGGGGAGGGTGGCGTCGATGATCGAACGCGCGAGAGGGACGGCGCGGCGTGGCGACGACGCGCGCGTGAAGTGGACGATGGATGGGTTTCCGGCGAGGAGGGGAAGAGACGCGGCGCGCGGGGGAAGAGACGCGACGACGACGCGGGATCGAGCGAAGAGTGATGGTTGGTCGCGCGTGGGAACGATCGGTAGTGTTTCGCGCTCGCGAGCGCGCGCGATGGTGAAGAGATATCGACGACATGAGGGACTGACGAAGACGAAAACGCGCGCGTTTGTTTTTTGACCCGCGCGCAGAGAGGCGAGGCGGAGAAGGTTTTACAGCAGTTGCAGGAGCACGAACAGACGTGGACGCGCGTGGACGCCATTTTAGAGACATCCACGAACGCCAACACCAAGTTTTTCGCGCTTCAGGTGTTGGACGGGGTGATCAAGTATCGGTGGGGATTGTTACCCAACGACCAGCGGGAAGGGATTAAAAACTTCGTGAGCAACTTGATCATTAAACTGAGCGCGGACGAGACGGTGTTTAGACGGGATCGAGCCTACATCAACAAGATTAACAACGTCCTCGTGCAGATTTTGAAGCACGATTGGCCGCATCGATGGCAGAGTTTCATTCCGGATTTGGTCGGCGCGGCGAAGACGAGCGAATCGTTGTGCGAAAACTGCATGAGCATTTTAAAGCTACTCTCAGAGGAAGTGTTCGATTTCAGTCGAGGCGAGATGACGCAGGATAAGATTAGATCGTTGAAGACGTCTCTGAACAGCGAGTTTAAGATGATTCACGAACTGTGTGAATTCGTGCTGACGCACTCGCAAAAGCCAGAGCTCATCAAGACGACACTTACGACGCTCAACGCCTTCTTGTCGTGGATTCCGCTGGGGTACATTTTCGAATCCACACTCTTGGACACCCTTCTCGGGCTCGCTCCGAATCCAAACTACCGAAACATCGCCTTTTTGTGCCTGTCGGAGATCGGAGGCTTGAACGTTGAGGCCAAGTACGATTCGCACTTCATCAAGCTCTACTCTGTCGCCGTCGAACACTTGCAAGGCATCTTGCCGCGCGGCGTCAACATCGCCCAAGCGTACGCCAATGGTTCGGACGAAGAACAAGCTTTCGTGCAAAACCTCGGCATTTTCTTGACGCAATTCTTCAAGGCGCACATCGTGCTCTTGGAATCGACCGCCGAGTTGCAGCAGGCGATGCTCGTCGGCGTCGAGTACCTCTTGAACATTTCGTACGTCGAGGAACCAGAGGTGTTCAAGGTCTGTCTCGATTACTGGCACTTCATGGTGTGCGACGTGTTTCAATCCGAGGGCGGAGACGTGGGTGATTTCAGATTCGGTGGCGATCCCGGCGCGCAAGGCGCCGGCGTGAATCGCCGCGCGCTCTACGCGGCGCCCTTCAGCAAGTTGCGATTGCTGATGATTTCTCGCATGGCCAAACCCGAGGAAGTGTTAATCGTGGAGGATGAGAACGGGAACATCGTCCGTGAGACGTTGAAAGACAACGACGTTTTAGTTCAGTACAAGATCATGCGCGAGACTTTGATTTACCTCGCGCATCTCGATCACAAGGACACCGAGACGCAAATGCTCGAAAAGTTGCACGCCCAACTCAGCGGTCGCGAATACACGTGGCACACGCTCAACACGCTCTGCTGGGCGATCGGTTCTATCAGCGGTTCGATGCAAGAGGATCAAGAGAACAGATTCTTGGTCACCGCGATCCGGGATTTGCTCAACCTGTGCGAGATCATGCGCATGAAGGATCAAAAAGCCGTCATCGCCTCCAACATCATGTACGTCGTAGGACAGTACCCGCGGTTTTTGCGATTGCACTGGAAGTTTCTTAAGACGGTGGTGAACAAGCTGTTTGAATTCATGCACGAGACGCACCCGGGGGTGCAGGACATGGCGTGCGACACTTTCTTGAAGATTTCCATGAAGTGTAAGCGCAAATTTGTCATCTTGCAAGTCGGCGAACAAGAGCCCTTCGTCGACGAGCTTCTCCGCGGCTTGTCGGACACCATCCGAGACTTGGAACCTCACCAGGTACACACTTTTTACGAATCCGTCGGTCACATGATCGGCAGCGAAGTGAACCCGGGGAAGAGAGAGGAGTACGTGCAGCGTTTGATGGACCCGCCCAACGCGACGTGGCAACAAATCATGGCCCAGGCGAGACAAAACAGCGAGTGCTTGAAGAATCAAGACGTCATAAAAAATATCCTCAACATTCTCAAGTCGAACACGCACCTGTGCATGTCCCTGGGGCAACCGTTCCAAAATCAAATGTCTGCCATCTACGCCGACGTCCTCAACGTGTACAAGCTGTACAGCGAATTGGTGAGTCAGAGCATCGCCGAGGGCGGTCCGTACGCGAGCAAGTCGTCCTTCGTCAAGCTCTTGCGCTCCGTCAAGCGCGAGGTGCTCCGACTCATCGAAACCTTCGTCGAGCGATGCGACGATCCGCACTTGGTGGCGCAGCAGCTCGTACCGCAGATGTACGATCCAATTCTGGGTGATTACGCGAGAAACATTCCGGACGCTCGAGACGCCGAGGTGTTGTCGCTCTTCGCCGCCATCATCAACAAGGTGGAGACGGCGATGACGGATGAGATTCCGAAAATCTTCGACGCCGTCTTCGAGTGCACGCTGAGCATGATCACCAAGAACTTTGAAGATTTCCCCGATCACCGCCTCAAGTTCTTTTTACTCCTTCGATCCGTCACCAACCATTGTTTCCGCGCACTCGTCGCGCTCAGTCCGGCGCACTTGAAGCTCATCATCGACTCCATCGTGTGGGCTTTCCGCCACACCGAACGAAACGTCGCCGACGAGGGATTGAACCTGCTGTTGGAGATGATGAAGTACTTCCAACTCTCCGAGTATTGCAACCAATTCCATCAGAGCTTCCACTTGATGACGATGAGTGAAATCTTTGCAGTGATGACGGATGGTTTCCACAAGCCCGGGTTTAAGCTCCACGCGCTCATCTTACAAAACTTGTTCACCATCAGCGAGAGCGATCAATTGAGCGCCCCGCTGTGGGACGTCGCGTCAAAGGGATCGGGGGCGTACCCGTCGAACGCCGCCTTTGTGCAAGAACACTGCGCGCAACTCTTGTGCGCGTCGTTCCCCAACATGCCCCCGTCCGAGGTGCAGACGTTGGTGCTCGGCATGTTTCAGTGTAAGAATGATTTGGCGGCCTTCAAGTCCACGCTGAGAGATTTCTTGGTGCAGACGAAACAATTTAGCAGCGTTGATTTTGCCGAGGAGGAGCTGAGTCGATTAGCGGCTCAGCGCCAGGCGCGACTCAGCGCCATTCCGGGAATGGTGCAGTCCAACGACATGGACGACGACGAGTGAGACGTCTCTCCATCCGAGGTGTACAAAGCTTCTCCTTCATAGCATCGAATGAACGGTCGCGTGGCATGTTAATTCTATAATTAGATATCAATCACAACAAACCTTTTGGATCGTATTCGCGCATTAAGTCAGCCGCGGCGCGCGCGTACGTCTCGTCTGACGTGTCCTCGAGGAAGAGTTTATTCGAATTTTCCGCCTCTTGTGGCCGAGATCTCGCCGCCGCCGCCGCGTATGCCGCGTCGTAGTGGTTCTCTAGTATATCTCGAACGAACGAGTCCCATTGTCCGTCGGCGATGAGCGATTTCCACGCGTTGACGCGTTCGTGTCCCACGCGCTTGACCAAGACGTCGACGCACTCCAACAGACGCTCCGTCTCGGTGGTTTCAAAGTGTTCGTACCCGGCGCGAATCCATTTCACGCGCTCCGCCATCGGTATCTCCAATTGTGTCACTCTCCCGGCGCGCATTCCCGACCACATCGTGCTCGGTACTTGCACTTTACCGATCATCGAACTCTCGCCCTCGACGAACACGGGTCGCGTCGGATCGAACCGTCTCGCCTTGCTCGCGATTCTCGAATCAAACATCTTTTGACTCGGTTGCGCGCGCGAACCGGGTTCTTCGCCCAGAATCGAACCACGGTGATTCGCCATCACCTCGAGGTCGATAACCTGTGCGCCCGTAGCCTCGAGAGCGTCTAATAATTTACCCTTGGCGCACCCCGTCTTGCCCGCGACGACGTGGTACGAAAACGCATCCATCCCTCGCAACCACTCCAACACGCCCGCGCGGTACCGCTTGTACCCACCCGGGGCGAAGTATACGTCGAATCCAATCCTACTGAGCACGTGCGCCAGGCTCAGCGATCGTTCACCGCCTCGCCAACAATAGACGAGAATTTTCGTCGAGCGCTCGCACGCCATGAACCATTCCTCGATAATGTCGCTCAGATTCGCCGCCACGAGCGCGGCGCCGACCTTTTTCGCCTCGAACGGATCTACTTGTTTATACAGCGTCCCCACGCGCTTACGCTGCTCGTCATTCAGGACGGGCGTGCTGATGGCGCCCGGGACGTGATCGTCGTCGTATTCGCCGCCCGAGCGCACGTCGCAGACGAAATCAAACGTCGACGAATCAAAGTCATCGTCGTCGAGCGACACCGTGCGTATGCGCGGACCGAGGTCGAGGAAATCTTGAGGGTACTCGTGCCGCGCGTTCGCCGCGGCGCGCGCGCGGACGCGCAAGGCGCGGACGGGGAAATCGTGCCGCCGACACCGCGACGCTTCAGGTTTTCGCGAACCGCGCGCGATGGACGACGCGCGAGACGTGGACGCAGGCGCGGCGACGCCGACGTCGCGCATGACGTTCGTCTCGCGACGCTCGACCGTTCGAGCGAGGACAGCGGCGGTCGACCGGCGCACGAGACGCGCGCGTGTGTGAGGACGGTTGGGCCGGCGACGGCTCGCCGCCGCCGACAGACGTCGATGAATGAATAGTACATGAAATACACTCAAGACGTCGCGCTATCGACGCACCAAAAAACGGCGAAATTGATCACTCGTCCTCGTCGTCTGAATCGGACGACATCTCGTCGTCCTCGAGATCGTACAGTTGCACGCGCGCGGCGCCGACGAGAACGCCCGCCAATCCACGCGCGACGCTGACCGCCAGAGGCGCCGACGGTTCGACGCACGGAAGTTGTCGCGCGCGAATGTCCAAAGAATTGATGTCCACCGGTGCGCTGCACGCCGCGAAGGACTCGAACGCGTCGTCGCCGACGAGGATGAGTCGAGCCTTGGCGCCGTTCGCCGAGTCCTTCGGTTTGAGCAAGAGCGCGAGCGCGTCGCCCTTGTACGGCTGACAATCGACGATGGATTCGTTGGGCGTCGTAAACGTCACCGATCGGCAATGATCACCGTTCATGGCCCGGTAGACGTGGAGACGGTCGCGAGAGGTGTCGATGTGGACGCTGTGTCGACGCTCGTCCACGGCTTGCGACGTGGCGAATACGGAGGACGCTGTCTCGTCCGTCACTCGGCCGGTCTCGGTCCACGCGCACTTGGCGCTCAACATTTCGCACGGCGCGCGCATTGTGGCGTCAACGGATGCAACGACGTGGTCGAGCATGTCGCCCAGCGAGACGATTTCGGATGGTTTTGAATCGCCAAGACGTTTTGCGCTCTCGACGCGCGTCGAACACGCGCGCGAAAAATGTCGCAACGCCTCCTCCGCCAACAGCGTATCACCCGTCGCGCGCGCGAACGCGCGGTCCAAGACGTCGGTGTCGACGCTCGTCGAGCTGAAAGCCACCTCTAAAAAGTCCCGCACGAGATCCAAACGCGGCGCCGGCAGTTGCGCCTCGTACCCTTTTTCGCCTTCGCCGGCGAGTTGCGTGCGAATGATGCACACGAAAAACGCGCGCAGTTGCATCGCACGCACCGTCACCGCGCGCGCGACATCGACGGCGACGAAAGATAGTCGCTCGCACATCTTAATGATGTCTTCGAGTCGAGTCTCGTCGATGCCCACGCCGTCGGTGCCGTACCCGAGTCGCGCCAAGCCGAGCAACGCGTTCAGACGCAATGCCGTCTCATCCACCAGGGGCGCGAGCGTGGCGATCAAAGTCTCGTGTAAGTCGGTCAACAGCGCGTCCATATCCTTCGCCATGCGTTTCACGAGACCACTCTTGAACACATTCATGAAGAATTGTTGAAACGCCGCGTCGAAGACGCCCGTCGCCATCAACTCGACGAATCGTTCTCTGAATTCGAATCGAACGTCCGTGCTCGTCTCATGCATCACCGTCATGCGCAGCGCCTGTTCGAAGTCTCGGAATATTTTATCGAAACGATCTCTGTAACCGGTGGAGTATCTCTTTCGCACGTCGTCGAGAGCGATGCGCGCGCGTTCCAGCGCCGTCTTGACGTGCGCGGCGTGCGTCGACAACAAGTACACCTCTCTCGCGTTCGACGCGATGTAAGACGTGTCCAATCGCATGAACTTCAATCCGCCCGCGCGCTCGCGAATCACCGCGTCCACCGTCTCGAAATTATCGCGAGGCGCCAACGCTTCCACCGCCGCGCCGTCTGTCGACGTCCCCCATCGTCCAACGCGAAACATTCCGAACGCGTATGCCGTCACCGTCCCGCGCGCATTTCCGATCAACAGCACGCTCAATCGCCCCGTTCGCTCAAAATGTTCCACCAAACACCTCACGGACGCGTTATCGCTCGAGATGTCCGCGACGCATCGTCCACCACCGATTTTCGTCGCGCTCGCCGCCGCGTGCGCCGCCGCGCGGCTCTCATCTCGCACCCCCGCCCGCGCACCCGCTCGCTCGCGCGTCGCCACCTCGCGCCACACCGCGCACGTGATATTCGACCCACTCGCGGACGACATCTCGTCCTCCTCGACGACTAAGAGCGACTCGCCCGTCTCGGTCGCGTGCGTCGTCGTCGTCCCCGACGCGTACCCCACCGCCATCACCTTCCCGTCCGGTCGAAACGTCACCCGCGTCGGCGTCTCGCGCTCGAGATCGAGCGCCTTGGTCCAGAGTTTATTCCAGTTGAGTCTGTACGCGGTCAGCGTGCGTCCGAGCGCGCAGGCGACGACGACGACGTCCATGGTTGGACAGAGGGCGAGCGTCGTCGCGGGACTGGCGATCTTCGCATCGCGCGCGAGGGCGAACGAGGACATGGCGGAGACGCGTGTCGACGACTGCGCGACGTGCGCGGCGCGTCGTCGTCGACGATGGCGCGCGGCGTCGACGTGTGCGGACGCGAGGATGAGATGACCTGTCTCTGGGCGGTTTGAAACGGTTTCGAGCCGGTATTCGGGAACGGCTCGATGTTCGCGCGAGACGCGTGATTTTCGTCGACTATTGGTGATTACATAAGCTATCGAAACGCGTTCGAGCGCTCGAGCGCGTCTCTTGATGCGCGCGCGCGTCACGCGGTGCCCGCCTCGCGCGCGGCGATGTCGTCGGTTTCGCGCGTCAACGCCGGAACACCCGGCTCGATGATCGGTTTGAGCAACAGCACCGGACGAGACATCAGAGCGTTGCCGACAACCAACGGAAGGATGAACGCGCCGCATATCAGTCGGAAAGACAGCGGCGCGTCGTCCCAGACCAAGTGGAGGAATTTGGAAAATCCTCGAACGAGATAAATGTGCAACACGTAACAGTAGAGCGTTCTCGATCCCATGCCGGTGATGATGGACTCGTTGCTCGGTACGAGGGCGAAAAACCCACCCATGGCGACCAATGAGAACACATATAAGCCGATGCGTTGCGCCATGCCGCTGAACATATCGCTGATGGATCCCGAGTTGTACGGTCTCGTCGACCACACCGACCACTGCGCCTCATCGAAGCACGCCCCGACGATGTACAGCGACACGTACCATGCGACTGATACACCCAGTAGTACGATGACACCGAGTGTGGCGCGTTTTTCGTATTGCATCTGTTTCAATTTCCTCAGATGGTGCGGCTTGATGACGCAACACCCGATATAAAAATACACGGCGTACACGAATACGCGTTGCAAATCAAACACCGCCAAATCGTTCTTCGACACCGCCGTCTCCGTGAACCCTACGAAGAGTCCCATGAACAGTGCGCACGCAAAGATGACGACGTCTTTCAACCCACCGAGCACCAACACGCTCATTCGCCAAAAAAAGAGCGCGAGCAAGTACCACATCGGTCCCACCGGAGCCCACCATTGCGCCGGAGCCGTCGTCGGCGACACCACCAACATCCCGATGAATTGCCACAGCGCGTACGTCCCCATCAAACTCTTCGTCATCGCCCGCACCCGTCTAAGTAAATTTTCCGCGCTCGCCTCGTCCTCGCGCGCCGCGTTTAACCAACTCCTGGAGACGTAACCGCTCACGCACGTAAACGCCGGCATGCCCACCGTCGCCAGCGTCAAATAAAACACTCGCGCATGCTGATGCGTCCGGATGTTGACCGAATCCTCCTCGCACCACTGCCTGTTTTCAAAATCATCCACGTACCGCAGAAACTCTTGCATGGCGTGATTCCACACGACGATCAACATGAGCGCGTACTTGGCGTTGTCTAAAAACGCGTCCCGAGTCTCTTGCGCCCTCGACGGGAACTTCACCGCGGTCTCGCTCGCTAACGGCGCGTCGAGATCCTTCATCTCGGTCCCCACGACGCCTTCTCGCTTCTGGTTCGCCGCGCGCGCGCTGTCACGTCCCCGCGCGCGCGTTCGAGTTCGTCACAACACCAATGTGAAAAATCTTAATCACGGGACGTTTCGACGTCTTCGCGCCCCGTGAACGCAACGAAAGCGCCGACGATAAAGATCACCGACGCTCACGCCGTCGATCGCGCGTCACCACCGCGTCGTCCCACCGACGGACCGACACTGCGGCGACGCGCGGTCGCCGTTCCCACGACGCGCGCGCAAACATCTTGTAAACATTGATAAGGGGTTTCATAAAACTAGGGTTCAGCGACTCGCCGAGCCGCCGCCCGTCGTCGCGCCACACGCGCGCGCGCCGACGCGTCGTCGCCGTCGCCTCTCGCGCGTCGGCGACGGCGCGAACATGTCCGCGCCGTCGTCCCGCGGTGCGCGGGTGAAGAATAAAGCCCCCGCGCGCGTGCAAATCACCGCCGAACAGATCGTTCGCGAATCGAATGAGCGCGCCGAGGAGGTGTACAAGGCGCCGACGCGCAAGATCGCCGACAGCGAAGAGCTTCGAGAGTATCGGTACGAACAGCGGAAATCGTTCGAGGATCGCGTGCGCGCGGCGTATTGGGAGACCCGCGCGTGGATACGGTACGCCAAGTGGGAAGAGGGACAAGGGGACTTGCCGCGCGCGCGAAGCGTGTGGGAACGGGCGTTGGAGCACCACCCGCGAGAGGTGCCGATATGGTTGCAATACGCGGAGATGGAGATGAAGAATAAGGCTGTGAATCACGCGAGGAACGTGCTCGAGCGGGCGTGCGGAACGCTGCCGAGGGTGGATGTGTTTTGGTACAAGTACGTGGCGATGGAGGAGACGTTGGGGCAGGTGGCGGCGGCGAGGCAGGTGTTCGAAAAGTGGATGCGGTGGGAGCCCGAACACACGGCGTGGTACGCGTACGTGAAGATGGAGACGCGGTATGGGGAAACTGCGCGGGTGCGGGATATCTTTCAGAGGTACGTGCAAGTGCATCCAGACGTCAAGGCGTGGACGCGATGGGCCAAGTTTGAGTTTTCTAGCGGGGATCGAGAAAAGGCGCGAGAGGTGTACGAGGCGGCGGTGGAGTTTTTGAGAAACGAGCCCGAGGTCGGGGAGTTGTACGCAAACTTTGCTAAGTTTGAGGAGATGTGTCGCGAGGTGGAGCGCGCGAGAGCGATTTATAAGTTTGCGTTGGACAATTTGCCGAAGGAGCAGGCGGAGAGCGTGTACAAGGAGTTTATGAAGTTTGAAAAGATGCACGGCGATCGCGAGGGGATCGAGGACGTGGTCGTCGGACAGCGACGATTCAAGTACGAGGAGGAAATCTCGAAAAATCCGCTCAGTTACGACACGTGGTTCGATTACGTCAGATTGGAGGAGAGCGCGGGTGACATGGCCAAGACGCGAGAGGTGTACGAACGCGCCATCGCCAACGTACCTCCCGCGAACGAGAAACGGTTCTGGCAGCGATACATTTACCTGTGGATCAACTACGCATTATACGAAGAGCTCGAGGCGAGAGATGTCGAGCGCACGCGTGAGGTGTATCGGGCATGCTTGAAGGTGATTCCGCACGCCGAGTTTTCCTTTTCCAAGATTTGGATCATGGCGGCGAAATTCGAGCTTCGTCAGCGTCGACTCGACGCGTGTCGAAAGATTTTCGGTCTCGCCATCGGATTAGCCCCCAAAGCGAAGATTTTCTCGACATACATAGACATCGAGTATCAGCTCGGCAACATCGAAAGGTGCCGAACGCTCTACGAAAAGTACTTGGAAATCGAACCCCAAAACTGCTCGACGTGGATCAAGTACGCCGATCTCGAGCACACGCTCGGCGAAGTCGATCGTGTGAGATCCATCTACGAGCTTGCCGTCGATCAGGGCATGTTAGACATGCCGGAGGTGTTGTGGAAAGCGTACATTGATTTCGAAACCTCGGAGGGCGAGAGAGACAAGACGCGCGCGCTCTATGAGCGACTCCTCGAGCGCACCAAGCACGTCAAGGTTTGGATGTCCTACGCTCGCTTCGAGGCCACTCCGATCGTCGTCGTCGACGAAGACGCCGACGAAGCCACCATCGCCGCCGCCACCGCCGCCGCCGAGCGAGACGAGCACGAGTGTCTCGAGTCTCGTCAAGCCAAGAGCCGCGCCGTCTACGAGCGCGCGCTCAGAGAACTCAAAGACGCCGACCCAGACGCCAAAGAGGAGCGCGTCGTGCTCCTCGAGGCTTGGAAATCCTTCGAATCCACCCTTCCTCCCGAATTCTCCCAGGTTGCCGACGTCAAGGCGAAGCTTCCCAAGCGCGTCAAGCGCAAGCGCTCCGTCGCCGACGACGACGGCCGCGAGCTCGGCCAAGAGGAGTACTACGACTACGTCTTCCCCGACGACGCAGGGGCGAAACAACCGTCGCTTAAACTCCTCGAGGCGGCGTACGCGTGGAAAAAAGCCAAGGCGGCCGAATCCGCGCGCGCCGACGACGCCTGAGCGCGCCCCCGAGGTTTGTGTCGACACTTTGTAGATAAATACACACACTGTTTGCCCATATATGATAAAACACACCCGGGAGCGTCTCCGCCGCAAAATCAAAATCAAAATGGTCGCGCGCGAATGGCATCGATCGCGCCGCATTCGACGTCGCGAGCCGTCGACGCGCGGAAACGAAGAAACGGCGCGCGCGCGAACGAAGCGAGCACGTCTGCGTTTGCGTCTCCCCGCGCGTCGGTCGAGCGAACGCGCGAACACCGGACGCGGGACTCCCCGCCGTCATCGAGCGCGGGCCCGAGCGCGACGACACGCGGATCACCGAGGTGATTCCGCGCTGCGCCAGCGATTCAGCGCGCGGCGACTCCTTCGCGCGCGCCGCGGGGCGCGCGAGCGAGCGGAGGAGGGACCGCCGGGTCCGCGCGAGCTCGAGGGAGATTCGTGGCGGCGCCGGGGCGGGGTTTGGCGAGACGCCGCGGAGGGACGGCGTCCCTCGCGAGCCGTAACGCGCGAGTGCGCTCGATCAATTCTCCGGGAGAGTCGTTATCGGAAGAACTCGCGATGGCGCGAGCGGCGTTCGAGGCGGCGCTGCCGACGTCATTCACCGATATGACGGCGGAGGAGGCGAAGCACTGGCGATCGACGCACGCGAGGATCGCCAACGGACCGGTCGTTCCGCAGCAGTTGATCGGAGGCACGCCGATGATCGATCTGAGCGCGTTCAGTGCGAACCCAAAGGTTCGGATTTACGGCAAGTGTGAGTATTTGAATCCGTCTGGAAGCATCAAGGATCGAATCGCTCAGGAGATTCTGAACCGAGCGTTGGAGACGGGCGAGCTCAAGGAGGGTATGACGGTGGTGGCGGCGACGAGTGGGAACACGGGCGCGGCGATCGCGATGGCGTGCGCGATTCGTGGGTTTCCGTACATCGTCATCACGAATCAGAAGACGAGTAAGGAGAAGATTGACGCGATGAAGGCGTACGGGGGAGAGGTCATCGTAGCGCCGAGTGGGGTTCCCGCGGATCATCCGGATCATTATCAAAATATTGAGTCGACGATGTGCGCAAAAAATCCGAATTATTATGGTGTCAACCAATACGACAATCCGTACAACGCGGACGCGTACGAGAAGACGCTCGGACCGGAAGTTTGGTCGCAGACGAAGGGGGCCGTGACACACTTTGTCGCCGGCGGTTCCACGGGCGGTACCATCACCGGTACCGGTCGGTATCTTAAGAGCGTCGATCCGACGATTAAGATTGTCCTGGCCGATCCCAAGGGGAGCGTTCTGTGGGACTACTTCGTCAACGACGTCCCGGAGGAGGAACTCGAGCCAAAGAGTTGGGAAGTCGAGGGCGTCGGTAAGGATTCCATCCCCGGAGTTCTCGACACGGACGTCATCGACGGTGCCGTTCTGGGTGACGACAAGAGCTCTTTCCGCACCGTGCGCATGGTGGCTGAGTCCTCGGGCGTCTTGCTCGGTGGTAGCTCTGGTTTGAACCTTCACGCGGCGCGCGTGCTCTCGAGCCACATCGAAGAGGGTACCATTGTCACAGTCTTGTGCGATAGCGGCGTCAAATACTTGTCCAAAATCTTCAACGACGAGTGGCTTGAGGCCAAGGGGCTCGACGCCCAGTTGAAAGACGTGACCGAGTACGAAGTGCATTGGAAGAACGGCGACAGTAAGCCGACGGAGGAGGAGGAGAACGACAGCTTGTGGGGCCGAGACCAAGAGGAGAGGGAGCTCCGATTCCTCGACGAAGTCGCCACACACATGGTCGAGTACCACAGAAATTCGATTCGAGGCGCTGGACCGGTGAGCATTTACAACACGCCGGCCGATCTTCGCAAGATGTTCGAGGAAATCGGCGTGCCTTTGGACCTGCAAAAGAATGAAGAGCGCACGTCCATCGCGAACCTCACCACGGCGCTCAACGCCGTCGCGAACAACAGCGTGCGAAGCTCGCATCCGATGTTCATGAATCAACTTTACGCCGGTGTTGACCCCATCGCGCTCGCTGGTGAGTGGGCATCGAGCGCGTTGAACTCCAACGTGCACACGTTCGAAGTCGCTCCGATTTTGACAGAGATTGAACGCTCGATGTTGGCGAAGATTGCGTCTCTCTGGCTTGGAGAAAACGCCGACGGATCCGCTCCCGATCACGACGGCCTCTTCGTTCCGGGAGGATCGATCGCCAACTTGTATTCTATGATATTAGCGCGCGAACGAGCGTGCCCGGAAGCCAAAAAGACTGGCATGCCGCAAGGGTACGTCGCCTTCTGCTCCGAGCAGTCGCACTACTCCTACAAAAAGTGCGCGCACATGATCGGTCTCGGCATGGACAACATGATCAAGGTTGACTGCGGCAAAGACGGCGCCATGCTTCCGGAAGCGCTCGAAGCTGCTGTGCAAAAAGCCAAGGCAGATGGCAAGACACCGTTTTACATCGGCGCCACCGCCGGGAGCACCGTGCTCGGCGCGTACGATCCCTTCGGCGCGCTCGCTGACGTGTGCGCCAAGGAAGACATGTGGTTACACGTCGATGGTGCGTGGGGTGGCGCGGCGCTCGTCTCTAATAAGCACAAGCACTTGATGAACGGCGTCGAGCGTGCCGACAGTTTCTGCTGGAACCCGCACAAGATGCTCGGCATTCCGCTGCAGTGTTCCATCATCTTGAGCAAAAAGTCTGGCTCGTTCATGGCGGCCAACTCGTACAAGGCGGATTATCTCTTCCAACCCGACAAGAACAACACCGAGGCCGACCTCGGCGATCGCACCATTCAATGCGGTCGCAAATCGGATTCGCTCAAGTTGTGGTTGACGTGGAAGTACCGCGGCGACGCCGGATGGGAACAACTCGTCGATCGCGCCTTTGATCTCGCCAAGTTCGTCGAGAACGAAGTCGTCAACGACACCACGGGCGCGTGGGTGCTCGCCACTCCCGCGCAGTGCGCCAATGTCGGCTTTTGGTACGTCCCGCCTCGACTTCGTCCGTTCGACAAGTCCACCGCCACGCCGGAACAATTCGCCGAGCTCGCCAAGGTGGCTCCCAAGCTCAAGGATCGCATGCACCGCGCCGGCGACGCCATGATCGGGTTCCAACCCGTCCCGGCGCTCAATTTACCAAACTTTTTCCGTCTCGTCCTCCCGAATCCTCGCCACAACAGCGAGGAAAAGATGCGCGCCCTCATGCGCCGCATGGACGAGCTCGGCGCCGACCTCTAGCGTCGGCCGTCCATCGCCGCGACGCACGACGATCGAGACATCGAAACGTTTCGATGCCTCTCGTTTCGTCCGACCGTTCACCGCGACCGTCCTCGTACTCACACGTGTAATGCCGAGTTAACGCATGACCGACACGCGTTTAAATTAAAACATGAAGAGAAAATTCGCGACGACAGACACCGACTCGCCGTCGTCTCGCGCCATGCGCGTGAAAACGCTCGAGATCACCTGGCACAACGTGGACAAGACAAACGTGAGAACTTTCGTCGAGACGAGACGGCACGTGCGCTCGCGCGCGTCGCGATGATGGAGCGATGAACGTCGACTAATCAAACGTGTGTCGCGCGACAATCAGAAACCAATCTATTCGTGCGATTTCAACCCACGCACGGGCGTCCTCGCCACCGCGGGCGCGGACACCGAGATTAAATTATGGCGCGTCGCTGTCTCGTCCGCGTCCACGTCCACTGAGGGCGCGATTGACGCCGACGCGGACGACGCGTCGTGGGCGACGGCGACGCACCTCGAGACGCTGACGGGTCACGCCAAGGCGGTGAACTGCGCGAGATGGAACGCGCGCGGTGACGCGCTCGCCTCGGCGGGGGACGCTGGAGATGTGTACGTGTGGAGAGAGCGAGAGGGGACGAACTCGCACGGTGATGCGGTGGGATGGCGACCGGTGAAGACGTTGCGAGGCCACGCGGACGACGCGACGAGCGCGTGTTGGGGACCGAACGACGCGTTAGCGACGTCGTCGGTGGATAACACGGTCATCGTGTGGGACGCGGTGAGTGGACAGGGGTTGGTGCAGTTGCGTGAGCACTCGCATTACGTGCAGGGGGTGGCGTTTGATCCGAGAGGAGAGTACGTGGTGACGCAGAGTCCGGATAGGACGGCGCGCGCGTACGCGGTGACGGGAGGCGGACGCGTCGATTCGAAGAATATCAAGCAAGTCAAGGTGATCAAGTGCGTGGATGCGCCTGGTGTTGAGGGTGGCGCGATGTCAATGTTTCACGATGATTCCATGACGTCGTTTTTTCGTCGGCCGGAGTGGTCGCCGGATGGTTCCTTCGTCGCGCTTCCGGCGGGAATGTTTCGTCGGCCGGGCGCCCAGCGCGCGATGAACGCGACGTACGTGTTCGCTCGAGGTAACTTTAACGTGCCGGCGATGCACCTGCCCGGAGGCGAGTCACCTTCCGTGTGCGTGCGGTTCAATCCGAAGGTGTTCGAGCGGCGCGCGGGTGAGAAGAAGTCCCCGCCGCTCACGGATTTGCCGTATAGAATCATCTTCGCCGTGGCGTCGCAAGACAGCGTCTGCGTCTACGACACGGACGAGACGGAGCCGATATGTTACGTCGCGGGCATTCATCTAGCCTCCATCACCGATTGCGCGTGGTCTCCCGACGGACGCGTGCTTGTGGTGACGAGCACGGATGGTTTCGCGAGCGTCGTCGCCTTTGACGAGGACGAATTGGGCGCGCCGGCGGAAAACGTACGATTCGATGCTCCGTCGGCGAACGCCAGTGTGGTGAAGCCCGCGCCCGTGGAAGCGACGCCTGTGGCTGCCGCTCCAATCGACGCCGCTCAGCCCGCACGCATCGCACCGACGCGCATCGCGCCGACACCGCTTTAGAAAAACTTGAATAGAACACGGCGAAGATTATCTGTGAATACGATTTCGTGTACATTTTATGAAAAACATATGCACCCGGTGTGTGTTACTAATAGTTGAGCGTGAACCGAGCCTGGTCCGCGTCTCCCCCCACTGTATTTGATTTCTAAAAACTGATGAACATGCGTAGTGCCCTCGTATCGTACGTAGCACATTTCAGATCGGCGTGGGAGATTCTTAAGGCAATCTCGCCACGGTCCAGTCGCTTGATTTTACACGCGCCGAGCGACGCTTCGTCGTAGGTGTCGACGGCGCGTTGGGATCCCCGGAAGATCCATTTACCATTTCGTGATTATTTTTCCCGTTGTTGCCGTAACCGAAGGCGCAGCCCACCGAAGAGACAAAGTTCTTGACGAGCGCACCCGCCTTTGCCGCGGCGGCGCCCATCGGTGATTTGACGGACTTTGCCTCCGATCGGCGACCAACGCTATCGTCGAAGACCGCATTCTCCGCGGGAGACTCGAGCTTTTCAGCCTTGACGGACTTCGGCGAACGCGTCGGCAACCGAGCGGCGGCGGTGGCAGGTTTGCTCTGCTTCTTGACGGTTGGTTCCTTTTTCGGCGTCTTCTGTTCCTTGACCGGAACGACCGGCTTGGGTTGGTACTCGACCACTTCCCAGCCGTGCGCGAAGAGTTCGTCGAGCGGTTCGAATGAGATGGTCAGAGGCTTTGACACCGCGTCGTCAATCGCGGCTTGGACGCGACGTCGACGCTTCGTCGCGGCGGGATTGAAACAAGGACGGCGGCGACGCTTTTTCTGCGCCTCGGCCTGTTCCACTCTGACTGCTCGTTCCTGTTGCTGCCTGAAAACCGCCTCGAGATTGAAACAGAATAAATAAGCGAGTTGCTCTGATTCCGTCGCGACCTCTGGACGCTCTCTGAGCCGCAACGGCGGCACCGGATCAAAACGCTTCAGAAGAGGTTTTCCTCCATTCTTCCAACGCTTTTTGAGCCAGTAACGGTAGACTTTGCAAATCACCTCAAAAGAAGGGGCGTGTTTGCATATCTTGAAAATTTTCTCGTTGATTTGGTTAATGGTTTGGATTGCGTTCTTGAGCTCACTCTTGCCACCAATCCGGGGGCGCGACACCTGCGCGACGCGTCTGGAAAAGAAATATCCAGCGCGACGCAGTTTTCCCACTTGGGCGCGGGTGTCGAGATCACTGCTCTTTAAGTTTTCCGACTGCTGACGATCCGTGTTCGACGCGAGCCGACGTTCGATCAAATCGTCGGCGGATTGCGTCGATGAGTCATCATCGCCGTTTTCAGACGGAATGCTTCCAGACTGAGACGTACGCTTGAGCAAAAACTCTGCGCTTCCGCTCGGTGTCAACGGCGCGGCCGTCTCGGACGAGCTTTGGTTCGAGTTTTCGTCGTGCAAATCCAACGGATTCCAACCCTCGACCTCAGACTTCAAATTGACGAGCTGTCCGTCGCCCAACTGCGCGTTTGAGGCCCAGTGCAAAACATCCTCCATTTTGCTCTCCGGCGTGTTCACCGCACCGAACACGCTCCCGAGCACAACCTGTGCCGCCTGTTCTTGCGTCGGAATCGCGGATGAAGCCCAAGAGGTTTCTTCAAACGTGTCAAAGAGCTTCTCCAAGTGTTCCGGGCGCATGTACTGCGCGTTCGGCGTCGTCGCGCACACCGTCCCCTTCCCTTCGAGCGGCTCCGAGTTCATGTGTTCGAGCCACTCAAAGTCGGCCGGCGTCGCTTCATACATCGGCGCGGTGGTTCCCGGTCCGTAACGGTTGAGCTGGTGATCGGCAACGTTTTCGCGCAGGTACGCGTTCGGCTGTCTGAATCCCCCCGCGTGCGACATTTCATAATCCGCGACCTCGTGAAAGCTCGGCACATGAATGTCCACCTTTTGCGCAAAGTAGTTGCGCGCCGGCTTTGCTTTCTTCGCGTCTTTCTTACCCCCTCTTCCCGGTGAAGCGGCATCCCCGCGCTTCCTCTTATCGCCACCCTTCCCGTTAGACTTGCTCGCCTTGGGCGCCTTGGGCGCAGACGGTTTCTGCACTCGATTCGCCTTGGCGTGTCTTCTATTATCTCTCACCCCGCACGCGTTACACAACGTCTTCGGCCCATCCGGTCCGTTCCGCCACAACGGCGTCGTGTGCGTGTTACAGTGCGCGCACCGCTTCCCCGCCACGCCGGGCAACAACTGCCCCGACGTCGACGCGTCCATCGCCTGCGTCATCGTCTCGTCTCGTCAGTCGCTCGTTCGCATCGCGTCGCGTCGCGTCGCGTCTTCTTCTCTTTTTGTACTCCTTTCATTCACCACCCCGTTCCCTCGCGCACAGAGTCGTCGCGTCTTCTCCTCGCGCGCTCTGGGTTTTCCCCAGTCCCCCGGGACACAGAGAGAGGGGGACGGAGCGATTATTGTCGACGCGTCTCACGACGCGCGCGACGACGCGACGACGCGACGACGCGCGCGACGACGCAAACGACGCGAGAGATACCACCACGCGCGCATCGTCCCATCATCGCGCGTCGCACGCGCGCGTCGTCGCGACGACACGTCGTCCTCATCCCCCCGCGACGACTCCGCGCGGGTGCGCGAATTAATTGAATTCCCACCCCCCGTCGACACCGCGCCGACGCGCGCGCGTCGCGACGAGACGCGACACCCATCGCACGAAATACTCCTCACGTCACGAGCGCGCTCGCGCGCGAATCACCGACCGCATCGCGCCGTACCTCGACCGATGGCCGCGGACCACCGACAATCTCCGTGACCGCGGTTCCGCGCGTCCTCGCGCGCGGTCCCCGACGAACGACCGCGCGCGGCGGTTCCCGTCCGATCGGCGACCGATCGGCGACCGAACGGCGAACGAGCAAAAAAAAGCCCGCGCGCTCGCCTCGCCTCGCGCGCGCTCGCCTCGCCCCCGGGACGCTCGCGCGCGCGTCGTCCCGAACTGTCGAACCTTCCATCCGCGCGCGCGCGATGGATGCACCACCGAGGGGACTCGATGGTGAGTCACGACCGGTCGTGTGTCTATTGTGACGCGCGCGCGCGCGGGGAAAAAGAGGGGACGATTCGGTGTACTGCGTCGTCTCGAAGACGATGAAGAGACGCGCGGGTGACGGACGAGGGCGCGATGATGTCGCGCGCGTGGGGGTCAATCGACGAGTCATGAACCGTCGAGTCAGTGAC
>MDTD01159614.1_pt1 | contig 33065 bp, 28 predicted proteins | sample 811221 | NCBI WGS metagenome assembly MDTD01 (sample SAMN05326646, study PRJNA326480) | marine metagenome | isolation source: seawater | place: Pacific Ocean: South West | collected 2011
ACGGTCCCCGATCGACCAGATCGAGGGAGAACTCATGTCGCTTACACCGCGGGATTTACCCGATGTCCGTTGCCACTGCACTTTGAGCAATTTTGACGCTGCCGTCACCGGACTTATGGCAAATCGGGGGCTTTCACCCGATCTGTTCAAACGTTGGCGGGGGGATCTACTCAACATCGCGCACGTCTATTTCCCGCTTACCAATGGTAGAAGAGTCACCCTGCGTTTGGAGACGACAGATCAGGACGGTTGCCCACGTTTCCATACCGACGGAACACACCTTCGACTCCTCTGTACCTATCTGGGCCCGGGCACAGAGTGGCTCCGCAATGACCAGGCTGACAGGGAGGCGCACCTTGCTGGCGAGCCCAACAGCAAGATCCTCCTCACCGACCAGCCATCCCAGCTCGGACGATTCTGTATAGGATTACTCAAAGGGTCTGCCTTCCCGGGAAACAGCCTTAACGGCCTGATCCACCGGTCACCGCCTTCTCAGGGGCCGGGCATCACCCGAGTGCTGTTTTGTTTGGACTCCTAACGGTCTGCAAGGACTACCCAAATTCGAAAAGGCAATGACCTAAAGGGCCTCATTCAAAACAACAAAATGAAAGTTGATGCTACTTTTGACCTCTAGGTTTTGACAGGCAAGTAAATTGAATATTGGTGTTGCAGTGGCAGGGTCCGCTGAGCTCCTAAGGATTCAGCTGTCTGACTGTAAAGCGTCAGCAACTGCCAAATAAAAGCTCAGAATGCCGAATTCCGATCGTGGCCCGAGCATAGCCATCGGGAGCGAGGCTACCCAATTAGACTCTGATAGCAGCAGTGGGTTGAGACGCATCTTTCGTTCGTCAGAAGCATTCAGAATGGGCTCGTAGAGACTGGTGCGCACCAGGACCATGTCGTTTTTTTGGTCCACCAAAATATATTGGCCGTCAAAGCCTATGGTCATTAGCAAAACGTTTTCGCAGTCAGCTGATGCCGTGAAAGGCTGAGTGTCGCAGTACGCCCAAAACTGGTTTCGATAGGTCTCTTTCTGATCCAGTATGGCCGATATGTACGACCCGTAATGCTTACCCTCGGAGGTTTCGACGGCACCCAGTAGCAGCATGTAGCCGAATTTGGCGAGGTCCTTCGCTGTCGTATCAAGGCAGCAGTAGGTCAGAAAGTTGCCATTAGCCTGCCCATCCGCGACATCATCTCGCCACCAATCCGCCTCGATAAACAGAGGCTCAAACAGATTTTGTTGCGCAAAGAGGCCCGGATCCTGTCCCGTTGCGCGGAACAGTATTTCTCCCAGAAGCTGGGTATCACAGTTGGAATAGTAGAACTGTCCGGATTCGTAAAACCCGCCAGCTGGCGGCGACACCCACGGATAAAACTCTCCGGGTACGGCAAAGTCCCGATCAATGCATCCTGATAACTGATCGGCGGCATACACGATGTTGCCGCCAGAGGATGCGCTGAAGAAATCACTGCACTCTCCCACCACGCCCGCTTCGGCACTCGAGCATTTCGGTACGAGGCCGGAGCGCATATCAAGAAGTTGCTGAATGGTGATGTTCGCCCGATCGTCTCCTCGCCACTCATCGATAAAATCTGATGCCGGTTGCGACGCGGATTCAATTAACCCTTGCTCAATCGCCATACCCATCAGGACGCTGGTGAATGACTTGGCCGTCGACCAGGACGTTACCGGGCTATCGGCATCTCTCGCGCCGTAAAGATTCTGCCAATAGCCTGCGTTCTGCGCCTCGGGCAGGGCAGAGATCGATGCAAGCGTTGCCGCCTCTCCATCAGTGATGCCGCGATACTGCTCCTTCACTAATTTGCCATCTTTAATCAGCAGCGCCGCCTGGCTGTAGAAGCCATCGGTCATGGCGTATTCAAATGCGCTGGCAAGCGGCCCCTCGTCAAACCCAGCCTCTGAAGCAGTCGCCTGCTCCCAGATATCCGGATGCGGGGATTCAAACGCGGGAGGCGACGTTGTAGTAACGGTCGTATCGGTTTCTGAGGAGCCACCGCCGCCACCACAGGCGACCAGAAGTGAAGCGATAGTTAAAGCAGAGAGCTCTTTGAGGAGTCGCACAACGCTGCCTATGATCAAAGTGTGACAGGAACCCTACGAGGGTTTCGGGCAGAACACCAGTTGCGGGGTATCGGATCGACACTCCGCAACTCTCCTGCGCAACAGTCGTTCCCGATGCTCAGCACTGCATTAACAAGGCTATTAAGCCGCGAGCCAGCGCCCCAAATGCGCATACATTGGCGCGAGCAATCCAAAGTCACCAATACAGGGGCGCCAGCCCAAAAGGTAGGGGTAGCGCTCGAAGTGCGTATTCATAGCATCGAGGTATTCAAGGTACAGGGCCTCTACCACAGGCTGACTCTGCTCGGTCACTCCAAATATCGTCGCCGCGTCGCGCATGCGATTCATCATCGCCTCAGTTTTTTCCTCACGCTCAGGCACATCGCGCTGCGAGTGCAAAAAGTGATAGCGCACAAACGTGAGGTTGTCGTCTGGGAAGTTCCAGCGGTAATGCATGGCGGGCCGCAGGAGTCCGTCGGTGCCAATCACATCAAACAATGCGCTGATCACTTGCTGCCGCGCACCGGGGGGCTGACAGGGACGACCATTCGCCGCCTCAAAGTGCTCGATGATAGCAGCCCCATCGCGAATCACTTCACCCTCTGCTGTCACCAAAGTGGGAATGGTGGGCAGTTTGCCTTTAGGGAGCACCTCCGCTTTGAAGCTCTCGTGCCCCGTCGAACGCTCCTCGAAAGGTATGCGGTTTTTGATGAGGTAACTGCGCGCGCGCCCTGAGTAGAGCGAGTGCGGCATGGCATAGAGGATGTGCGGCCGGTCCACGCTAAAGTTTTCGCCTCGTACAGTAGGGCGCCGCAAATAGTAACAGGTTGATTAGCCTGAAAAGCCTCACCTATAACTCTTGGCGACGAAGCTAATGAATCGTATTGGGTCATCAATGGTTGATGTGACCATGCCCCAGCGGTATTTCCAACATCTTGTTCTCACGCTGATAGCCCTCGCACGCAGTCAGTGCCTTTTTGCACTCGTGCCGGCTTCCACAAATGTGTCACCTAGTGCTACTGTCTTGGTGCTCACATTCAGATCTGAACGGATGCAGACATGACCAAAACCCTCTTTGCCATTCTGGCTGCAACGATAGCCATTCATTTCAGCAGTGGCCTTTCCGCAGGTTATTACAGTGGTAAAGGTGTCATCGCGAACTGCGGGAGCGACACCACCTACGACAACGGCTGGTGCGCTGGTTACCTGGGCAGTTGGGCAGATGGCGACATCGACATGGTTCGCAGAAAAGCCTGTATACCGTCAGACACTAGCATTGGCACGCTAAAAGCCGTTCTAATTGAGTATGCGGAAGCGAATCCACAAGATGTTGAAGCGATGAGCGGTGGAGAGTTGCTGCAAAGAGCTTTTAGCAAAAAGTGGCCCACTGACTCGACTGACGACACTGCCTCTCAAATCTACCGCAAGACCTGCTGAGTCTGGATCAGAGCATGGAGCGCTTCACGTTAGAAGCCCGCTGTATAGTGGCGGGCACTGAGACTAGTGCTCACCGACGCTCCGCAACATGCGGTTAGCGTGGCGCTCAAGACGATCCAATTCCCGGCGTGAAGCGTCGAGCTGGCATGTCAGTCTAGATGACGCACTAAGGTATACAAGATTTCCCTCGCGCAGCCATTCCGGTCGTCGCGCTTCCTGATTAGCAACCTTGTTCCGCTGTGCCTCGATGCCTCGCTTCACGCCCGTCACCCTCACCCTGTGCTCATTTGTGGATATCGGACGATTCCAAGCCGGCTTGATGGAAAAAAGTTCTGCACAATCGGTCCAAGACCGAGCATCACATCCCTTTAAAAAATGAATGAAGCATGAGACGAGTCCAGACCAATGCCGTTAAATCAATATCCTCTTGCCCTTGCATGAAAACCGGCTTATTGCATTTTGCATTTATTTTGCATATTGCTATAGTATGGCCAAATTGGAGGATATGTCATGGATAGACTCTCACCTCAGCCGCCACTTTCCGTCGAGGAGAAAATCGCGCTAGACGCCGCGATCAAAGACCTATGCGGCTCTGGCGCCCACTGCCGGACACGCCCAAGAGAGCTCACGGCCTCATTGAGAGGCAAGCAAGCCCTCATTGTGCTGAGCGTGTCAGTTGCCTCAATACTCGGCACTCACGCCGCATGGATTAGCGCGGGGTACTGACAATTGTCCGGGAGAGCGTGAAATTCGCGACAGTCGTGCGAATCAAAAGTGGTGATATTTGCTCTTTTATGCAATGCCACTTCACGGGAAGATCCAAGCATTACTAGATATTGTGTTGGTTATCTCGACGCACACCACATGAGGTATAGACCCATGCTCACGCAAGTTGTTGAAGTGTCAGAATCAAGGCGATCCCTTAAACATATGCAAGCTGACCTCGATCGCATCGAACATGACCTAGAGCTCGCCAACCGTCGCTTTATAAAAAGTCGGCCCAACGCCTGGGCGCGTGCTCGTGCGACGACGGCCATCTACATAGCTAATATCCGAATACAGAGCCGCTTTAAGTTCTGGCTCCTGCCCGACCAAGACTGATCAAAGACCCCCTCTCTGGGCGTGGCTTCGAGCGCAGTACCACTCCAAACTGTGCTCATCAAAACTCCATAACCACCACTTGGACTCAAAATACTAAAGCCTTTGACCATTTCAGCCGATGGTTCCTTTGGTGCAGGATGCAAACAAGGCTGAGGTCATTATGGTAGAGCAGGTGGTTGACTTTGAAGAGTTCCGCGCCAAGAAAGAGCTGAGGAAAAGTGATCAAGAAGTACTCAGAATCAGCGAGGAAGTAGGCTCGGCAGCGGTGGCATTAGTGCGAGAGTTCTCCGAGAAATACCCTGACTTACCGGATACGTTCTTTGCATTTTTAATCAACCAGCAGCTGCTATCTACCGCTTGCAGTGGAGCTGAAACAGGGCACGAGGGTTCAAAGCGCCTCCTTAACCACGCGCTAAATTTGCTTGAGGTGTACGAGCGCTACCTCAATGAGAAAGGGCAAAGTTTTAAGACTGCCCCACGTACGTTGTCTGCCCCGGAACCCGTTACGCAGTTGCACTGAAACAACAGCGTGCGTCAGTACAAACTTTTAGGCAACAGAACAGATATTGGGGCTTTCGCTTATCGCGCAGACACCGCTCCAACCCCGGATAAGGCTAGTCCAACCCCTCTTTGTCGGCCATTTCACCGAGATCAGTGCCAGCCTTTTTCTTTCTAAACCCTCTGAACACACTCGCAAAGACAAACACTACCGAAGCAAAGAACGCCGCAAATACGCCGTTAAACCAACCGGTTGCCATACAGCCTAGATAAGTGCCAACACCCAGCAACACGGCTACAAAGGATCTCATAGCATATCCTCAACGAGAGTACATGAGCACTATAAACGGCACCGAGGGCCCTCGCCATTGGTCTCAACACGTCACGTGCTTTTCAAGTGCTGGGAAGGCTCGTAGGCACGCTTCCTAGCGACTATGCTGTCTACAATCTTTGAAACGTCAGGGAAATAGCTGGTTCAATTTTTAACGCGATTTTCTGCTTGATGCGCGTTAAGCTCTGGCGTAAACCAATCGGAGCGAAATTGCATCCGATATCAGTTGCAGCAATAACAATGAGGGCTTGGCAATGTCTGACAGCACCGGCGCACCCCAATCTCAAGAAGGGGGCATCTTTGCCGCTTTCCACGCACTTACGCTGAAGGGGCTGGAGCAATCTTTACTCGACGCAGAGGCCCGCTATGAACGCGGAGAAGCACTTGCGGATCCTGCCCCCAGCCTCAACTGGGCTGTTACCAATCAGGCAATGGCTGACGAGAGCGGAACACCTCCCTCCATTGAAAAACTGCTTCAGGAAGAGGTCATCCTTTGGCTGAGCGTTGGGAACGAAAAATTAGAAATTGTCCCGGGCAGTGATCACGCCACAATTCAGGCATCAGCCCTGATCGATGCGCTAAAGGAAATGCAAAATATGGTGCATGGTCTTGCTGTGGACCGCTCCTCAGAGCTTGCCACTCAGTTCCACCAAATCGCCATCGCGCAGGCCAACCCCACAACCCCGCCCGAAGATGAGGGCAAGTCTGCGTGGGAATACGACTCAGCTTCTGACCGATACATCGCGATCTAGTTCTCACCACTGCGAAACAAACGCATAGCGTGAGAGCTTCGCAACCATCGTCTGATTGCGGCGGAGCGTCTTGTAGGAACTGACATGAACCTTATGACTTTACTGGATCTGGCCAGCCTCTTTTTCATACTCGGCAGCTTGTTTTCCATCGCTGCCGTTGTGAGGTTCCAACCCAGCCAATTGAGGTTAGTGGCCGACGCCGCACTGCCAATTGGGTTAATTGGGTTTTTAATCGGCGTCATCAGCATGCTTGCTGCTGAAGCCGACTTAAGCCGCATCGCCCCTGCGCTGGCAATTGCAGTTCTTACCGTCTTATATGCAGGTACGATACGGTTACTACTGGCAGATACGTTAAATCAAGCGGCGCCCACAGAGCACTCAATGACAGGCAAAGTATTGGGCACTTTGGGCTTTTTAGCCATGACAGCCTGGGCAATGGTGGCGGTGTCGCCGGCTGGTGCGATCGCGTTCTGGGACCCACTTGTTGCGCTGACACTGATAGGTCTAGCCGGTCTCACATTAGTTGTGGGTCGGCTATTCAGCACTAAGCACTCAAGTGGCTGGGCGAGCAAGCTGAACGGTTTGTCTTGGTTTGGATTCACCGCAGGCGTGGTCGGTGCACTGCCGCATCTGGATAGTCCGGCATCACTTGGCCCCGCAGTTGCGTTCGCTGTCCTCAGCCTGCTGTACACTATGATTGCCCTTATTCTGGGCTTGATCTGGCTACCTAAGGCCATGCCAGCAGATGATGGATCATTACCCACAGGCTTGAGTCTAGCGGCACCCCTCGTTGTTCTTGTCTCGCTAATGTTGGCCGGGTTGGCGCTGACCGTTTTCTGAACATCGCCCTCGCAGACGCCGGCATTCTCCGAGCCTCCAGTGATACAGCGCGCTGTGACTGGCCCAAAGCCCGTAGAGAAGTTCTGGACGGTGGCACGCTAGCCCAACCGGCATATATCAGCCGACCTCTACCCAGCGCATAGCGGTTCTCATTTTGAGCGCCGGTAAACATACACCCGGTATGGAAAAACAGTAATTGGCGTAAAAAATGCTTACTTTTTACTGAACTGACCAACGGGTACCCCATGATATCGCTTGGAACGCTGGCAGAGAATTCCCTGAAAGCTATCAGTGCGTTGACACGCTCAGACAGAGCTGTCAATCAGGCTACAGAAAGATTGGCGACGGGGGAGAAAATTAATCACGCTGCAGACGATGCGGCGGGAAGGGCCATGGCCGCGCGCATGCAATCGCAAATTGTCGGCTTGCAGCAGGGCATTCAAAACGGGCTTGATGGCATTAACTTGGTAAGGACGGCGGACTCTGTTCTGGGAGACTTGATCGACATTACCCAGAGGATGCGTGAGCTGTACCTTCAGAAAGCAAATGGCACTCAGGGGTCTGCCGAGCAGGCGATCATTCAGGATGAAATTGATGGCTTGCGGCTGTCGCTCACCGAGCTTGCCAGACAAAGTGAATTCAACGCAGAGCCCCTCTTCATGGAAGCGCGGCAAGTGCCCTTTATAGTCGGGGCGAACATGAACGGCCCCATCACAGTCGACTTACCGAAACTCGTGAATACGACGGACACGCCCAAGTCATTTGAAAACGGCGACTTTGAGGCGGACGCCCCAGGGTCGGCATCGATCACTGGATGGGACATCGTTGAACAGGTCATCATCTTTGGCACAGACACTATCGCGGGACACGCAACACCCACCGACACTGTCTCAACGGGCACGGATCAAAATACACCGAATAACCCAGGCAGTATGGAAGTCACGCCATCCAGCGCTCAATACAGTCAAGGCTCTCAATCTGTCCGCTTGACCAGCACGGGTATCACTACTCAGGCGGGATACGACACAGTTCGAGGTCCGGCATTGGTCAGTCGCGAATCATTGAATATGAAGGTTGGCGATGCCATGTCATTCGACTGGCGGGCGCAAGGGGGTGGAGACGCCTACGATGTCTATGCCTACCTCTTGAACGTCGACACTGGCGACACCATTGAAATACTAAACGACACTGGTGCGACCGCAGGCGCTACGACCAACTGGCAGTCGGAGAGCATTACCATAGCCGATGAAGGAACCTATCGTTTTGTATTTGTGGGAGGCACCTTTGACGCAACGGGTGGCCAAGCTGCGGGAGCTCAGTTATTTGTCGACAACATTGTCGCCACCACTACCATCACCACCTATGACTATGCTCTGGCCACCGACTCGCTTGCCGCGGTTGATCAATCGATTGGGACGCTTCTGGGCCACAGAGCAGAGTTCGGAGCCACCATCAATCGGATCACACATGCTGTCGACTCTCTAACGATGACAGGGGTCAACCTTGAGGCGAGTCACAGTGTGCTTACCGACACAAACTATGCCGAAGAAACCAGCAAGCTAGCCTCTGCATCTATTATCAATCAAGCAGCGACGAACGTGCTTGAGCAAACCCATGAAGCTTCAAAACGAGTTTTGACCAGCGTCATCCGCTCAACGGACTCTAGATGAGCCGCCCGTAAGCTTTCGGCTTTACCCGAGAAACAACTTTGTCCAGCAGGAGCGCACCAGCCCATCAAAACAATGGCCGGTCAGTGCTGACCCAACGCAGACAGTCGGGTCCTGCGATGCTAGTGTTCTAACCGTCATGGCACAGTTAAAGACGGGGATGGTTTTTGAATTCCAACTCTTCGCAGGACCTTAGTGGCGCCAAACCCATTGGTGGTGTGCTGGGCTGGGTTGAAAGAAAGGGCAACCAGCTGCCCGATCCGGTCTTTCTCTTTTTTTGGTTCATTCTGTTTCTCATCGCGGTCTCGGTTGTCGCGAGTCTCACCGGTATCTCAGCCGCGCACCCCACCGAAATTGATCCCGCCACCGGTAGCCAGCGCATCATTTATGCCTCCAGTCTGCTGTCGTCCGAAAACATTGAGCGGCTATGGGTCGACATGCCAAAAACCTTCACCCACTTCCATCCACTGGGCTACGTGTTGGTCGTGATGCTGGGTGCCGGGGTGGCAGAACGCTCCGGCCTGTTTGCCACCGCCATGCGGGCCGGTGTGCGCGATACCCCAAAGGCATTGCTTACTCCTCTGGTCGTGACCATCGGCATGCTGGGCAACCTCGCGGCAGACGCCGCCTATGTGGTGCTAATTCCACTGGCGGGGATCTTGTTCAACGCCGCAGGCCGGCACCCCATTGCCGGTATCGCAGCTGCCTTTGCCGGCGTGTCAGGGGGCTTCTCAGCCAACCTGTTGCCGGGCCAGCTGGATGCACTGCTCTTTGGCATCACCGAAGTCGCGGTCGAGACCGTCTTTGGCGGCTTCAGCGCCAACATTGCCGGCAACTGGTTTTTTATTGCGGCCATGACGGTGATCTTCGTGCCGGTTATCTGGTTTATCACCGACCGCATGATCGAGCCGAGACTGGGTGCCTTTGATCCGGCTGGCGCATTGCTCGATGCAAGCTCTGACCCCGCCGCACCACTGACAGCGCTCGAGCGAAAAGGCCTGATCAATGCGGGCTGGGCGACCCTATTCGTGTTTGGCCTATGGCTTTACTTTGTCTTTGGGCCTGGCACGCCGCTGGTCAACGAATCTGCCTCGGCCGAGGCGCAGCTGACGCCGTTTTATCGCAGCCTGGTCGCCGCTTTCTTTCTGCTATTTTTACTCGCCGGATGGGCCTACGGTAAAGGCGCCGGCAGTATCTTCGACCATCGTGACCTGGTGAAAATGATGACCGGTGCGATGGAAGATCTGGCCTATTACCTGGTGCTGTCTTTCGCAGCGGCGCACTTTGTCGCCATGTTTGCGTGGTCAGGGTTGGGGCTGATCCTAGCGGTGCACGGCGCTGACTTTCTGGCCGCCACCGAGCTCCCTGCCTGGGTGCTATTGACCACTATTATTCTTATCTCTGCCCTGCTAAATCTATTTGTCGGCTCAGCCAGCGCCAAGTGGGCACTGATCGCTCCGGTGATGGTGCCGATGCTAATGCTGCTGGGCATCTCACCCGAGATGGCCACCGCCGCCTATCGCGTGGGAGATAGCGCGACCAACATCATCACGCCGCTGATGGTGTACTTCCCGCTGATTTTAATTTTCTGCCAGCGCTGGCAGGCGAGCTTTGGGCTGGGCAGTCTGGCAGCGACCATGCTGCCCTACTCCATCGGTCTGATGGTCGCCGGGTTACTGATGACCATCGGCTGGGTGGTGCTGGATGTCCCGCTGGGGCCAGGCGCAGGGGTGTTTATTGATATTCCTGGCGCGGCCGTGACTGATCAGTAACCAAACACGCATAAAAGAGCCCGGCACTCGCCGGGCTTTTTTTTGGGAAGCCGCTTAAACGCGTTCAATAATAATCGCTGGCGCCATGCCGCCCGCGGCACACATGGTAATCAGCGCGTAGCGGCCGCCCTGGCGCTCGAGCTCATCGAGTGCCGTGCCCACCAGGATCGAGCCGGTCGCGCCGATGGGATGGCCCAGTGCCATCGCCCCGCCATTGATATTGACCTTTTCGCGATCCAAATCGAGTTTGCGAATAAAGCGCTCAGCCACGACTGAGAACGCCTCGTTGATTTCCCAGACATCGATGTCGTCTTTGGTGAGCCCAGCTTTCATCAGAACTTTCTCTGCGGCCGGTACCGGCGCATTCAGCATCAGCGTGGGGCAATCGCCCATATTGGCCGTGGCAACAATCCGCGCCCGCGGCGTCATACCGCTCTTTTCCATGTAGGCCTCGGAGGCCAGCAACAAAGCGGCGGCGCCATCGACCACACCCGAGGAGTTGCCCGCATGGTGGATATGGTTGAACTCGGTGATCTCGGGGTACTTCTGCTGGATGAGCGCACCATAGGTGGTACCCGCCTCATCCACCGGCACATCCCGCACCACGCTGAAGACCGTCTTCAGCTCTGACAGGCCCTCTTTGGTGGTTTCGGGCCGGGGGAATTCCTCGTGATCTAGTGCGACTGTGCCGTCGGGGTTCTTGACCGTGATCAACGACTTGTCGAAGCGGCCTTCAGCGATAGCCTGCGCGGCCCGGGCCTGACTGACCAGCGCGAGGTCATCGACCGCGTCGCGATCAATACCCTCGAGTGTGGCAATGGCATCGGCACAAACACCCTGCTGTGACTGGGGGTGCATGGCGCGCAGGTCCAGGTTGCCCGAGTCGATCATGGGTGGCTTAGAAGGGTCTGCGATCTGGCCGTGGTAGCTCATCATTTCGGTACCCCCTGCAATCACCAGGTCTTCCATGCCCGACATGATCTGCGCCGCGGCGAGGTTCACGGTAGTGATGCCCGAGCCGCAGAAACGGTCCAAGGTCACACCCGAAGAGCGCACGTCGTAACCCGCATTGAGCGCCGCCATGCGGCCCAGATCACCGCCCTGCTTGCCCGTTTGCGATGAGGTACCCCAAATGATGTCGTCGACCTCGGCGGTATTGAGGTTATTGCGCTCCGCCATCGCGGCGAGCACAGTCGAGCCCAAGTAAGAGGGGTGCAGGTGCGCGAGAGCGCCTTTCCCGACTTTGCCGATCCCGCGGGGGGTGCGGCACGCATCAACAATATAGGCATTACCCATGATTTTTCTCCTGAAGCATCTGACTGTAGCGCGTGATGGCGCCACTTTGATTTATTGGTGACTGCCGGAGCAGTGAAAGGGATCCTGCACGCTACGTGGCGCGATAATGAGGGTCAAGTCTCTGACGCCATCTCTCTCAGCGTGGTTTTGAGAATCTTGCCGATGTGGCTCCGGGGCAGCTCATCCAACTGCTTGAGCGCCGAGATGCGCTGGGTTTTGCCAAGCTCCGCGTTGGCGCGGGCGCAGACCGCAGGGAGGTCCAGCTGCTCACCGCCCGCCGCAACCACAAAGCCCAGCGGTGTCTCGCCCCAGTCCTTCGAGGGAATGCCAATTACGGCGGCATCCACCACTTCGGGCTGTTTTAAGAGCGCATCCTCCAGATCCCGCGGGTAAATATTGAAACCGCCAGAAATAATCATGTCTTTGGAGCGGCCGAGGAGCGTCACGAAACCCTCCTCGTCGACACGGCCAATATCGCCCATGCGCTGCCAACGCTCGCCGTTCTCGTCGTACCAGCTGGCCTCTTCAGTTTTGTCGGGCTGATTCTGGTAACCCGACATCATGGTGGTGGAGCGCCCGACAAGTTCACCAATCTCCCCCGCGGGCAGACGATTCAGTTGCTCATCGATCGTGAACACCTCGCTTCCACCCCAGGGAATGCCCACGGTATGGAGCTTATCGGGGTTGGTGTCAGCGCGAAGCAGACAGACCACACCGCCTTCGGTCATGGAGTAGATCTCGATCAGTGCCCCGGGCATGCGGCGCACCACCTCGGCCTTGAGCTCCGCCGAAAACGGCGCGCTGGTGCAATATTTTAGCGCCATGCTGGAGAGGTCGTACTCATCAAACTGCGGGAAGTCCATCAGCCGTTGGTACTGCACTGGCACCAAAATCGTATGCGATGCCCGATGTTGCTGGGCGAGCTCCAACCATCGCGCGCAATCGAACTTGCGCATCACTACCGCAGTGCCGCCGTAGGCCATGGTGGCCACAAAAATACCCAGCGTGGTGTTGGAGTACATCGGGGTCGACAGCAGCGTCACCTGACCCGGCTGCCCCAGCCCGCTCTCCTCTCCCACCGCCATTTGGTACCAGCGCATTTGGCGGCTATGCACGATGCCTTTCGGGGTGCCGGTCGTGCCGCTGGAATAAATGATGTTGTAGGGGTCGTTGGGTCCGGTTTCGACATCAACAGGTGTCGCGCCCTCATCAGCCATCCAATCGGACAGGAACGGCGCGCCGTCAGAGTCATCCGGTGCATCCATCATCACGTGCTTAAGGGCCGGCAACGCCACACCACTGTCGGCGAGCTCCGCGCGCTTGATATGATCAATAAATAAATGCCCTGCGCCGCTGTCCGTCATCATGGCGGCGAGTTGTTGCGGGGTTGCGGAGGTCGTAAGCGGTGCGGCACAGCCGCCCGCAGCAATGGCGCCGAGATACGCCAGTGCGTAGCGAGTCGTAGTGGTACCGAGGATAGACACCGCCTGGCCTTTTTGCAGACCTTCGGCCTGTAGCTGTACGGCGATACGATTTACCAATGCGGCGGTCTCGCCCCAGCTCAACTGCTCCTCGCCGTCGTCCAGCGCAATGCGCTCGGGTTGATTGGCAGCGTGGGCGTTAATAAGCCAGGCCAGCTCACCATAGGGCTGCTTCAGATATTCCAGCGTGTCAGCAGCCGGCGTTGAGGTATGCAAAGTCATAAATCGCTCGGTTCGTATTCGCGGTCAGGTTGCCAACCGCGTTGTATCACGAGCGTGACTTGAGTGGCAGTGTTCAGGCGTTGGCGCGTGCCGGTTTCCGCTTGCGGCCACCCCGATAAGCTGGCTGACCTTGGCGCTTGGCCGATGGCCCACCCTGTCGTTTCTTGCCCTGTCCATCGCGCTGTTTTCTGGCGCCGGGTTTGGACTTCGCCTTTCTGGGCGGACGTTTGCCCGTAGATTTGACCTCTTTGGTGGGCAATCGATGCTCGGGCTCGAACCCTTCAACCTCTTCCCGAGGCAGCGATTTCTTGATCAGCTTTTCAATCTTCTGTAGCTGCGCTACCTCGTCGGCGCTGACCAACGAAAGCGCAATGCCCGCCTCACCCGCACGCCCGGTGCGGCCGATGCGATGCACGTAATCCTCGGCAACATGGGGCAGGTCAAAATTCACCACGCGCGGCAGTTGCTGGATATCAATGCCGCGCGCCGCGATGTCTGTCGCAACCAATACCTGCAGACGCCCATCTTTAAACTGCTTTAGTGAGCGGGTTCGCGCACCCTGCTTTTTATCGCCATGAATGGAATCGCTGGCGATACCCGCCTTCGACAGATTGCGCGAGAGCTTATCGGCACCGTATTTGGTGCGAGAGAACACCAGCACTTGTCCCCACTGCTCGCTGGCGACCAGATGCTTCAGCAATTCCGTTTTGCGCGCTTTATCGACAGGGTACACGGTCTGATCAATGCGGCTCACCGTGGTGTTGGCGGGCGTGACATGTATCTTTTTCGGCTGATGCAAAAACTCCCCTGCGAGCTTTTCAATATCCCGCGAGAAAGTGGCGGAGAACATCAGCGTTTGGCGCTCTTTAGGCAGTTCCGCGTGGATGCGTCGCATGGCCGGAATAAAACCCATATCGAGCATTCGGTCGGCTTCGTCGAGCACCCACATCTTGACGTGATCGAGTCGCACCGCACCCTGCCCTAACAGATCCAGCAAGCGACCGGGCGTGGCGACGAGGATATCGGTGCCCCGCGCCAAGTTGCGGATTTGTGGCCGAATGTTCACACCGCCACACACCATCTGGCTGTGTAATTTGATACCGGCACCATAGGCGCGGAGTCCATCGGCAATCTGGGCTGCCAGCTCACGGGTCGGCGTCAAAATGAGGCAGCTGACGTCTTTGGGGCCCGGGCGTCCCGAGTTTTTGAGCATCTGCAAAGCGGGCAGCGTGAAAGCCGCTGTCTTGCCCGTACCGGTTTGCGCAGCCGCCATCAGGTCGCAGCCAGACAGCACCAGTGGAATGGCCTTCGCCTGAATCGGTGAGGGGCTGTCGTAGCCTTTTGCGGCAATGTTTTGAATGAGCTTGGCGTTGAGGCCTAGCTCAGCGAATGCGGTCATGGTGTGCTCTATGTTGAGTATCGCCGTTGGCGAATCAGATCGGGGGATACGGCGTTATCGCGCCCTACCTCGGTTGGGGCGCAGTATGGGTGGAAGCGCTCACAATACAAGCGTTATTTCACCGCACTATGTACCGGCTCTATACGCGGCAGCCCACCGATGCGGACTACTCCCCAGAAGCAGTCATATGCACGCAGTGTGAACAGAGCGCCGCCACCTAGCCCAGGGTATTTGCACCCATTGCATAACTCACGTCGTCACGTGAGCTGATGACTCAAGCCGTTCGCCTGATGGCTGCGAGACCCCGCCACATAAGTAACACCGACATCGGCAGTACAACACCTCCCACCAGTGCCAGCGAGCTACCCACTGCCTGCGTGCTTTTAAAAATGTAATCGCTCGCGAGGGCCACACTGGTCGGTCCCAACGCGAGGCCAATGAGGTTCGTGCTGAGGACGTAACAGCCCGCCATCAATCCGCGCATCTCGTTGGGCGAGGCGTTCTGCAACCCGGTCGCAAATAAGGCCAGTGGAAAGGTCACGAGATAGCTCGCTCCAGTGATCAATACCAGCGTCCACGTCAGCGACTCGGCCAGACCTGCGCCGATGAGTACGGGAATCAGCAGACAGGTGGAGTAAATCGAGGTCACGAGAGGGGCCGTAGCCGGATCAATGCGACTCGCCAACCAACGCGCCGCCACGGGCCCGCTTAGCACGCCGGCCGAACCCGCAACCAGGGCAATGGTCCCGTAGTAACGACCCGCCTCAACGATCTCGAGGCCATGCACGCGAATCAACAAGCTGGGCACCCAGGCCTGCAGCGCATACAGCACCAGAACGATGAACGGCGCACCCAACAGATAGGCGCCAAACACCCCACGACGTGGCCACACGTAACGAGCTACTTCGCCCCAACTGAGCCGGGTATTGGTCGAATTTAACTTTTCAGTGCGAGGCGGCTCCCGCAACAGCGGCAACAGGAAAACCATGACTAAGCCCGGCAAGGCGACCAGCATGAAGGTGAGCTGCCACGGCGCCACCGCGCCAACGAGAGGCAATTCGATAGACCCCAACCCGCTCGCCCAACCGACCACTTCTGCGCCCAAAATGAGCGACAAACCTGCACCCAGGTAGGGCCCCATCAGAAAAATACTGACCGGCAGCGCGCGCTTGTCCTCGGGGAAATAGTCCGCCAACAGCGACCAGGAGGCAGGCGTCACGCTGGCCTCTCCCGCGCCGACACCCATACGCGCTACGCCCAACTGCCAGAAGTTCTTGGCCAACCCGCAGCTCACGCAACTGATGGTCCAGAACAGAATGCCCACGACCAAGACTCGAATACGATTCGCGCGATCCACAATGCGGCCCAAGGGAATACTCAAAATCACGTAAGGCAGCACAAAGGCCAAGCCCTGCAGGAAGCTCACCTGCGAATCAGACAGCGACAGATCGGTGCGAATCGGGTCAACCAGCAGATTGATGATTTGCCGGTCAATAAACGAGAAGGTATAGGTCGCCGTGAGCAAGACCAGTGCCCACCAAGCAGCCCTGTGCCCTAACGGCTGACCCACCGGATCAGTGACCGGAATGGCTTCGAAGTTCGACAAGATAAGGCACTTTATCGACCAGGCACGCGGCCTTTGGCCTCGCCTTTGAGAATGGTCTGCCCATCCTGATTGCGTTGCCATACTGCACAGTTGACCACCCCGCCACCGCCCGGCTTCTGAACTAAATCGAGAATCTCGCCACCGCACTGCAACACATCATCCGGGAATACGTTGGCGGCAAAGCGCATTTTCGTTGCCACCAAATCCCAAGGATCATGTAGCCATGAGGTGAAATAGCGATACAGATACGCCTGATTAAGCGGCCCCTGCTGCACCACATCGGGCAGTCCGCGCTCTTGCGCATAAACGCGATCGAGATGGAGCGGGTTGGTGTCGCGCAGAATCAACGCAATCGGGATGTAGTCAAAGCGGTCCATAGGCCCCAACTCCACGGTCGGTAACACCATGCCCACCTCGAGGTCCTCAAAATAGGATTTGGTGAGTGCTTCGCTCATTTGAACAAGATATAGGACTGCTGCCCGGACATCAGCCGGTCCCCCTCTGCGCTACCCGTGATCTCGAATATGACTTCGATCACATCAAAAAGACTTTTACCCTGTTTCTCGTAAACGTCGCTGATTGACGCGGCAATAGCCACCGACTCTCCGACGCGCAACGGTCGGTGAAACTCAATAGATTGCTCGCCGAACATGGCAGTACCCGTCCGATAGTCAAAAAGAAAGTCATTCTGCCAATCAAAGGTTTTGAGCAATCCCAACACGGCCACAAAAGGTGCGAAAGACGGTGGCGCCAAAGCCGCATCGTCGGCTTCAGAGGCGTTCATCTCGCTGGCACCGGATTCAGTGCGCGTGACGGCAAACCCTGGCTCATCAACCACACCGAGAAAATCCTTCACGTCGACTTCCGTCACGGTATAAGTCGCCGAGCGCAGCTCGCGGCCAATCAATGTTGTGCGATCGATATCCAATTGGAGGTTCCTGTTACGCCAAGCCCAGACTAACACTACAGCCGGGCTTACAGTGACCCTCGCGCACGCGCCTCAACGTCCATATGATGAGGGTCATGTTACAACCGCGGTATCCTGCAGCCGCGAAACAGCATCGATAATTAAAAGGACGGCGGGTGCAAGCATCGGTGACACCACTTCTGGGCGAACTCCTTCGCAGCGCGGCACGGCGCCACCCGAGCCACGACGCTATTGTGTTCCCGGATCACCGCCTAAGCTACGCCGGCTTCTCAGATGAAAGTCATACCATTGCACGCGCCCTGGTGGCACGCGGTGTTCGGCCGGGCGATCACATCGGTATTCTCGCAACCAACCGCCCTGAATACCTCCCGCTGCTCTTCGCCTGCGTGGTCATCGGCGCCGTGGCGGTGCTGCTGAATGCACGCTTCCGTACCCAGGAACTTCGTCACGTGGTGCGCCACTGCGATCTGAAGTGGATCGTGACCGGCAACCTCCACGCCGTCCCAAATGCCGAGAGATTGCTCGAGGCGTTTCCCGAGCTTCTCCAAGATACCGCGCGCTTAGCCTTGGCCGGCGACGCCGCACCGAAACTCGAGCATCTCGTTGCGCTGGATGACACGCCGAGGGGTCCCTTCGAGCCCTGGCAGGATTTTCTCAACAGCGCTGAAGACGTGACAGAGCAGGATCTCATCCGCATTACCGATACCGTCGACCCCATGAGCACCGCGCTGATCATGTTTACCTCTGGCACGACCTCGATGCCCAAGGGCTGCGCGCTCAACCATCACTCCGTATTTTGGACCGCGGCGGCGATGCGCGATCGACTTTCGGTGGTACATCAGGACGTCATGTGGGACCCGCTCCCGCTGTTTCACATGGCCTCCATTCTGCCGCTCTTCGCACTGATGCATGAGGCGGGCACATTCCTCACCGATCACACCGTCGACATCGACCGCGCGGTGAAGCAGATACACGAAGAGCAGGCGACATTTTTATACCCGGCGTTCCCTGCCATCATGGCGGACCTCATCGCACACCCGGATCTCAAACCCGAGACGCTCCCCTGCATCAGACTCATAAACAATGTGGCGCATACTGAGGTGCTGGAAGCCAATATGGCCGCGATGCCGTTGGCGACACACATCAGCGCCTACGGCATGACGGAGTTAAGTGGCATTGCCAGCCATACGGACCCTGCCGACCCAGCTGAGGAGCGCGCGCGCAACTGCGGGCAACCCTACATCGGCGTTGAGGTCTGTATTCATGACCCCGAAACCAATCTAGCGGTGACCCCGGGGAGTCAGGGAGAAATCTGCGTCAAAGGGTTTTCGGTCTTTCAGGGTTACTACAAGCAACCGGAGGAGAACGCCAAAGCCTTTGACGAGGCAGGCTGGTTCCATACCGGCGATATGGGTTCACTCGATACAAAAGGCCGCATCTGCTTTCACGGGCGACTCAAAGATATGCTGAAAGTTGGCGGTGAGAACGTGTCGCCCCTCGAGATTGAGGCGTGGCTATCAACACATCCCGGCATCGCGATGGCGCAAGTTATTGGCGCGCCAGATGAGCGGTTGCAGGAGATACCCGTGGCGTTTATTGAGCTCCACCCTGACGCGCGCGTGACGGAAGCGGACGTCGTGGCCTACTGTGCGGGACAGATTGCCTCGTACAAGGTGCCGCGGCGCGTGATCTTCGTCTCAGAGTGGCCCATGTCTGCCACCAAAATACAAAAAGCGGCTTTGCGCGATCGCTTATAGGCGGGATTCTGGTGACAGTGAACTCGATCCCTGGTCAACCGGTTGCATCCAGAGTGCGCGGCCCCACTTGTCTATCGTGGCTCAGTCTTTGGAAAGATGAGAGAAGTTAATGCCCCGCAGGGAGATCCGCTCGCGTCACGTTACAGCCCCTCGCCATCAGTCGAATAAATCACCCAGATTTTTCGGTATCCGGCTGTCTCCCATCGGCCCGTCTACTCTTTGGGGATGGTCACAGCCTCACCCGCATTCACCGTGGTCACGGTGCCATCAGCCGACGTCAGGGTCACGCTGCCCTCAAGGAAGAACATAAATTCATCGACGCCGTAGGGCTCTGTGATATCGAAGATCTGCGCCCCGGCGTTGTACATGCCCGAAGCGGGCTTGCCATCGCTGGATTTCAGGGACGTGAAATCAAGAACTATCTCGCCGGCCTCACCCGTGACTGTGGTTGAAGGATCAGAAAAGGCTGCGCCTGCGAGCGCTGCCTGCGATAGTTTGGCGGGATGGCTGACCTGAGCGAAAGCAGATGGGGCAAGCAATCCCATAAGCAATACCGTCCACAGATAACGTTTCGTGTTTAAAGCCTTTACTGCCGCCATCCTCGCGCCTCCTTTTTGACCACCAAATCACTTCATAACATCACTGTCACATTAACCGTAGCAAACCGTGATTCATTTACATCAAGAAATCGGATGCCTGAACAACGCAGCATGGAACCTTGCACAAACGGGCTTTGTCCACTGAAAAAGGGCGAGCTGTGTCCGAGAGCACTTGTTCCTGTCGGAGATCTCATAGGGTAGAAAACATAGGGTAGAAAACATAGGGTAGACTCACGCAGTGTCTCCCGTCTCGGTTATGACATTATGAAATCTGAAAAGCGCGCGCGCCTAATCGCTGGTCTGACAACATTCCTCTTAATGTTGACGTCGGCCTGGGCTGCAGCCGCGACGCCCCAAACTGACGCAGTTGCTCACAAACCCAATATCGTGCTGGTACTCATGGATAACTTTGGCTGGGGCGAAGTCGGCGTCTACGGTGGCGGAGTAATGAGAGGCGCGCCCACACCCAATATAGACAGCATCGCCGCTCAAGGGATGCGCCTAACCAACTTTAATGTCGAAGCTGAGTGCACCCCCTCTCGATCAGCTTTATTGACCGGCCGGTACGGCATTCGCACACGACAGCGAGAAAACAGTCCTCCGCGGGGAGTCTGGTACGGCATCACCAAGTGGGAAATCACCCTCGCGGAGCTGCTGGAGAAGCAGGGTTACGTATCCGGAATCTTTGGTAAGTGGCATTTAGGAGATACCGAAGGCCGATTCCCTACAGATCAGGGGTTTGATGAATGGATCGGCCTCCCGAGATCATCAGACCGCGCCTTTTGGCCCGACAGCAACAGCTTCCAACCCGACGCTCATCCCGACATTCGTTTCGCTCACGTTATGTCGAGTCGAAAAGGCGAGGAACCAAAGGAGCTCGAGGTTTTTGACCGCGCTAAACGCACTGTGATGGACCGCGAAATTACAGACAATACCCTCGACTTTATCGAGCGACAGGCGGCTGCGGCGCAGCCCTTCTTTGCTTTTGTCACCTACACACAAACTCATGAGCCCGTAGACCCACATCCGGATTTTTATGGCAGTACAGGTCACGGCAGCTTCGCCGATGTGCTGGCGCAAACAGACACCTATGTCGGTGAGTTACTGTCGAAGCTAGATGCTCTTGAGCTTGTTGAAGACACGATTTTTATCTTCACCTCGGACAATGGCCGAGAGGGTGTGCCTCGCTCGTTCGGTTTTACAGGACCCTGGCGCAGCGGAATGTTCTCTCCCTACGAAGGTTCTTTGAGAGTGCCGTTCATCATCCGATGGCCCGGCAAAATTCCTGCGCAGCGCGCCTCCAACGAGATGGTGCATCAACTCGATCTCTTTCCGACGATCGCCCAATTCGTTGGCGCTGGCACGCCGACGGATCGCGTGTTGGATGGCGTGGATCAGTCCGGTTTCTTTATGGGAAAAACCGACGATTCTGCGCGAGAGAGTCTGGTTATCTATATCGGGAACACGTTATTCGGTGCCAAGTGGCGCGACTGGAAAATCCTGCTGAAAGAAATGGACTCTGACACCTATGCAGTCAAAGACATTGCGTATCCTTCTATTTACAACCTGATCGTTGACCCCAAAGAGGAAGTGCCGGAACTGAATTACCTGAACGACACCTGGGTAGACTTCCCGCTCTATCAGGTCATAGAGGACCACGAAGCGTCACTCGTCAATGACCCCCAACTGCCGGTAGGCGACTAACGCAGGCTTATCGATCCCGCAACATGGCCTGCGCGGCATTGCGGCCGGGCAACCCAGTGACACCGCCGCCGGGATGCGCACCAGAGCCGCACAAGAAAACATTGTCAACAGGCATCCGGTAAGACGCATGACCCGGTATGGGACGCATGGAATAGAACTGATCAAGCTGAAGTGCGCCATGAAAGATATCACCCCCAATCATGCCGAGATCACGCTCGATATCGAGCGGCGTCTTGATCTGTCGCCCCAGAACTGATGCTTTGAAGTTGGGCGCGTACGCGTCGATGGTGGCAATGATCTGATCAGCGACTTTTTCTCGGACATCATCCCAGTTCTGTCCCTGGGGCAAATGGCGCTGGAAGTGCTGACAGAAAAGGCTGGCAACATGCGCACCCTTTGGCGCCAGCGAGTCATCTTGCGTGGTGGGCACCTGCATCGAGATCACGGGACGTTGTGCCCAACCCAATTGCTTGGCATCGAGATAGGCCTGCTCTATGTACGCTAAGGAGGGCGAGACCTCGATGGCTCCTGCAAAATGCGCATCGCCGCGCCCTGCCATCGAGGTAAATTGGGGTAACTCAGATAAGGCGACGTTCATGCGGAAGGTCGCCGAGTGGCTGCGGTAGCCCTCAATGCGCCGCCGATCTTCAGCACTCAATAGCTCTGGATCCAGCATTTTCGTTAACAAGGTCTGCGGGTGCACATTGGCGGCGACCTGTCGTGTGTGAAACGTGCGCCCATCGGCCAGCTGGACACCGATGGCCCGACGGTCCTCCGTCAAAATATGCTCAACCGGTGCATCGACTTCCAGCACGGCACCTTGAGCTTGCGCGAAGCGCGCCATGGCATCACTGATAGCACCCATACCACCTTTGGCGATCCCCCAAGCGCCGGCACGGCCCTTCACCTCGCCAAATGCATGGTGCAGCAGGATGTAAGCGGTGCCAGATTGATATGGGCTGGCAAAGTTGCCGATGACGCCCTCAAGTCCCAGCACTCCCTTGAGGGCCTCTCCTTCGAACCAGGAATCCAGGTAATCACCAAGAGAGCTGGCCAATAAGGTCGCCAGCACCTTCTGAGAGTGAGAGCCCAGTTTTCTGGCGACATTCCCGGCCGATAACAACTGCATCAAGTCGCGCCAGCCTCCACCAAAATCGGGAGGAGCCTGAGTCGCCAGCTCGCGTAGCGCAATCGCTACCGCACTGATCTCTTCCTCGAATTGTTCGATCCGATCTGCATCGCGCTTTGAAAATCTGGCGATTTCTGCTCGCGCCTGAGCACCGTCCCGAGTCAAGAGCAGATGATCGTTCTCTAGCAAACTGAGCGTGCCGGCGGGCCGCTCCATTATCTCTAGACCGTGCTGTTCGAGCGACAGATCACTAATGACCTGTGGGTGGAGCAAACTCACGGAATAGGAATACACGGAATTGCGGAAACCAGGGTGAAATTCCTCCGTAATGGCTGCGCCACCCAGGATATCGCGCGCCTCAAAAAGTCGCACCGACTTCCCCGCTTTTGCCAGATACCCAGCACAAGCCAAACCATTATGGCCACCACCAATAATGATGACATCGGAGTCAGAATTGTGAGCAGTCATGGTCTTCATTCGCTACCAACAATCACTTAACTGCCGGGAATTGTAAGAGGGATCTCTTGTTTATGCATATGCCCCTTCAGGATCACACCAATTCACAACACCACTTGTTCGGCCCTACAGGAAAAGAATCGACGGATAGGGACGGACGCTCAGCGACTCTCGTTCAGATTTAATGGACGCTCAGGTAAGTGAGCCTAGTGTTGAGGAGTCTATGTACCGCCGATCCGCACCATTTGCCAAGACAACCATCGCGCTAGCGATCGTTGCTACTTCAATCCCGATTGCACCCAAAGCAGGCGCACAGGCGCTCGAGGAGGTCATCGTCACCTCGCGTCGGCGAGCCCAAGACATTCAAGATATCCCGATGCACATACAAGCCCTCACGGAGGAGGATCTGAGAGAGGGCATGATCAGAGGTTTTGAGGACTATGCGAGAGATCTTACGAGCGTAACGTTTGGTACCTCGGGCCCAGGCGCATCAACCATCGTATTCAGAGGCGCAGTCAGCCAGCCAAGCGGATTCGATACGATAAGTTCATCAACACTGTACCTTGATGAAATACCTATCACCCGCGACGGACAAAATCCCGATGTTCGACTCTATGACATTGAACGTCTCGAAGCTTTATCCGGACCCCAACCAACACTTTACGGCGCGGGCTCTCAATCAGGCACACTTAAGATTGTGACCAACAAGCCAGACACCCGCGACAACTCAGGCTGGGTTATGGCCGAAGTGGGTGCCATGAGCGAGGGAGACCCCGCTTACAACGTCAGCGGAGCCGCCAATCTCGTAGTTATTCCTGACACACTCGCAATCCGCCTTGTTGGTTTTTACGAACATGAGGGTGGCTACATAGACAACGTATTGGGAACGACTAGCGCCTATTCGTTAGAAAACGGCGATCGGGATAACAACGACCAAGTCGAGGAAGACTTTAACGATTGGACTGCAAAGGGCGGCAGGGCCATGGTTCGTTGGCAACCTAACGATAAATGGACAGTTGACGTTGGCGTTGTGTATCAAGGTTCAGAGATTGGCGCAGGCTTCGATTTTAATCCCGCATTTGGAGATTTGGAGACGATTAAGTTCAAGGACGAGCGCCGGGATGACGATTGGTACAATGTGTCTCTATCAATTCAAGGCGATCTCGGCTTTGCTGACTTGACGATTGCGGGTGGCTACCACAATCGCGAAATTGTCTATGATCTAGACTCAACAGCGTACATGACAGCCTACAAAACAAATGGGCTGGACATAGCAGAATACTACACAGGGGTTCGAGAATTTTTAGATTACGACACCTGTGCCGCTACCTACTATTGCTATTTATTTGTCAATTACAACGATTTTGGCCCTGATCCCACTGGTTTGATCAGCCTGCGGCAGGAGGTGGACTCCTTTGCGCAGGAGGTTCGGCTCGTATCAAAAGATACTGGAACGAATAAATTCAACTGGTTAGTGGGCGCGTTTTATGAGCGCACAAACAATGATTGGGATTATCTTTCCTATGTTGACGATTTCGCAACCAACGGCGGAGGTGGGTCTATATTCAGTTATTACGGTGTAGAACCCACCAATGACTGGTTTGACCAAGGCTTTCGCTCCAGCTTGGAATATAACGGTCGAGATGGCGATAGCAGAAATGGTCAGCTTCAAGATATAGAGACTAAAGCCGCGTTCGCAGAGATAAGTATGAGGGTGACTGAAAGCGTCACCGTGACCGCTGGCGGCCGCTACTTTGAGACAGAGAGATCAGTGGAAGAGAATTCTCTGTTCGTATCAAACGTGTCAGATAATTTCGATGCTACGGAAACTACCGACGACTTCAGCCCAAGAGTCAACTTTACCTGGATGGTCTCCGACGATGCCCTTGTATACGCGACATACTCCGAAGGCACGCGCACAGGCGGACAAAACGGCGGTGTAAAGCAGAATCCAAGCAGCATTGCGCTTGGCGCACCCCTGAATTACGGACCAGACAAACTTGCTAATTATGAAATTGGCGGCAAGGCAACTTGGTGGGATGGCAAATTCCTCACAAACTTCACTGCTTTCTCAATGGATTGGGAGGACTACCAGATTCAAGTGCGAATACCTATTGCTGGCGCAACTACAGTAAATGCTGGCAATGCATCTATTGATGGAGCAGAGGGGAATCTAGCAATAGCATTTTTAGCTGACTGGGAATTTTCCGTAGCAGCAACTTACCTTGACGCAAGGATTGACGACGATATTGTTATAAACAATGGGACGATTTTAGCCGGTCAGGCAGGTGATGCGTTGCCCGTCGTTCCACAGTGGAAGGTACATACAAGCCTGCAGTACAACACGGACATTAGCTGGTGGTCTGGGGTTACTGGCATGGCTAGGTTCGACTTCAACTATGTCGGTGAATCTGTCAACGGAACTAACGCCTCCGTCTCCCTTTTCGGAGCATCGTCCTCGGTTCCTGCAGTGCAGCCGTCATACGAAGTTGCATCCCTATACTTTACGCTGGAGTCAGAAGCAGGATGGTCAGCCTGGTTGGGTATCGACAACCTCACGGACGAGAGGGCTCTGACTTTCATCGCGCCTCGATTCTCAGACAACCGTGCTTACACTATCCGGCCGCGAGAAGTTTCTGTTGGTCTGTATTACGATTTTTAATGTCATGCAGGACGAGACAGGTTTAACGAAAGCGCCTTGGTGTCTAGCTGGAGGAGCCTAAAGTCAGTAGCGTAGTAAAACAGCGTAATCCAAAGAAAACCTTTGAGCATGCTCGGCAATTGCTTCTTAAAGGCGCTGTTAGCGAAGCCCTGGAAACCCTTCAATCAGCGATAGATCTCTACGGGGCAGATCCAAACCTACTTTGGTTGCTCGGCATTGCCTTTAAAAAGCTGAAACGCTTCAGCGATGCCGAGCAACAACTATTGCTAACAACTAAAATCATTCCCCACCATGCCCGGGCTCTCGAGGATCTCTGTGATGTCTTGTTAGCACTTGGCAAGACCGAAGACGCTATCGCAGCTCTGCGCCGCGCAATCCAGCACTCGCCCGAGCAACGGAGACTAAATCATAGACTGGGCGAGATCCTCTCATTAATTGGAGAAGTCTCAGGGGCAGAAGCAGCATTCGATATATCTTTGCAGCACTCGCCGTCACGAAGGAAAATGTCTGAGGCTCTGGAACACGCTCAGGCCGGGAACCTTCCCGAGGCACATTCGATTTATGAAGAAGTGCTCAGGGCCGACCCTGAAAACGTTGACGCGCTTCGCCTCTTGGGTGTCTTGCACATCAGAAGCGAGCAATATGATCAGGCAATCGCATTATTCCGGCAAGCCGTTCAACTAGCACCGGATTTTTGGAAGGCCTGGATTAATCTTGGAACCGCCCTGTCAGAACGGCAATCATTCGATGATGCCGAAAAAGCCTATCTAAAGGCTCTTCAAATTCAGCCCCGCTCACTTCACACATTTGAGAGACTGGGCGCCAATTCGATGAAGGCAGGGAGGCTGGAACAATCAGTCTCTTGGCTGGAGAAGGCACTCGAAATATCAGAAGAGCACTTCCCAGCCTTACTGTGCCTCGGACATGCACTTAAAACACAGGGCGATCAGGCTGGCGCTATCGAGGCCTACCATCGGTGCATTGACGCCAAGCCTGATTTTGGGGAGGCCTACTGGAGTCTCGCTAACTTAAAGACTTATCGATTCAGTGATACCGAGGTAGATCAAATGCTTAAGCATCTTGATTCACTTGCAACCTTGGTCGACGAAGAATCTGTTGATAGCCACATCGCAATATCCTTTGCTCTCGGCAAAGCGTTCGAGGATAAAAAGAACTTCTCAAGGGCTTACTCTTTCTATAGGAAAGGAAATACAAAAAAACGCTTAAAGACGACTTATGACCCAATTCAATTTCAAGATCACAACGATCGGATCATAGAGGTATTCAACAAAAAGTTCTTCAACTCGCGAGAGGGTTGGGGTTTCGATAATGATGCTCCAATCTTTATAGTGGGACTCCCTCGATCCGGCTCAACACTCTTAGAGCAAATACTTGCCAGCCACTCTAAGGTGGAGGGTACTGCCGAACTACACTATCTTCTCAGACTAGCAACTGATTCAGGTGCAAACCGCATAGATCGGGTCCGCTATCCCGAGGTGCTGCTCAACCTAGAGTCGCATCACGTTAAGGGAATCGGTCAGGAATATATTGAAAGCACTATGAAGCATCGGAGCTCTCTTCCTTTTTTCACCGATAAGATGCCTAACAATTTCAGTGCCGTCGGCTTTCTTCACACGATCTTACCTAAGGCGAAGGTGATAGATGCACGTCGCCATCCTTTGGACAGCTGTCTTGGGACATATAAGCAACTTTTCGCAAGCGGCCAAGTCTTCTCTTATGACACCTATGACTTGGCGCATTACTATCTGCAATACATGCGCTTAATGAATCACTGGGACGACGTGCTTCCTGGAAAGGTTCTAACGGTGCATTACGAGGAAACCGTAGCAAATCTTGAAAGCCAAACTAGAACTATAGCTAACCACTGTGGGTTGACCTGGGAGACTGGCATGATGGATTACCATCGCAATGTAAGGGCTGTGCGCACGGCAAGCTCGGAACAAGTCAGACAACCAATCTACTCCAGCTCGGTCAATCTTTGGAAACGCTACGAACCAGAGCTTGATGAGCTCATAGAATACCTGGAACCACTACTTAAGACTTTTCCTTCGAAAGATCGGCCCGCTAAGCTTCTCCATTGATCTCAGGCCACGGATGTGGCCACACCTCTAAACCATGAATTGCGGACCGCACATCCATCGTAAAATTAACTATCAGCCTCGGGTCTTCCTCATCAAGGTCATAAATAGTGATGGTCGAGGGAGAGGAGCCACCCGCCACCAAACTTTCGCTTATTACACATAAGCCTCTGCCAAATGCTTGCCTGGCGATTGAAGACCCGTCAATACCTTTGTGTGTAAGCTTATGATCCGGGTATCTGGGTATTCTGTACGCTATCGATCGATCCGGACCCTCATGCCGCAATGCATCTGCATTCGTATCATTGAACAACAAACCGTTCAAAAAAGGGCGGGCGTTATGCACGCCCTTCGGCAAAGTGCTGTAAATGCCGATATTTCTTCCGTCGTAGCGCAACAACGCGGCGGTGCGGAGGCCACTAATGTACATCCCGCCCTTAAGGCAGGAGACATTATTGATATGTAGCTTATTGAGGCGCATCGGGCCAGAATCTGCTCTAGGATCGAAACGTGCACAGCCAAATCGTCCCGCCTCCATCAAAACCTGCAGTCCCCAGTCAAATTGTTCAGTTTCTAGATTAAGGCCTAAGATGCAGTCAAACCCTGTAGATGTGATAAATAGGTGGTCACCATGAATACAGATTTCATGGCAATGTTTCAGATATGGATTTTTGAATGACTGGACGATCTGAAACGAGAGATCAAACTCGAAAATTTCATCGCTCGCTGCAATAAATATCCGATTGTTCAGGAACGCGATCCCCCTCAGTCCTCTGTCCCATCCCCTCCCTTGCCAATCAATATCAATGGAATTCCAGTCAACCGGTTGCAATCTCTTATTGGAGTTCGTATCGAAGAGGTAGATACCACCGTGACTGTTTCCCTGCTCGCTGCCGCGCACAACTGATGTTGCCAAAAGTATTGTCACTTGCTTACCACAGCACCAGCGGGAGGCAAATAATCGAAGATAAAAGTAATCCGATCTGAAATGCCACCGTTCATTACCCCATGTCTTTTTTGGTTGTTTACCTCGTAGGCTGTGCCAACCTCCAACTGATGGGGACGACCATCAATAAAAAAACGAACGCTGTTATTTGTAGTGATTGGAATATGGATTCGATGACTACAGCGAAATGAATCGTGGGCATCGGTATGAGTTCGAATATTAGTGCCTGCCTTCAATTTCGCGGCCATGGCTCTAATAATAGTGCCCCCGCGGAGGTAGCAGTTTTCGATAATTTCGTGCATCAGTGGCAGCGCAGCTTCGTGCAGTAAGTTCCAACCAGCCCCCTTAAAAACATCAATTGCTGGCCACTTGTCGTGGTCACAGAAGACCATGATGACGGACTCCGTGTTGTAGTGAACCTCGGCATACCGCTTTTGTCGGACTTGCTCTTCAGACCACGCAGCAGAGGGAAAGGACTCAATCGCGTCGGCTAATGGACTGATATTGAGTTCTCCTAAGTCTCTGAGATTTTCTCGTATCTGCATTATCCATTCCTTTTGATAATGTACTTTGATCTCGCAAACTTGACGGTACATCAGCCTGCTTTTGCCCTGTCGAAACAAATCTCTGCGCCGCTTCTACACTTAGACACTTTGAAGGGGTCTACTGCCTAAGCTCACAGAGGCTAAGATGGAGAGCAGAGCTGATGATCTGAGCGCTAAATACCACCTGTCGTCTGCGCGTATAGGCCCTGACAAAACCCGATCACTGAAGATTTAATGTGAAGAGGCTAGAAATTCCAGAGAAGAGTATGAGCAACTACGACGCAATCGTAATTGGTGCTGGACACAACGGACTCACCGCCGCCAACTATCTCGTCCGAGGCGGGATGAGCGTCTGCGTGCTCGAGCAACGCTCAATAGTGGGAGGAGCAGCGGTCACAGAAGAGTTTTATTCGGGGTACCGTAATTCAACGTTTTCGTATGTCGTAAGTCTGCTGCGGCCCGAGGTTGTTGAGGATTTGCGGCTAGCCGATTACGGGTACGAGGCGATCACCCTAGAGAACGCGCTCTATATTGACTCCAGCGGTGACCATTTGTTGCTCACCGCCGATGAGCAATTTAATCGAGCACAGTTCGAAAAATTTTCTCAAACCGACTTTCAGGCTTATGAGTCGTTCCAGCACTCTGTAGATCAGATCGGACAGCTACTGGCCAAGCAATGGTTGAACGAGCCACCTAAATTAGGTGAGCAAGGCGTAGGAGATCTCCTTGCCATGCTCAAAATGGGTGTCGATGTTTTCCGGCTAGATGCGGACGCACGCTGGCGCTTAATGCAGTTTTTCATCGGTGCGCCCGAGACCATCATTGACCGCTGGTTTGAAAGCGAAAAAGTGAAGTCGATGGTGGCCGCCCACATCATGCCCGCCAACTACGCGCCCTTGAGCCAACCTGGCGCTAGTCTCGCTATGTTGCACCATGCTGTTGGCGAGGTGGATGGACAAGCGGGCGCCTGGGGTATTGTCAGGGGTGGTATGGGCGGTATCACCCAAGCGATGATGAAATCGGCAATGGCTCACGGCGTAACGATTCGGACCGACGCTGCAGTGCAACGCGTTAACGTATCGAATGAGAGGGTCACAGGTGTCACGCTCGCCTCGGGCGAAGTCATCACGGCACCTGTAGTCGCAGCCAATACCGACCCCAAGCGCACGTTTTTTACCCTATTGGGCGAAGAGCATCTGCCGAAAGACTTCGCCCGTGACGTGAAAAGCTTCCGACAAGAGTCTGCGTCCTTGCGCATGAATCTCGCGTTGTCTGAGCTACCAGAATTTGCCGCGCTTCCCGGTGCCGAGGGGGCACATCATCAAGCCAGTATCACGATGATCGAGAGTGCCGATCATTTAAACGCCGCATTTCACAGCGCCAAACGAGGCGAGCCCGCTGACCCACCCATCATTGAGGCGATTATCCCCAGCGTGCTGGACCCCGAATTGACCGATACACCAGGCCACCACGTCATGAGCCTCCTGTGCAAATACATGCCATACGACCTCAGCGGCGCACGCTCATGGGACGACGAAAAAGATCGCATCGTGGAGGGCATTTTCAACTACGTTGAGCAGTTCATTCCTCGACTGAGAGACATTACAGTGGGTCACCAGTGCCTTACACCACTGGATCTGGAGCGGATGCTTGGGATGACCCGCGGTGATATCTGCCACGGCAGACTCGAACCCGACCAACTGTTCAATGTGAGGCCACACCCCGATGCCGCACAATACGCCACGCCGGTAAAAGGCCTCTATCTGTGCGGTTCAGGTGCGCACCCCGGTGGCGGCGTGACCGGCGCACCCGGGCACAACGCCGCGCGGCGCATACTGAAAGATGCGTAAAGGCGGAAGAGCCAGATGGTTCACGCTTGGCTGGCGGGCGTGATAGACGCACTCGGCGTGTATCGCCGTCGAATCACCCGCCATGCAATCACCCCCAGGGGCACATGGATGAGCAATGGGCCAATGACGAACCATGGCTCCGCATGACGCCAATCAATGCTCTCACCCAGCTCGATGATGCCCGCACCGAGCTGATAAGGCTCCACATAAAAGTGCAGCAGCAAGAATGGCATCACACATCCGTAAGCAATCAACAGCATAGGCGCCAGCAACGTGATACGTGTCGCCCTCCGATCGATATCGACCGAAGGCGTTTGGTGAAGTTGCGTTCGATAGTCTCGCTCTTGCTCTGAGACGACATCGCCTCTAGAACCCAATCGCGCAAAAAGAAGGGAGGCCACAATACCCAGCAGAACCGGCTCCATATAACTGGGCAAATCGATTAGCCCGATGTAGTCGAGCGCTGCCGGTACGATGTTTGCCAGCAGTCCAGCCAGCATGCCCCAGCGCGCGCCGCGCGCAGTGATCGATCGACTCCAGATGCTCATCAATCCAACCGGACCCCAACTGGATGCAAAAACTGTCCCGATGAATAACGTGATCCAGAACAGGTTGTGCGGCAGAAAAAGGCTCAAGCCGAGCACCACAAGGCTGATCAGCGCCATCGCTGTGCGCGTCCGCCCCAAGCTTTCAGCAGTATTCTGAATCCCTAAATCTTTGCTGACACTAAAACCAACCAGCGACAAAAAGGTTGATGCCGATGACAGCGCAGCGCAGACGATACCCGCAACCAATATGGCACCCAGATAGCTGGGCACCAAATGCATAGCGGCCCAAATCAAAACCGTCTCTTCATTCTCGATGTTCGGGTTTGCGAGGTTCACGAAACCGCCGGCGCCGTAAATGGCAATTTGTAAAAAGATGACTACCAGCACCGTGTAAATGGAAGCGCGCAGTACGACGTGCTCGCTTTTGGCCATGAGGTGTCGGCTGGATTGCCAAGGGCTCACGGCATAAACGAGACTCCACGAAAGGTCGATCAGGACGAACCAAATAAGGAAGTCCAATGCCGTCGGCCAAGGCGTCCCGTCGCCGATGATTCCGTGCCAGCTCGTTAAGTCAGGCTTTACATCCTGCCGCGTGAGATCTTGGATCGTCTGCGAGATGCCGCCAAAGCTCTCAACTAAGTGCATCACAACGAAGAAAGATGCTGCAGTGAACAAGAGGAACATCAGCGTGTCGGTGATCACCACGCCCTTGGAGCCCGCATACAGTGTGAACGTGGAATAACTCAACCACGCAATCAAAACACCCTCGGCGTAGCTGACACCGGTCAGATCAGAGAGCAGCAGTGCCGCACCCTGTGTTACCACCAGAAGGTACCCTCCCAGGCCCAGTATCACCGTCCATCCGGCGATCCGTTGGACCTCGGGAGAGGCGAAACGCTCTCCAAAAAAAGCGGCTACGGTAGTCGCCTTGCTGCGCCTGAGATAGGTGCCAAAAAATAGTGCGCCAAAGACATAACCCGTTACTGGGAGCCCAGGGAGCAACAGGTAAGGGCCCAGCTGGCCAGCATAAGTGAAACCGGCTTCACCCATGAAGACAGTTGTACTCATATTGCTTGCGACAAGCGTCCCGATAATGAGAAACGTCGGCGCGCGTCGGCCTGCGACGTAGTAATCCTCGAGCGTCTTCACGCGACGGCCCGCGTAGTTGCCAATCACTACGAAGATGAAAACGAAAAAAGCGGTGGTAGCGGCAAATAGCGTCATAGGCGGTAATCCGACATTGCATCAACGGCGATCATCCAGATGCCCCGATTCGCATCGTGAAGGAGCGCTTCGGCCACAACCACATCACCCGTCATTGACTACTCATTACAAATTGCTGACTCACATAGAG
>MDTD01172056.1_pt1 | contig 33064 bp, 24 predicted proteins | sample 811221 | NCBI WGS metagenome assembly MDTD01 (sample SAMN05326646, study PRJNA326480) | marine metagenome | isolation source: seawater | place: Pacific Ocean: South West | collected 2011
CTCGGTCGCGCCGTACATCACGAAGAACCGCCAGCCGGACCGTTCGCCGAGTTCGGCATAGGCCCGCACCCGCTCGGGAGCCAACCGTCCACCGGCCTGGGTCAGGTAGCGCAGGTCGGGCAGATCCATGTCGGCGAAACCCACCCGGTCGAGCAGATCGAACGTGTAGGGCACACCGGCCAGGGAAGTACCACGGTGACGCCGGAACAGCTCCCAGAACTCGTCGTCGACCACCGACGTGTCGGTCAGGATCAGGCCCGCGCCGACGAGCAGGTGGCTGTGGATGACCGACAGGCCGTAGCAGTACGACATCGGCAGTGTCGTGGCGGCCCGGTCGGTGTCGCGCAACTCCAGATACTCGGCGATGGCGCGGGCGTTGGCGAGCACGTTGTGCGCGGACAGCCGCACCAGCTTCGGGGAACCGGTGCTGCCCGAGGTGGACAGCAGCAACGCCAGATCGGGGTGCAGCGCGCCGGAGGATCCGGCGTCCGCCGCGCTGATCTCCCGGATCCCGTCGCCGTCGATGACGATGTCCGGAGCGTAGGTGGCCGTGATCTCCGGATACGGCCGCCCGGCCGGCATCGGCAGCACGACGTGCCCGGCGGCCAGCGCACCCAGATAGTGCACCAGGGTGTGCAGGTCGTTGTGGGTTTCCAGCAGCACCAGTCGCCGCGGCCCGGCCAGTTCCGCGGCGACCGCCGCGACGCGGGCAGCCAGATCCGAGTAGCTCAGTTCCTCGGTCCGGGTCGCCACCGCCAGGCGCTCACCGTGGCGGGACAGCCCCTGGATCAGACCGTTCATCGAAAGACCACACCACTGCCCATCACGTCGATGTGCACCTTGGTGTCGACCGCCGGCGGGTCGATGCTGTGCTGGCGCACCGTGATCGGGGCGGTGTCTCCACCCGGATCGATGGTGAGCAGCACGTCATGGCCGAGGAACTCGCTGGCGACGACGGTACCGACGCCGGTCTGTCGCTCACTGTCGGATACCTCGGTACCCATCAGCTGCTCCGGTCGCAGCATCAGTGTCGCCGCACCGTCGGTGACGGGCGGGTCGACGGGCACGCCGCCCAGCACGCAGTCGGCCACACCGGAACGCACGGTGCACGGCACGAACACGCACTCGCCGAGGAACTCGGCGGTGAACCGGTCCACCGGGTGGCGGTACACCTCGCGCGGACTGCCGACCTGGGTGAAACGCCCGTGTCGCATCACCGCGACCCGGTCAGCGATCGACATCGCCTCCTCCTGGTCGTGCGTCACGACCAGGGTCGTCACACCCGCCGAGGCCAGCAGCTGTGCGACGGCCTTGCGGGTGGACGCGCGCAGTCCCGCGTCCAGCGCGTTGAACGGCTCGTCGAGCAGCATCAACTTGGGGCTGCGGGCCAGCGCCCGCGCCAGCGCCACCCGCTGCTGCTGGCCGCCGGAGAGTTGGTGGGGGCGCCGGGTGGCGAACGCCGGGTCGAGCGCCACCGTCTCCAGCAGTTCGGCGACCCGCCGACGCGCGGCGCCACCGCGACGCACTCCGGGCAGCCCGTAGGCGATGTTCTGTCCGACGGTCAGATGGGGGAAGAGCGCACCGTCCTGCGCCACGAAGCCGACTTCGCGCCGGTGAGCGGGCACGAACACCCCTGGACCGGACACCTGGGTGCCGTCGATGTCGACGCTGCCGGCGTCCGGGGTCTCGAATCCCGCGATCAACCGCAGCAATGTGGTCTTGCCGCATCCCGACGATCCGACGATCGCGGTCGTCTGGCCCCGGGGCAGTTCGAGATCGATGCCGTCGAGGACGACGGACCCGCCGAACGACTTCGACAGACCCTGCACTGTTGCCGCGACGTTCATATCGACGCCGCCTTGGTGGATTGGCGGAACAACACCATCGTGACCGGCATGGCCAACAGCACCATGACCAGGGCATACGGCGCCGCCCCGGCGTAGTTCAACTCGCTGGACAGCGACCAGAAACCCATCGCCAGCGTGCGTGTCCCGGTCGGGGCCAACAGCAGTGTCGCGGTCAGTTCGGTGGCCACCGCGACGAACACCAGCGAGGCCCCGGCCGCCGCCGCGGGCGCGGTCAGGCGCAGCGTGACCCGCAGGAACGTCGCCCAGGGTGCCACGCCCAACGACCGGGAGGCCTCTTCGAGGCCGAGGGGGACCTGCGCCAGGCCGGCCCGCACACTGACCAGTGCGCGCGGCAGGAACATCAGCACATACGCGCAGACCACCACGACGACAGTCTGGTAGAGCGGGGGAGCGACCCGGATCGTCACCGTCACCAGGGCCAGCGCCGTGACGATTCCGGGCAGCGAACTCGTCACGTAGTTCGCGCCCTCCACCGTGCGGGCCAGAAAACCTTCGCAGCGCACCGCCACCCAGGCGACCGGGAAGGCCAACACGGTCGTCACCAAAGCCGCCACGGCGGCCAGGCCGATCGTCTGGGTCAACGCCTGCCCGATCGAGCCGAGGGTCCACACGTCGACCCCGCCGATCCACAACCAGCGCGCCAGCGTCCACAGCGGCACACCCAGAGCCAGCAGAGCCAACGCCACCAGCGCCAACAGCGCGGGAATCCGGTTGCGGCCCAGGCGCAGTGGCACCAGCGTTCGCGCAGCGCCGCCGCCCACCCGGGCCAGCCGCGCGTTGCCCCGTGCGCCGGCTTCGGCGACCAGCAGCACCAGGCAGCACAGCACCAGCACACCGGCGAGCATGCTGCCGGCCGGCCCGTCGAAGGTGGCCTGGAACTGCTGGAAGATCGCCGTGGTGAAGGTCTCGAAGCGCAGCATCACGAAGGCGCCGTACTCGGCGAGCAGATGCAGTCCGATCAGCAACGCACCGCCGAGAACCGCCAACCGCAACTGCGGCAACACCACGCGCACGAAGACGCCGACCGAGTTGGAACCCAGCGCGCGCGCCGACTCCTCGATGGTGGGGTCCAGCCGGCGTAACGTCGCCGCAGCCGGCAGGTAGATGAACGGGAAGTACGACAGCGTCGTGACCAGGACGCCGGCCCCGAGCCCGTGCAGCGATGGCACGATGCCCAGCCAGGCGTAACTGTTGACGAACGCCGGCACCGCCAACGGCGTCACCAACAGCGGACGCCACAAGGCCCGGCCCGCAACGTCGGTGCGCTCCACCAGCCATGCGGCCCCCACCCCGACGACGATGCACAGGGGCACGGTCAGCACGACCAGCGACAGGGTGTTCACCAGCAACTCGCCGACCCGCGGCCGCACGATCAGGGCATAGGCCTGGTCCCAGCCGGTGGTCGCGAATGCCCAGGCCACATAGCCCAGTGGAATGAACGTGGTGGCCACCAGGACCGCGACGGTGGCGGAGATCAGCGGGCCGGGACGACCCGCCCCCGGCCGGGATCCGGCCGGGGGACGCTGCGCTGCCGACTCGAGGTCGTGTGGTGTGGCCGGAGCGACCACCTACAGCAAACCGTCCTGGGTCATCATGTCCGACACCGCCTGGGCATCGAGATCGGACGGGTTGACCGCCGGAGCCTGCAGGTCGGCCAGCGGCGGCAGCGCCGGATTGGCAGCCACGCCGCTGGCGACCGGGTACTCGAAGGAGGTGCCGGTGCGCAGTACGTCCTGGCCGGCCTTGCCAGTGACGAACTGCAGGAACTGCTGAGCCTGGTCCTGCTTGTCGCTGGAGGCCAGCACCCCGGCGCCGGAGATACTGACGAACGCGCCCGGATCCTGGTTGCGGAAGTAGTGCAGCTGGGTGTTGCCGCTGATCTCCTTGGTCTCCGCCTGATCGCGGAACCAGTAGTAGTGGTAGATGATCCCGCCGGCCACCTCGCCGCTGTTGACCGCTTTGAGCGTGGTGATGTTGTTGTCGTAGATCTTGGCGTTGGCCTTCATCCCCTCCAGCCACTGCTGGGTGACCTCGGGGCCTTCGAGCTCGAGCAGCGCGGCCACGATCGCCTGGAAGTCGGCCTTCGCCGGCGGCGCTCCCCACCGGCCCTGCCACTCGGGCTGCTGCAGGTCCAGCATCGAGGCAGGCAGCTGCTCAGGGGTGAGCAGGTCGGTGTTGTAGGCGAACACCGTGGCGCGGGCCGCCACCCCGGTCCACTTGTTGCTGGCCGGCCGGTACTGGGCCGGAACCTGCGCGACGACCTCGGGGCTGATGTCGGCGAAGAGGCCGGCCCGCTCGACGGCGGCCATGGCGGGGGAGTTCTCGGTGAGGAACACGTCTGCCGGCGAGGCGTCCCCCTCGGCCACCAGCTGGTTGCCCATCTCGGTGTCGCCGCCCTGCCGGTAGGTCACCGGGATGCCGGTCTCGGCGGTGAACGCCTCGATCCACTCCTTGGTCAACGACTCGTGCTGAGCGCTGTAGACGAGCAGTTCGTCGCTCTCGCCGGAGCTCGAGCAAGCAGCGGTGCCCAACGCTGCGGTGAGGGCGACGACTGCAGCGATCCGACTCCAACCTGCGCGCATGCGGGGGCCATCCTTTCCCGCGCCATACTCAGACGCTTTAGCGAACCCTAGCCTAACCGGACACCGTACCCGAGGGACTAAGGTCCTCTTTACCTAGGTGTGGCTACCCTCAGCTCCTGCGGGCGGCTAACCTGCCTTTCGACCCGAACAAGGAGGTTCCTTTGATGAGACGGCGTACTGCCCTTCCGATCTCGGCCCTGGCACTGGGATTGGCGCTGGCCGGCTGCTCGAGCTCCGACACCGACACCGCCACCACCGAGACGGAGACGGCGACGGAGTCCAGCGCGGCGCCCTCGGCGGCACCGGACCCGCTGGTCACCCAGGCCGCCGAGGAGTACCAGGCCTACGCCGTCGACCAGAGCGACCAGTTGGTGACCGTCGTCAAGGTGCTGACCGATGCGGTGCGGGCCGGCGACCTGCAGGCCGCCCAGGAGGCCTACGCGCCGTCGCGCGTGCCGTGGGAGCGTATCGAGCCGCTGGCCGGGCTCGTCGAGGAGATCGACGGCCTGGTCGATGCCCGCGTCGACGACTTCGCCGGCGTCGACGATCCCGCCTTCACGGGCTGGCACCGGCTGGAGTACCTGCTGTTCGAGCAGAACACGACCGACGGCGGCGCACAGTTCGCGGACCAGTTGGACGCGAACATCGCGACGCTGAACGAGCAGATGCCGACGCTCGAGGTGGCACCCACCGACGTCGCCGTGGGCGCGGCCGAGCTGATCGAAGAGGTCTCCGAGGGCAAGATCACCGGTGAGGAGAACCGCTATTCCAAGACCGACCTGTGGGACTTCAACGCCAACCTCGAGGGCTCGCAGGCCGCTATCGAGGACCTGACACCCGCGTTGGAGCAGGCCGATCCGGAGCTGCTGGAGCAGATCAACACCGGGTTCGCCGACGTCAACGCGACGCTGGAGCCGCTGCGTCAGGGCGATGGCTGGGTGTTGTACTGCACCGAGAACGACCAGTTCCCGTCCCCGCGCTGCCCTGAGGTGACCGTCGACCAGCAGACGGTCGACACGCTCAAGGCCCAGCTGGCGGGGCTGTCGGAGAACGTGTCGCAGGTCGCCGGAGTGCTGAACCTGCAGTGAGTACGCAGTCGTCGCGATCCGGCATCAGCCGCCGTAATTTCGTCACCGGGGCGTTGGGCACCGGTGCGGCGGTTGGTGTCGGCGCGGCGCTGACCGGGTGTTCGGCGGAGGACGGTCCGTCCACCGCCGGCCCGCCGGCGCCGCGATATGTGCCGTTCGAGGGACCTCACCAAGCGGGTATCACCGCCATCCCCGTCCCCGCGCAGGGACTGATGGCCGCCTTCACCGTCATCGCCGACAGCCGAGAGAAGCTGGCTGACACGCTGGCCGAGCTGACCGACGAGATCCGCGGCCTGATGTCCGGTCGCCCACCCGAGCAGCGCGGACCGGCCTACCCGCCGGTCGACTCGGGCATCCTCGGCGAGGAACCTCCACCGGATGATCTGTCGGTGGTGCTCAGCGTCGGCGCCTCGCTGTTCGACGACCGGTTCGGCCTGTCCGACAGGAAGCCGAAAGAGCTGGTGCAGATGCCGTTCCTGGCCAACGACCGGCTCGACCCCAAGTTCTCTCACGGTGACCTGCTGCTGACCATGGAAGCCGGGCACGTCGACACCTTGCAGTTCGCACTGCGGCAACTGATGCGGCGCACCAGACGACACCTGGTGCTGCACTGGATGATCGACGGCTATGCCCGCGGCGCAGGCGTTGCCTCACACGCCGCCACCCCCCGAAACCTGTTGGGGTTCAAGGACGGCACCGCGAACCTGGACAGCGACGACCAAGCCCTGATGGACCGCTACGTCTGGGTCGGTTCCGGCGACGGCGAGCCGGACTGGGCGGTCGGCGGGTCCTACCAGGCGGTGCGGATCATCCGCATGTTCGTCGAGTTCTGGGACCGGACCCGGCTGATCGAGCAGGAGCAGATCTTCGGACGAGAGAAGATCAGCGGTGCGCCGCTGGGGATGTCCGACGAGTTCGCCGACCCCGACTATGCCGACGATCCGCAAGGGAAACGGATTCCGCTCGACGCCCACATCCGTCTGGCCAACCCCCGGACCCCGGAAACCGAGGACAGTTTGATCCTGCGCCGCGGATTCTCCTACGTCCGCAGCTTCGACGGGGCGGGTCGCCTCGATCAGGGACTGGCGTTCGTGTCCTACCAGCGCAGCCTCGAACGCGGGTTCCTGGCGGTCCAGAACCGGCTGACCGGGGAGCCGTTGGAGGAGTACATCATGCCGGTGGGCGGCGGATTCTTCTTTGCACTCCCGGGCGTGCAAGGCCCCGACGAATTCCTCGGCGAGTCCCTGGTCGGCAACCCCGGTCAGGGCAGACGGCACCGGCAGGGCTGATCGGGCCCGGCTAATCGGCCGCGGTCACTCTGCGCATGCTGGCCCGGCGCTCTTCGATCACCCGGCCGATCTCCTGCATCAGCAGCGGGCGGCGCAGCACCAGCGACTCCATGCTCTGGCGGTCGATCCACGCCACGGTCAACTCGTCGAGCGCGCGGGCGTCGGCCTTGACCTGCTCTCTGGTCAGGGCGGTCTGACCGAGGAAATCGCCGCGCTCGAGTGTGCGGATGCCCACCACCGCGCCACCTGAGCGGACCTCCAGCCGTACCTGCCCGCTGACGACGAACATCATCCGCACGGGGACGGTCCCGCGTTCCTGAACGATCTCGCCGACGCCGTAGCGGACCACCCGGACGTGCTCACGCACCAGCTCCTGATCGGTGCGGCTGAGGTGCAGACTGCGCCCCACCACCTGCAGCGCGTCGTCGAACAGCAGCGGAGACGGAAAGTCGTCGGTGACGTCGTCGAGCGAGAGTTCCTCGCGTCGTGCGGCGTACCAGGCCCAGCGCAGAAACGTGGAGCGGGCCTCGGCGTCCTCGGCCGGGGTGTGCAGCGGAACGGTGGTGGTGTACTCGCCGGTGGCACCGATGAGGGTCACCGGGTCGGCCCCGGCACGCAGCTGGGGAACCCGCTGCGCGAGGCCGGTCAGCATCCGGCACACCGCGTCGGGCGGATCCGCAGCTGAGAACTTCGTCGTGATGTCGATCGAGTGTTCGCCGCGGGGCAGGCTGCGGTTGATGAACAGTTCGGTGGCCAACAACGAATTGGGCAACACGTAGACACCGTTGCCGGAGTCCAGATGCGTTGCCCGCCAGTTCACTTCGACCACCCGGCCGCCGTCGATCCATCGGGTGGCGACCCAGTCGCCGATCTCGAAGGGCTGCTCGAAGAGCACGAGCAGCCCCGAGATGACCTGCCCGACCGAGTTCTGCAGAGTCAAGCCGAGCACGATCGAGCCGATGCCCAGCGCGGTGAACAGACCACCGACGTTGGCGCCCCAGATGAACGCGAAGATCAGCGCGACACCGACGGTGATCAGGACGAACCGGGCCACGTCGAGGAAGATCGACGGCACCCGCTTGCGCCAGCTGCCTTCCGGCGCGCCCTGGAACACCGTCGCGTTGAGTCCGGACAGCAGCAGGACCAGGACGACGAAGCCGAGCACCGTGGCGACCACCCGTACCGTGGTGGCATCAGCGTGCACCTCGGTCGCTTTGAGCAGCAACAACAGCAGTGCCGCCAGCGGCAGCACATAGTTGCGCACCAGGCTCACCGGCCGGGCCAGATAACTGTTGCGCCGCAACAGCGCGTTGTGCACCTCGGTGAGCACCACCAGCGAGATCGGCAGTGCCACCGCGATCGCGATGGCCCACCAGAACCACGGCGCGGAGAAGATCTCGGTCATCGCTGGTCACCCGAGAGACGCCACAGGCGCTCGACGCGATCGTTGGCGACGACCTCGCCGTCGGCGGTGAAGTCGCGGAGATCCCGCATCGCCTCGTACACCGGGCGGGTCACATAGACCCCGGCCGTCGCCGGGCTCTTGTGCGCCTGGTAGGCGAGGTTGACCGCCGAACCCCAGATGTCGTAGACGAGGTTCGACTGCCCGAGTAGGCCGCTGGTCACGATTCCGGTGTTGATCCCGGCGCGCAGGCTGAGCCGGTGCCCCGTCTCGCCGTTGAACCGGTCGATGATGTGCTGCATCTCCACGGCCAGGTCGACCGTGCGGCGCGCGCTGTCGAGCCGGGGCACCGTCAGGCCGCAGCTGGCCAGGTATCCGTCGTGCAGCGTGCGCACCCGCTCGACACCCAGATTGTCTGCCGCGGCGTCGAACTGGCGAACCAGTCGGTTGACCACCCCGAGCGATTCCTGCGCGGTCAGCTGTTCGGCGAGGTCGTCGAGTCCGTCGACGTTGGCGAACAGCACCGTCACATCCTGGTGCTCCTCGGCGATGTTCTCCTCCCCGTCGCGGTAGCGCTCCAGTACCGGTTCGGGCATGAGGGACAACAGCAGCCGGTGGTTCTCGGCGCGTTGCTCGGTGAGCTGTCGTTCCTTGGTCTGCAGATTGCTGCTCATCTGGTTGAACGCGCGGGTCAGATCGCCGAATTCGTCGCGCGAGGTGACGGGCAGCTCGACATCGAAGTCACCGGCACCGATCTGCTCGGCGCCGGCCTCCAGCCTGCGGATCGGCCGAACGAACACCCTGGCCAGCAGCAGCGCGGCGATGCACACCACCAGGACGATCGCCACCGTGGACAGCACCAGTGTGCGGGTGAACGTGGCGACGGGAGCGAACGCCTCGGCGACGTCGATCTTGGCGACGAGCACCCAGTTCAAGCCGGCAGTCTGCACCGGTGAGTACGCCTGCAGCGTCCGGCGGCCCTCGTAGTCCTCGGTGATCAGCGTTCCGGTCGCCCCCTGCAGGGCCTGTCCGACCGCGTCGGTGTCCACCGGCTGCACGAGAATGGTGCTGCCCTGGCGGATCGCCTCGTCGGCGACCTCGACGGGCGTGCCGGCGGCCACCACGTCGCTGCGGTAGGCGTCGGGGTCCTCCAGGAACAGCCGCGACTCCGAGCGCATCAGCAGGTCGGGCCCGACCAGGATCGTCTCACCGGTTTTGCCGAGCCCGGCACCCTGCCAGTCGCCGTTGAACGTGAGACCGCGGTTGAGGTTGTCCACCGGCAGCGCGAGCGCCATGACGCCCTGCACGTTGCCGGCCGGACCGATCGGCGACACCATCCAGGCGGTGGGCATCCCCGACGGTTGATAGGTGTCGAAGTCGCGCACGACGACCTCGTCGAGCGAGTTGGAGTTCATCGCCTCCTTGAACGCCTCGGCGAGGTTGCTGCCGCGGTAGGGCCCGTACTGGATGTTGGTTCCCAGGTCGATGCCCTTGCCGACGCTGTAGACGACGTTGCCGCGGGCATCGATCAACAGCGCGTCGGCGGAGTGCTGCCGCTTGATCACCTGACGGAAGAACTCGTTGTATCTCGCGTTCGCCGCCGACCAGGCGCTGCCGTCCCCGGGGTCGTCGAGCTCGATGCGGTCCTCGGGGGTGTCGGCGGCCAGTGTGTAGGTGGTCTGCAGGTAGCGCTGCGAGTTGCCGCGGGGCAGCAGAGCCTGGACCCGGGCCTGAGCGGCGTCACGATCGGACTCGGTGTCGGTCTCGCCGTAGTTGCGCTGGTAGAACTCGACCAGGGCTTGCTGCTGCTCGGGCGGCACCTCGGCGTCACGAAGCTCGTCGTATCCGGCGGTGAACGCGGCGATCGCCTGTTCGGCGGTGCTGCCGCGGGTGTAGACGACCATCGAGCTGGTCAGGTCGCGCATCGCTTTCTCCAGCATGCGGGCCTGGGCGCTGCGAATGAGGGTGAGCTGTTCGAACACCGATTCACGCAGCGATTCGCGGCCGGACTGAAAGCCGATCGCGCCCACCACGGCCACCGACAGCACGCTGGTCAGCAGAAGCATCAGCAGAAGCTTCGACTGGATGCTGATGCGCGAGAAACGCCGTGGGGTGTCTGGCACGCTTGCCCTTCCGTCGCTGGCGAAACTCGGGTGCTCACACCTGTCGGGACGGCAGCGTCGCGGTCTGCTTCCGCAAGCGGCGCGGGCCAGCCTACCCGCCGAGAGTTCGCTCGGGCCGGGCTGGTCGCCCGTCGACTGTTTTCAGGCAAGTCGCCGATTCATAGCCGTGAGGACAGGTTTTCCGCGTATTTTTACGCCCGCGGCAACTTTGCCGCAGCGGTGTCAGTCAGGCGGCCCCGAGGAGATGTCCCATGAACCATGCCAAGTACATCGGTCGGGTGGGAGGGCTCGCGGTCGCACTGGGCGTCGGGCTCGCCGTGGCCAGCGCGCCGGGTATCGCCGCCGCCGAGACCGCAGATTCGTCGAGGGACTCCTCGAACACGAGTCAGGCCGGCGACTCCGGCGGTGCCGCGTCGTCGGGGGCCGCCGGCGCCACGTCGTCGGACCGCCCGGACGATGCGACGACACAGGAGGAGTCCGCCACCTCGGATGACGAGGAGGGATCCGACGGCGATTTCGATGCGGACGAGGGTTCTGGCGCGGACGAGGATTCCGACCCCGGAGCAGACCTCTCAGACGATCTTGCAGATGACCTCGCGGGCGAGGTCGAGGCCGCAGATGACGGCGCCGCCGGGGTGGGTGAGGACACCGAGTCCGAGGAGCTTCGGGGCACCGAGGACGCGGTGGGCGACGTGGTGGCCACGTCTTCGAACGCCACCGACGCACCGAACATGCCGGTGTCGCTGGTAGCCGATGTCGCGATCGAACAGCCCGCACCGCAGCCGGCTCCCGAGGCTCCCGCGCCCGCGGTGCTGCCGATGGCGTTGGCGACGCTGGCGGGTGCCCGGGAAGAATCCGAGCGCGCCGCGCTGCGCAGCAGCGCCGTGGCTCCGCCGGAGATCGAGCTGCTCGCGGACACCTCGCCCAACGTCCTGGTCATCGGCGTCGACGGCACGAACCTCAGCAGAGTGCTCGCCGATCTCGCGAACACCAACTTCTTCGGCCTGATCCAGGACGGCACAACGGCCCCGGCGAGCATCGCGGGACACACCACCATCTCCAACCCGTCGTGGACGTCCATCCTCACCGGGGCATGGGGGGAGAAGACGGGCGTGATCAACAACGTGTTCACCCCGTGGACCTATGACGACTGGCCCACGGTGTTCACCCAACTCGAAGCGTTCAACTCGGCCATCCAGACCACGTCGATCGCCAATTGGAACGTCATCTCCGCCATCGCGGGCGCGGGCACCACCCCGGCCGACGAGATCATCGACATCGGCCAGATCGAAGGAGACACCGACTGGTTGCTGACCGACGACGCGGTCGGCGACGCCACCGAACTGGCGATCATGGCCGCCGACCCGATGATCCCCAACTTCGTCTTCAGCTACTTCGTCGGCGTCGACGAGAACGGCCACATGTACGGCGGCGCCTCGCCGCAGTACGCCGCCGCGATCCGCAACGTCGACCGCAATCTCGGCGAGATCCTGCAGGCGGTCGACGCGTGGGAGGCCCTGACCGGCGAACAGTGGACCATCCTGGTCGTCACCGACCACGGCCACCAGCCGCAGCAGGGGTTCGGTCACGGGTTCCAATCGCCCGACGAGACGTCGACCTTCGTCATCGCCGAGAACCCGAACCTGTTCGCGGCCGGCGCCATCAACCTCAAGTACCAGATCGTCGACGTCACCCCGACCGTCATGACGCTGTTCGGCGGCACCCCGTCCACCGACTCCGACGGCGTGTCGCTGACCACGCTCGGCAGCAGCGACGTCTTCCCGGTCAACGATGACGAGGCGCTGCGTGGGGCGTTGCAGGACGCGATCGCGATGTACGGCTATCCCGACATCGGGACGAACATCGCGCTGGGGGTGCGCACCATCGCCGCCACCGTGCCCTACATCGTGTACGGGCTGACCGAGAGCCTCACCGCGGGCCTGCAGCAGATCGTCGACCAGGAGATCTTCTTGATCAGTCCGCTTGCGGCGCTGGCGATCGTGCCGGTCCGGCTGATCGGCAACCTCACCTACGTGGTGACCAACGTCGTCGCGCAGATCGTGGCCAGACTGACCGGGGTGACCGGTGCCAGCATCTTCCCGCTGTGGCCGCCGGCTCCGCCGTCGGTCGAATCTCCGCTGGACACCGCGCAGCTGTGCGAGGGAGACAGCGACGCGGCCCTGCCCGCCTGCGGTCAGATCGCCGTCTAGCAGCTAGGACTGCATCGAACCGATGTAGTAGCTCTCGTCACCATCGGGGTAACCGCCTCCGATGGTGGCGATGTGGATGTGGTCGAAGTGGTTGAGGGTTTCGTTGCCGTAGTCCGCTGTCCAGCTCGGCGCACCGATGCCGGGATAGAAACCCTGCCGCCAGATCACGTGGAGCACACCCCAGCGTTCCGCATTGGCGAGGGCATACCCGGCGATCTGGTTGCCGAGCTCGATGCCCTCGTCGCTGTGGTAGTTCGGGATCATCACGTCGATGGCCAGCCCGTTGGGATGCCACTTCAGCGGATCCTGGCGATAACCGCCGATGGTGGTGATCTCCGGGAACAGAGCGCTGATCGCCCGCGCGGCCCAGATGGTGTTGACCTGCAGGCCACCCTCCGGCGCGACGCCGGCGGGCAGTGCAAGGTCGAAGACACGGCCGTCGACCGGGGCACTGGCGGCCAGCAACTCCGCCTCCGACAGCCGGACCCGCTCCGGTGCGGCACTCGGTTCCACGCCCTGAGCGCTCGGTGGGGGCGACGGCTCGGGGGCGCAGCATGGCGGCGCAGCGTTCTGGGCGTAGATCATGCCGCCCGAGACGACCAGAGACACCACGACCGCGAGCCATCGGCCCCGACCCTTGGCAAACATGTCTCTGCGCACGATCAGCACCTTAGTGGCGCGACCCCGCCATGCGGCCAGGTTTGCCGGCAATTGCGCCTGGCGCGTCGGTCGGCAGCTGGCCCCCACCGGGCCGCTGCAGGTCGACGGGTCAGACGGATTCGCTCACGGGAAGGGTGACCGTGATTGTCATGCCCTCCCCGGGACCGGCGCTGGCGGCACCGATCTCGCCGCCGTGGGCCTCGGTCAGCGCCCTGGCTATCGCCAGACCGATGCCCGCACCGCCACCGACCCGGTTGCGCGACGGATCGGCCCGATAGAAGCGCTCGAACAGGTGTGGCAGGTGCTGCGCGGCGACTCCCTCGCCGTCGTCGACCACCCGCAGGATCACCTGCCGGCCCACGCGATCCGCGCTCAGCTGCACCGCGCCGGCACCGGGAGTGTGGCGCAAGGCGTTGTCGAGGAGGTTGGCCAGCACCTGCCCCAGGCGCTGCGGGTCCGCCCAGACCGGTGGGACATCCTCGGCGACGGCGACACTCAGCGCGACCCCCTTCTCGTCGAACCGTTCGGCGACCGCAGCCACGCAGCGCTCCAGCAGCGGGCCGACCGCCACCTGGCAGAACGACATGCCGGCCGTGTTCTCCTCGGCCTGGGCCAACGCCGCCACGTCCTCGGAGAAGCGCACCAGCCTGCGAGTCTGGTCCCGCAACACCTCGGCCGTCTCGGGCGTCAACGTGCGCACGCCGTCCTCCAACGCTTCGATATAGGCGTCGAGCACCGACACCGGCGTGCGGATCTCGTGGGCCAGGTCCCCGAACAGGCGTCGCCGGGTGGCCTCCACCGACTCCAGCCGTGTCGCCATCTGGTTGAAAGCGCGGGCGAGGCTGTCGAACTCCTCACCCAACCCTTGCGGTGCCACCCTGATCTCGTAGCGTCCGTCGGCGACCGCGGTGGCCGCCGACGCGACCTCGGCAACCGATCGCTGCAGGCGCCGGCCGGCGTATCCGCTCACCGCCAGCGCGGCCAACGCCGAGACCGCGACCGCACCCCCGATCGACAGGGCCGTCGCGTACCGGTACGCCTCCTCGGCGTGCAGCTCCTCCAGCGAATCGGCCGGAACGCCGGCCCGGTGCAGGTGCTCGCGGAACAGCGGAGGGCCGACGATCGCGGCCACCACCCACACCGCGGCCGCCGCGACCAGCAGCACGAGGGCCTGGGCCGCCAACAGCCGCACGCCGATCCCGGCCCGCCGCCACCGAGATCGCGTCATGACCGCCGCCCCGCGCTGTCCATGGCACCATCGTGCCCCCAGCTGCGGAAGAACTTCGGAACTACGGGAGTTTGGCCACCGTGAGCAGTAATGCGGAGTCGGCGAGCGCGACCAGCGAGTGCCGGGCATCGGGAACCTTCAACAGGTCACCGGCGCGCGCGTCCCACTGCTCGTCACCCGAGGACATCCGGACCGATCCCTTGATCACGTACACGGTTGCCTCGCCGGGGTTCTCGTGCTCACCCATCTCGGCACCGGCGACCATCCCGATGACGGTCTGGCGCAGGACCTTCTCGTGACCGCCGACCACAGTGTCGGCGGCGTTGCGGTTGTTGGCGGTCGCGAGCTGCATCTGCTGGCGGGCCAAAGCTTCGATCGACACCTTCTGCATGTCTGCCATTCGATGCCCCGCAGCACCTACTCGTCAACCCGGCAGGGCGCCACTCAGAACGGTGCGACCCGCGCAGCACTGACCACCGCACCGTGCCCGGTGGCGTCATTGGTGAACCGAAGCTCCGAGGCGTTGGCGACGATGGTCCACCCCAGGGCGCGGTAGGTCCGCTCGGCCAACGGGGTCGGGGCCGCGGCGCCGAGATTGCCGTCCACCCACGAACCGGTGCCGTCGGTGTTGACCCGCACCCCGTGGTACGGGCCGCTACCGTCGGCGTGCTGTTGCCAATTGCGAGCTGCTGTCTGGCATCCCACGAACGTGGTCTCGACGATGCACTGCGGGTCACCCGCCGCGGTGGTCACCACGACGTAACCGAACTGGTTGGGCGGAATCGTCGTCACCTCGGCAGACGGCACGGCACCGGGCAGCTGCGCGGTGGAACGGGCCAGGGCCGGCGACCGGTAGGACGCCACCGTGAAGCCGAATCCGGACAGTGGGGCGAGGTCCTCGGCCTCGCCGTCGGGTGTCCAGATCGCCAGCGGACGGTCGTCGAGCGTGGTCGTCGCGACCTGCGGGGACGGCGCCCACGACAGCATCGCGTCCATCGCGGGCACCGAGTCGAAATGGTCGAAGTTGACGACCCCGTCGCCGTCGTGGGGGACGCAGGCACTCCCGTCGACGATGTGGCGGGTGCCCGAGTCGGTTTCGGTTCCGTCGCGGCACACCGCGTCCTGCCACTGCTCGACGGTGCCCGACACCGGCGGCGACCCGGCCGCGTTTGCCGTGCCATCGGGTGTCTGCGGTGCCGAGCAGCCCGCCACCGCGACGAGCACCCCCAGCGTCGTCGCGACGGTGCGAACACAGTCTTTGCTCCCGGCCCATGTCATGGCCGTGAATGTAACGGCGTGACCCGAGCGTGCCGGCTCGACGCGCCGGGCCGAAGCCCGACCGTGACCGAGCACCGCAGGTCTGGCCCGCCCTGTCGTCGCCGCTGTTGGGTAGGCTCCGCCTGAAGGGTGCGGTGCCGCGATACTGACTGCCGGATACCGACGACCAGCCGATGGTCACCGGCCCCGACGCGAGCCGCCACGAACTGACCGAAACCGATGCCGGGAGAACACCACATGAGCGCCGAGCAGCCGACCATCATCTACACGCTGACCGATGAGGCGCCTCTGCTGGCGACCTACGCATTTCTGCCTGTGGTCCGCACCTTCGCAGACGCAGCCGGCATCTCCGTCAGCTCCAGTGACATCTCCGTGGCCGCGCGCATCCTGGCCGAGTTCCCCGACTATCTGACCGAGGAACAGCGGGTGCCCGACAACCTGGGGGAATTGGGCAAACTGACCCAGCTGCCCGAGACCAACATCATCAAGCTGCCCAACATCAGCGCCTCGGTCCCGCAGCTGCTGGCCGCGATCAAGGAGCTCCGCGAGAAGGGCTACAACCTGCCCGACTACCCGGGCGAGCCGAAGTCCGACGAGGAGAAGGAGATCAAGGCCCGCTACTCCAAGGTGCTCGGCAGCGCGGTCAATCCGATACTGCGCGAAGGCAACTCGGACCGGCGGGCCCCCCAGGCGGTCAAGGCGTATGCGCGGAAACACCCGCACAGCATGGGGGAGTGGTCGCAGGCCTCGCGTACCCACGTCGCCACCATGAAGCACGGGGACTTCTACCACGGTGAGAAGTCGATGACGATCGACAAGGCCCGCACGGTGAAGATGGTCCTCAAGACCGACAGCGGCGAGACCGTCCTCAAGCCCGAGGTGGCCCTCGACGAGGGCGACATCATCGACAGCATGTTCATGAGCAAGAAGGCGCTGTGCGAGTTCTTCGAAGAGCAGATCGAAGACGCCTACAAGACCGGCGTCATGTTCTCGTTGCACGTCAAGGCAACGATGATGAAGGTCAGCCACCCGATCGTGTTCGGCCACGCGGTCAAGGTGTTCTACAAGGACGCGTTCGCCAAGCACCAGCAGGTCCTCGACGAGCTCGGCGTGAACGTCAACAACGGCATGTCGGATCTGTACTCCAAGATCGAGTCGCTGCCCGCCTCGCAGCGTGAGGAGATCATCCGCGACATCCACGCCGTGCACGAGCACCGGCCCGAGCTCGCGATGGTGGACTCGGCGCGTGGCATCACCAACTTCCACTCGCCCAGCGATGTCATCGTCGACGCCTCGATGCCGGCGATGATCCGCGCCGGCGGGAAGATGTACGGCGCCGACGGCAAGCTCAAGGACACCAAGGCCGTCAATCCGGAGTCGACGTTCTCGCGGATCTACCAGGAGATGGTCAACTTCTGCAAGACGCACGGCCAGTTCGATCCCACGACGATGGGCACCGTACCCAACGTCGGTCTCATGGCCCAGCGTGCCGAGGAGTACGGCAGCCACGACAAGACCTTCGAGATCCCGGAGGACGGCGTCGCCGACATCGTCGACGTCGAGACCGGTGAGGTGTTGCTGAGCCACAACGTCGAGGCCGGCGACATCTGGCGGATGCCCATCGTCAAGGACCCGGCGATCCGCGACTGGGTCAAGCTTGCCGTCACGCGGGCGCGCGCGTCCGGCATGACCGCGGTGTTCTGGCTCGACACCGAGCGCCCGCACGAGGCCGAGCTACGCAAGAAGGTCAAGGCCTACCTCAAGGAGCATGACACCGAGGGACTCGAGATCCAGATCATGCCGCAGGTGTGGGCCATGCGGTACACGCTGGAACGGGTCATCCGCGGCCAGGACACCATCGCCGTGACCGGCAACATCCTGCGCGACTACCTCACCGACCTGTTCCCCATCCTGGAGCTGGGCACCAGCGCCAAGATGCTCTCGATCGTGCCGCTGATGGCCGGTGGCGGAATGTACGAGACCGGTGCCGGCGGCTCGGCGCCCAAGCATGTTCACCAGCTGATCGAGGAGAACCATCTGCGCTGGGATTCACTGGGTGAATTCCTGGCGCTGGGCGCCAGCTTCGAGGACATGGGCCGCAAGTCGGACAACAAGAAGGCGACCCTGCTCGGCAAGACCATGGACGCCGCGATCGGCAGGCTCCTCGACAACAACAAGGGCCCGTCGCGCAAAGCCGGTGAGCTCGACAACCGTGGCAGCCAGTTCTATCTGGCCATGTACTGGGCGCAGGAACTGGCCGAGCAGACCGAAGACCCCGAACTCGCCGAGCACTTCGCCTCCCTGGCCAAGTCGCTGGCCGAGAACGAGGACAAGATCGTCGCCGAGTTCAACGACGTGCAGGGCAGCCCCGCCGACATCGGCGGCTACTACTACCCGCAGGACGAGAAGCTCATGACCGTCATGCGGCCCAGCACAACCTTCAACGAGGCACTCGAAGCGGCCAAGAGCTGAGGCGAGCCGCGCACTTCACCGGCGGCGGGGCGGCCGGCTGCCCTACCATGCGGGCATGAGAGGCCGTGGCGCGATTGTTCTGATCACCGCGGTGCTTGCGCTGTCCGGCGTGGGCACCGCCGGCCTCGCCGCCGCCGAACCGCCCCCACCGTGCTCGTTCACCCTGTCGGCGCCGCAGGTGGTGCACCACGACGGGGTCGACGTGGTGACGGCGACGGTGGCGCCCGCGGACTGCGGCCCGCCCGCTGCGCCCTATGTGAGCGTGGCCTGTGTCCAACCGGCGGACGCCGGCGCGCCGATGCAGTGCGCGCAGGGCAGGGGCGACCAGCCGGCCCAGGTGTACGTCGCGCCGTTCGTCCCGGGAGTCACCTACACCGCCACCGGGCGCGGGTGTGGTAGCTGGATCGGCACCGATCCGGCTCCGCGCTGTCAGCAACTCGGCCCGCTGACAGCGGCATTGTGAGAACAGCGCAAAGCACTAGCTACGCTCTCTAATTCGCCGAAACGGTTAATTAAGGATTCGCTCACGCGGCTGATCTCAATCGAGTAACGTGCGTAACATCGGACCCAGGCACGCCGATACAAAGCCAATACCGGCAGTTGTCGAGGGGTAACTATGCGCGTGGTAATGGGTCTGTCACTGACGGCGACAAGTGCGGTCTGGGCGCTGGTCGACACCAAGGACGGTGCGATCCTCGCTGACGAAGTCGTCGCGCTCGATTCGGTAAACGAGATAGCCAGAGCGACGGCCCGCAGCGTGCAGGCATTCGCCCTGCAAAGCGACCGTGACATCGACGGCATCCGCATGACCTGGACCGACGACGGACGCGATCACGCCATCCGGCTGCGCTCCAAGCTGCGACTGTTCGGCTTCGACACCATCGAGCACGTCTCGGAGGACGAGGCGCGGGAGGGCCGCAACCAGACGGCTCGCCACATCGCCCCCCACCTGACGCTGGCGTACGGAGCCGCGCGCGCACACCCCGCCGACGAGGCGCACCACCTGCTGCGGCGGCTGACCTCCCGCGTGCCGGCCGCCCGCGCCACCATCGCCCGGGTGCCGATGCGCATCACCATGGCCGCGAGCATCGCCGCCGTGTGTGCCGTCGCAGCCCTCGGGGTCTTCGCGGTCATGAGTGGTCCGTCGGCGCAGCCGGTCGAGACCGCCAACGCCGAACCGGCACCGGCAGCGGCACCCCCGGCAGCGCTCACCCCGCCGGCCGGGACCGGCCCAGCGCCGGTGGCGGCACCCGCGCCTGCCCGCCAGCCCGCGGTACCTGCGCCCCAGGCTCCGGTGGTGGACACCCCGCCGCCCGTGTCGGCCCCGCAGATCGTCGCCGAACCTCAGCCTGCCTCCGCTCCGCAGGTCGTTGCCGACCCGCAGCCCGCGTCGACCCCGCAGGTCGTCGCACAACCGCGGCCCGCGTCGCCCCCGCAGGTCGTCGGCCAGCCGCAGCCCGCCTCGGCGCCGCAGGTCACTCCCTCACAGCCGGCGACCACCCCGCACCACATGATGGTGTCGCAGCCTGTTTCCGGACCTGACACCCTCGACGCTCCCGCCGTCGCCACGGATCCGAGCGCCGCGGGAACGCTGCCTGCGGAGGCGGCCCCGGTTGCCGTACGGGTGGGCCAACCGCATCTGACCGATAGTGCGCCGCTGGCCGGGCCGTCCCCGGCCCAGGCGGTGAAGAATCCGGCCACCGCGCCGGCTCCGCCTCAGAACCCCCTCGACATCCTGTCGGCGCTGCCCTGATTCAGGGCGGCTGACGCCCCCTGTGCCGATGCCGTAGTACTACTCAGTCGCGGAGCGTCGCGGGCGGGCATGCTTGAGGTCATGGCGCACCCCGTCCGGCCGACCGACTCCACGCCCGACGTGATCCCCCCGGGCCGAGACCGAGCAATCGACGTCGCACGTCTCGCGGCGCTCGTCGTCGTGATGTTCGGGCACTGCGCGTTGCTGCTGGCCACCATCGACACCCGCGGAGTGCGAATCGGCAACACCCTCGGGGCGCTCCCCGCGCTGACGCCGGTGACGTGGGTCCTGCAGGTGATGCCGCTGTTCTTCCTGGCCGGCGGCGCCGCCGGCGCCTACGGTTACCACGCCGGAACACCCTGGGGGAGTTGGCTGTTCACCCGTGCGCAACGCCTGTGTCGACCGGTGTTCTGGTATCTGGCCGCTTGGTCTGCCATTCTGCTGGTGGTTCGGGCCGTCTTGGGGGAGGCGTCGGAGGCGGGCCTGGGCGGCGAAAGCGTGGCGCTGCTGTGGTTCCTCGGGGTTTATCTGCTCGCTCTCGCGTTCGTACCGGCACTGACCCGGTTGACCACCTCCGGGGCGCTGGCCGGGCTGCTGGTTTCGCTGCTGGCGGCGATCGCTGCCCTCGATGCGCTCCGTTTCGCCGTGGACTCCCCGATGGTGGCCGTGGCCAACTTCGTGCTGGTGTGGCTCATCCCGGTGGTGTTCGGTGTCGGGTACGCGCATCGTCTCATCGGGGTGCGGAGTGCGGGCGTGGTGGCCGTCGCCGCGTTCGCGGCACAGGTCGGCCTCGTCGCCCTCGGCCCCTACGAGGTGTCGCTGGTGGTCACCGGAGCCGACCGGGTGTCCAACGTGTCGCCGCCGACGCTGGTCCTGGCGATGCAGTGCGTGTGGATGTCGAGCGCGTTCGTGGTCGCGGCGGGGTCGATCCAGCGGTGGGCGCAGCGCCGCCGGGTCTGGCGAGTGGTGGCTCGGGGCAACGCCGGGGCGATGACGCTGTACCTGTGGCACATCCCGGCCATCGCGGTGGCCGCCGTCGCATTGCACCTGGTGGGCATGGATGCCTATGACGTCCACGAGCCGGGCTTCTGGGCCCGATTGGCGTTGCGCGCGTTGGTGTTCGCCGTGGTGATGCTGGTGCTGTTCCGGTTGCTCACCCCACTGGAGCACCGGCCGCTGCCATGGTGGGACGCGCCGGTGCGGGCGGTCGGCGTACGCGCCGGTGTCGCCGGCCTGTCCGTCTGCGCCGCCGGCATCGCACTGGTGCTGATGGCGAAATCGGGTCTCGGGGAGGCGCCCGGGTGGTGCGCGCTCGCCGGCTTCGTGGCCGCCGCCGCACTGGCCAGGGTCGCTGCCGGTGGGCCGGCGACACCGCGATCCGGGCGCAACTATCCGAAAAGCGAACGAAATCGTTTGTCCATCAATGAATCCGGTGGGCAATCCGGCTGAAAATCTTGATCCCATCCAGAATTCACGACAGTATCGAGTGGATGGGTCACGATCCGGACTACGCCGAGGTTCTCAAGAACGCCTCGCTGCGTGTCACCCGCCCGCGGATGGCGGTGTTGTACGCCGTGGAGCGCCACCCGCACGCCGACACCGAGCTCATCATCCGCGCCACGCGGGAACGGCAACCCGACGTATCCCGCCAGACCGTGTATGACGCGCTCAACGCTTTGACCGCCGCGGGGCTCGTGCGCCGCATCCAGCCGGCCAACTCGTTGGCCCGCTACGAGTCCCGGGTCGGCGACAACCACCACCACGTCGTGTGCCGAGGTTGCGGCACCATTCGCGATGTGGACTGTGCCGTCGGGGACGCCCCGTGTCTGACGGCGTCCGACGATCGAGGCTTCGACGTCGACGAGGCCGAGGTCATCTACTGGGGGCTGTGCCCCGAGTGCTCCGCGCAGCACACGTCCCGATCACGCCCGTGATCACAGCTCGATCACCACAGAAAGATGGAAGGGAAACACACTGTGTCATCATCTGATACGTCCGACGCCAAGCCGCCGTTCCCCGAGGAAGCAACGCACAGCAGCGGCAGCGAGAGCGAGAACCCGGCCATCCGTTCCCCGGAGCCCAAGGCACACCGACCTCTGACCAACCAGGACTGGTGGCCGGAGCAGATCGACGTGACCAAGCTGCACGCCCACTCCAGCAAGGGCAATCCGCTGGGCGAGGATTTCGATTACGCCAGCGAGTTCGCCAAGCTCGATCCCGAGGCCCTCAAGGCCGACGTGATGTCGGTGATCACCACGTCGCAGGACTGGTGGCCGGCCGACTACGGCAGCTATGCCGGTCTGTTCATCCGGATGAGCTGGCACGCCGCGGGCACCTACCGCATCTATGACGGCCGCGGCGGCGGCGGTCAGGGCATGCAGCGATTCGCACCGCTGAACAGCTGGCCGGACAACGCGAACCTGGACAAGGCACGCCGGTTGCTGTGGCCGGTCAAGAAGAAGTACGGCAACAAGATCTCGTGGTCGGACCTGCTGGTGTTCGCCGGCAACGTCTCGCTGGAGTCCGCGGGCTTTCAGACCTTCGGGTTCGGCTTCGGCCGGCCCGACTTCTGGGAGCCCGAGGAGGTCATCTTCGGTGAGGAAGAGGAGTGGCTCGGCACCGACAAGCGATACGAGGGCTCAGCCCAGGATGCTCGCGAGCTCGAAGAGCGCTACGGCGCCACCACCATGGGCTTGATCTACGTCAACCCGGAAGGCCCAGAAGGCGAGCCGGATCCGCTGAAAGCCGCTCACGACATCCGCGTCACGTTCGGCCGGATGGCGATGAACGACGAGGAGACCGCTGCGCTGATCGTCGGCGGGCACACGCTGGGTAAGACACACGGGGCCGGCGACGGCGACCTGGTCGGACCCGAACCCGAGGGCGCCCCGGTCGAGCAGCAGGGGCTCGGCTGGAAGTGTGCGTTCGCCTCGGGCAAGGCCGCCGACACGATCACCAGTGGCCTGGAGGTCGTGTGGACCCCCACGCCGACCAAATGGAGCAACTCCTACCTCGAACTGCTTTACGGCTACGAGTGGGAGCTGACCAAGAGCCCCGGCGGCGCATGGCAGTTCGAGGCCAAGGACGCCGAGGCGATCATTCCCGGTCCGTTCGGCGGCCCGCCCCGCAAGCCCACGATGCTCGTCACCGACGTCTCGATGCGCGTCGACCCGATCTACGGCGAGATCACCCGGCGGTGGCTCGACCATCCGGAGGAGCTCAACGAGGCCTTCGCCAAGGCCTGGTACAAGCTGCTGCACCGCGACATGGGGCCGGTGTCGCGGTACCTGGGCCCGTGGATCCCCGAACCACAGCTGTGGCAGGACCCGGTTCCTGCGGTGGAAGGCGAGCTGATCGGCGAGTCCGAGATCGCGTCGCTGAAGGCGAAGGTGCTCGACGCCGGCCTGTCGGTGCCGCAGTTGGTCAAGACGGCGTGGGCGTCGGCGGCCAGCTTCCGCAGCACCGACAAGCGCGGTGGCGCCAACGGCGCCCGGCTGCGCCTGGAGCCCCAACGCAACTGGGAGGTCAACGAGCCGGCTGAGCTCGACAAGGTGTTGCCGGCGCTGGAAAAGATCCAGCAGGAGTTCAACGGATCGAGCGCGAAGAAGGTGTCCCTGGCCGACCTCATCGTGCTGGCCGGTTCTGCCGCGGTCGAAAAGGCCGCCAAGGACGCAGGTTTCGAGATCGACGTGCACTTCGCGCCCGGTCGCACGGACGCGACGCAGGAGACGACGGATGTCGATTCGTTCGCGGTGCTCGAGCCGCGCGCCGACGGCTTCCGCAACTACGTGCGCCCGGGGGAGAAGGCCCAGCTCGAGGAGTTGCTGCTGGACCGCGCCTACATGCTCGACGTGACCGCCCCGGAGTTGACCGTGCTCATCGGCGGCATGCGCGCCCTGGGCGCCAACCACGGCGGGACGAAACTCGGCGTGTTCACCGACAAACCAGGGGTGCTCACCAACGACTTCTTCGTCAACCTGCTCGACATGGGCACGGAGTGGAAGGTCTCGGAGACGACGGAGAACGTCTACGACGGTGTGGACCGCGCCACGGGGACGAAGAAGTGGACCGCGACCGTCAACGACCTGGTCTTCGGATCGCACTCGATCCTGCGAGCGCTGGCCGAGGTCTACGCCCAGGACGACAACCAGGGCAAGTTCGTCGAGGACTTCGTCGCCGCCTGGGTGAAGGTGATGAACAACGACAGGTTCGACCTGCGCTGACCCGGACGCCCGGGAGCCGGCTGCTACAGCCGGTTCTCGGGCACCAGCACCGCCCACACCGCCTTACCGCCCGGCATCGGGTTGGCGCCCCAGGCCCGGCACAGCGCGGCGACGATGGCGAGTCCGGACACGGCGTCTGCGGAGCCGTCCGCGTTCTCCCGGCGCGCCGGAAGCTGGGGGCTGCCGTCGTGCACTGCGACGGTGAGCCGCCTGTCCATCGTCTCCAACCGAAGCGTGGGACGGCTGACGGTGTGGACGATTGCGTTCTCGACCAGAATGGTGGCCACCGTGCTGGCGGTGACGATCATCGCCTGGCGATCCCACTGGGTGAGCCAGTGGCCCACCAGTTCTCGCGACCGCGGCAGACTGGTCCGATCGGCGGTCAGCTCACAGTTGGCCCGGCGCCGGAAGCCGAGGCCGTCGTCGACTGACTGCGCAGCAGCGCGCACATCCATATGCACCGGTAGGTGGCGCGCAGCACCGCAACGGGTGATCGCCTCCCGCCCGGCCTGATGGGCGCACACCAAAACAATGGGCACAGCGGGCCAGATGCTGACGTGCCAGCGTGCGCTGGTGAACGCCGCCCACGCCGATTCCGACGGCACCGACAACGCGGTGACGTCCACGAGGACCGCCCGCGGTTCCTCGAGCGCCGCTCTGATCACGCTGTCCCGGACCTCACGGTAGGTGCGTCCGTCCAGCGTCCCGGTCATGGTCAAAGTCAGCAGAGTCCCCACCGACGCCGTGGCCGTCGCAATGCCGTGGCGGCCGTGGTCAACCATCGTCCAGGCGGGAGTCGGTCTCGGCTTCGGCGAGCCCTTCGCGCAGAACGGTCAAGGGTCTGTCGGTTTCGCCGGCCAACGCGCGGTAACGGTGCCGCAGAGACGCCACTGGCAAAGCACCGGCGACGCTGCGTCGGCCCTCGAGACTGCCAGCGAAGCCGTCTACCGCCACCACCCCGGCAGCCGGGTTGTCCGCATGATCAGCCACATGGAGCGGATTACCCCAGGTGCACCCGATTAACCCGCGGCCTCCCAGCAGAGTCCGGTCATCGATCCGAAGAACGAACGGATCGGGACATCAGACGAAGCGTCGTCGAGGACTTGTTTCGCGGGGAAGGTTTCCGGCCTTCCAGTGAAGTGGGAGCCGTCCCGGAATCGAGGCGGTCGAGTATGCCAATCCGAGAGGATCTCATGCGGCTGGCGATAGTGGGCGCAACATCGGACAACGCGAGAGTGGCAGGAGGCAATGACGGCTGCTACGACATCGAGAGTCTGGCAAACGCTCTGGCCGGCAGGGGACACGACGTCACGGTCTACACCGCCTCGCCGACAGCGGCGGCGTCCACCGGCGGCTACCAGGTGGTCACGTTGCCGGCCGAACCCGGCTTCGACGGGCAGCCCGATACGTTGATGCCGCTGATCGGTGATCTCGGACGTCACTTGGTCGACGAATGGTCGCATCGCCCTCCCGACGTGGTGCACTGCCACGGCTGGGCATACGGGATGGCGAGCCAGCTGGCGGCCAACCGACGTCCAGTCCCCACGGTGCAGTCCTTTCACGGACTGGGCACCCTGATGCGTCTGCCCAGGGACGAGGCCGGCACATTGGAAACCCGGATCAAACTGCAGACGCTGCTGGCCAAGAACGCCACCACAGTCGCGGCCGCGTGTACCGACGACCTCTTCGAGCTGGTTCGCTTCGGATGCCCGCGCACCAAGATCTCGGTGGTGCCGACCGGCATCTCCGTCGACGAGAACAGCGTGGGCGTGGCGCACGCGTCTCGCGGAGAGGACTGCCACGAGGTGGTGGCCGTCGCGAGCGGACCCGCCCGCCCCGATCGGCTGACCGAGGTGGTGAGAGCCGTCGCGGTGCTTCCGCACACCCGGTTGCGCATCGTCGACGACGGTGGCGAAGACCAACGCGACATTCACCGGATTCTCGCCATGGCAGAGAAACTCGGCCTCGGTGATCGGTGCCGACTCGCTGCGGTGGAGAACGACGGTGAACTCGACGCGGTGTTGCAGTCCGCGGATGTGGTTGTGTGCCCGGCCTCCTACGACGCCTATGGCACGGTCGCGCTGCAGGCGATGGCCAGCGGCACGGCGGTCGTCGCGGCGGCAACCGGCGGTATGCGCGATGCGGTCATTCCCGATGTCACGGGAGTTCTGGTACCACCGGCCAATGTGGACGCGCTGCGGCGGGCGTTGAAGTCGATCCTCGGCCAGCCGGTACTGCGCGAGGGCATGGGGCTGGCCGGACGTTCCCGTGCGCGGTCCCGGTACAGCTGGGACCGCATCGCCGTCGACGCGGAGGTGGCCTACCACGACGCCGCCACGCGTTCCAGCGGTACCACTCGCCGCGCGATGGCGTGAGACGGCTGAGGCGAAGCACCCGCGACTGCCGAACCCTGTGCGCCCACGCCAGCTTTCAGCTCTGACTCGCAATTGTCTGCCGTACAGGGACATTCGCGTCCGCACCGAATACAGGACTTCCGTCTGGAAGGCTGTGCGTCGACCTCAAAAGGCGCCGTGCTTCCGATCCCGTAACGCGGGTGCTTGCAGCGCCGTCGCGGCGCGGGTGGGCGGGTACCCACTTCGCACGAGGGTCGAAGAGCGAAACGTACGGTGGACCGGACATCCACATTACGAAGTGTTGGTTGCGCAGGTGACGCGCAGTTGTCCACGATAAACGTTCGGCGACAGTGTTTTTCGACCTAACGCCGCGGCGCGGGACACGCCGCGCGATCGGTACGCACCGCGCTGCACGGGGTATGCGTCCGATCGAGCGACGATCCGGGAGGTACCGATGAGCGAGCACAGCACGCGTCTGCAGCGCTCTCACCGCGGCGAGCGTCCCGATCTGTCCGCGGCGCACGGTCCGGATTTCCGATGGCTCGACACCGCGTTCGCCCGGCTGCACGTGCTGGAGCCCGGCAGTGCCGAACACGTCGCGCTGCGCAACCGCATCGTGGAGGAATGCCTGCCGCTCGCCGACCGCATCGCGCGCCGCTACGACCGGCGCGGAGAGGCCCACGACGACCTCGTGCAGGTGGCGCGGGTGGGACTGGTGAATGCGGTCACCCGCTTCGATCCGTCGGTCGGATCGGAGTTCCTCTCCTTCGCGGTCCCCACGATGCTGGGTGAGGTCAAACGGTACTTCCGCGACTACAGCTGGTCGGTGAACGTGCCCCGACGCCTCAAGGATCTCTATCCGGCGCTGGCTCCGGCCACCGGCGAGCTGACCCAGCGGCTGGGCCGGGCACCGACCGCGGCGGAGCTGGCCGACGAAGTCGGTGTGGGCCGGGCGGAGGTTGTCGAGACGATGACCGCCGCCGCCGGTTTCAAAGCACGCTCGATCGAACACCGTTTCGCCGGCGAAGACGACAGCCCCGCACTGATCGACCGGCTGGGCCTGCCCGACCCCGGTATGGCGCTCATCGACGACAGCGACGCGTTGCGTGTGCATCTGCGGGCATTGCCCGAACGCGAGTACCGCATCGTGGTCATGCGCTTCTTCGAGAGTCTGACCCAGTCCGAAATAGCTGCCCGGATGGGTATTTCCCAGATGCACGTGTCGCGGCTGCTGAGCCAGTCGCTGCACCGCCTGCGCGAGGCGATGGTCGACGGAGGGCCGGCCAGTACCGTCGCCTGATCGCGCCTCCTCGTGGTGCGGGGCGGCCCCTCCCGCACCGCCGTGTCCGCAGCCCTTCTGTCGGGCTGGTTCGGTAGGGTCCTGCGCGTGAATTCGAGCACCACCGAAAAGAGTCGACCGACCGCCCTACCCTCGCTGAGCACCCGGCTCGCCGCCGAACTGGCGGTGGGGGAGAACCAGGTCGCGGCCGCCATCCGGCTGCTCGACGAGGGCTCGACGGTGCCGTTCATCGCCCGGTACCGCAAAGAAGCCACCGGCAGCCTCGACGATGCCCAGCTGCGTCAGCTCGACGAGCGCCTGGGCTACCTGCGTGAGCTGGACGACCGCCGCAACGCGGTGCTGGCCTCGATCGACGAGCAGGGCAAGCTGACCGCTGAACTCACCGCGGCGCTGATGTCGGCCGATACCAAGGCCCGGGTCGAGGACATCTATCTGCCCTTCAAGCCCAAACGGCGTACGAAGGCCCAGATCGCTCGTGAAGCGGGCCTCGAGCCCTTGGCCGACCGGCTGCTCGCCGACCCCACCCTGGTACCCGAGACCGCCGCCGCCGACTTCATCGGCACCGACGTCGCCGACACCGCAGCGGCACTCGACGGTGCCCGCCACATCATCGTCGAGCGCGCCGCCGAGGACGCCCAACTCGTCGGTGCCCTGCGGGAGCGGTTCTGGGAGAACGGCTGGGTGCGCACCCGAGCCGCGTCGGAGACGGCGGAGAAGACCGCCGCGGCGCAGAAGTTCCGGGACTATTTCGACTATTCCGAGCCGCTGACCGGCATGCCCGGCCACCGGGTGCTCGCCGTGCTGCGCGGCGAGAAGGAGCAGGCGCTCACGCTCACCCTGCACGGCGGCGTGCCCGACGACCCGGACGCCGGCGCCGACGACGTCTACCAGACGATGATCGCCGCAGCGCTCGGCATCGACCGCGCCGCTCCGGGAGCGGGCACGCCGTGGTTGAGCAACGTCGTCGGCTTTGCGTGGCGCACCAGGCTGTCGGTGTCGGCGTCGGTGGACGCACGGGTGCGACTGCGTCGCAGCGCCGAAGAGGGCGCCGTGTCGGTGTTCGCCAAGAACCTCAAGGATCTGCTGCTGGCCGCGCCCGCCGGGAACCGCACGACACTGGGACTTGATCCCGGTTTTCGGACCGGGGTCAAAGTGGCCGTCGTCGACGGCACCGGCAAGGTCCTCGACACCTGCGCGATCTATCCCCACCAGCCCCAGAAGCAATGGGACGCCGCGAAAGCCACGCTGGCCGCACTGATCGCCCGCCACGGCGTCGAACTGATCGCGGTGGGCAACGGTACGGCGTCGCGTGAAACCGACCTGCTGGCCACCGAACTGATCTCCGACATCCGGTCGGCGGGCGCCGCCGCCCCGGCCAAGGCCATGGTCAGCGAGGCCGGCGCGTCGGTGTACTCCGCCTCGGCGTACGCCGCGCACGAACTGCCCGGCCTCGACGTCACGCTGCGCGGAGCGGTGTCGATCGCCCGCCGCCTGCAGGATCCGCTGGCCGAACTGGTCAAGATCGAGCCGAAGTCGATCGGCGTCGGCCAGTACCAGCACGACGTCACTCCCGCCCTGCTCAGCCGCAGCCTGGGCGCGGTCGTCGAAGACGCGGTCAACGCCGTGGGCGTCGACCTCAACACCGCGTCGGCACCGCTGCTGGCGCGGGTCTCCGGCATCACCGAGACACTGGCCGAGGCCATCGTCGCGCACCGCGACCAGTCCGGCCGGTTCGCCAGCCGGCGCCAGCTGCTCGACGTTCCGCGCCTGGGCCCCAAGGCATTCGAACAATGCGCCGGATTCCTGCGGATCCGGGACGGGGAGGACCCGCTGGATGCCTCCGGCGTTCATCCCGAGGCGTATCCCGTCGTCCGCCGAATCCTGGACCGGGCCGGGGTCGGTCTGGCCGAGATCATCGGCGACCAACGTGCGTTGCGGGCCATCCGACCCGCCGACTTCGCCGACGACCGCTTCGGTGTCCCCACGATCACCGACATTCTCGCCGAACTGGAGAAGCCCGGTCGTGATCCGCGGCCGGCGTTCGTGACCGCCAGCTTCGCGGCCGGAGTGGAGAAGATCGCCGATCTGAAGGTCGGCATGGTGCTCGAAGGGGTGGTCACGAACGTGGCCGCGTTCGGGGCGTTCGTCGACGTGGGTGTGCACCAGGACGGTCTGGTGCACGTCTCGGCGATGGCCGACCGTTTCGTCTCCGATCCGCACGAGGTCGTGCGTTCCGGTCAGGTGGTGCGCGTCAAGGTCGTCGAGGTCGACGTCGAACGCCAGCGCATCGGGCTGAGCCTGCGGCTGAACGATGATGTTCGAGCAGAACGGGCGAATCGACGCACCGACGCAACCCGGCCTGCACGCAGTGATCAGCGCCGCTCCGCCCAGCAGCGCAACCGGCCGCGCGGGGACAACGCGGCGGGGCGCGACCGCGCCGCGGGCGGCTCGATGGCACAGGCGTTGCGGGACGCCGGTTTCGGACGGTGAGCATGCCGGCCCGCCGACCAGCGCGCACATGGGTGGGTGTGCTCGCTGCGGCGGGCAGCCTCGCCCTGGTGGCGGCCTGCACCCGCCACCTCGACGACGCCACCCCCACAGCGGGTTCGATCGCGGCGCCGATCCTCACCACCCAGGTCGCCGACCTGCTGAGCCCCAACGTCCTCGGCGACGAGGGCAATCTGTTCGCGGTCGTCGAACCACAGCGCTGCGCGGGTCTGGCCCGCGAAGTCGACCCGCCCTTCATCCAGGCGCATCGGCCGCTGGCCACCGACGGGGGACACTGGACGACCCCGGACGGCGCGGTCTACATCGAGGAGATGGTCGCGGTCTACCGCTACGACTTCGACGCCGCCGCGGCGCTGGACCTGGTGCGGCGCACGATCGACGAGTGCCGAGACCAGACGTTGACCGTCACGACGATGAAAGACCGCACCTATCTGTTCGACGCCGCCCCGGGGACCGCGCCGCAACCGCAGAGCGGTGTGCTCTGGCAGCTGCGTGCGGTCGACTGGAACTGCGACAACACGTTTGTCGCGGCACACAACGCCGCCGTGGAGATCACCGCATGCGGAGAGTCGGGTGGTCCCGGCGTCGCCGATCTCGCCGAGGAGGCGCTGGCCCGCATCGAGGCGTTGGCGAACACCGCTGCCTAATCCATGTCCTGCTGGCGCGTGCTCAGCCCAGCTCGGGCTGATCCCCGTCGTCGCCGAGCAGTGCCGGCGAGGTGTCCTTGAGCGCCACCCCCGAGCGCCCGAGCTGGCGGGCTCCGGAGATCAGCGCGGCGGTGGTGCGGGCAGCGCGGTGATATCCCAGCCCGTCCGGCGGGTGGATGTTGGAGATGCAGTTGCGGTCGGCGTCGGTGCGGCCCGGCCGGGGCAGGTGGGTCAGGTAGATGCCCAGGCTGTCGGCGACCGACAGACCCGGCCGCTCACCGATCACCATCACGAGCGTGGCGACGTCCAGCGCCGCGCCGATGTGGTCGCCGAGCGCCACCCGCGCCTGCGTCGCGATCACTGGTGGCGCCAGCCGGTAGCGACCGGCGAATTCGTCCACCAGCGCACTCAGCAGCCCGGCACCGTGATCGACGAGGGCGCGCGGCGACAACCCGTCGGCCAGCACGATTCCGACGTCGGCGCCGGTGGACGGCAGCGCGCTGACGTCGGCCGGGGTGCGGCCGAGGTCGGGCCTGCGCAGGTACTCACTTCGGGACCCGGCGCGGCTGCTGACCAGCACCGGCGCCCCGAGCCCGACCGCCTCGACCTGCTCGGCGAACGCGTCGGCGTCCAGCGGGACATGCACAGCGTCGCGTGCCGCGGAGTGCGCGGCCTTGAACTCCAGCACCCGCCGCGACGGCAGCGCGTTGCCCGCCCGGCCCAGTCCGATACGCGCCTGTGTGGTGCGCCGCAGCGGCGCCCACACATCGTCTGCGGGTCGGCGGTCCGCGTCGTTCACTGACCCGCCGCCAAGCCGAGCAGGGGGGAGGCCGCGGGGTCGACGGGCAGCACCCGGCCCTCGCCGTCGGCCATCCCCAGTCGCGCCAGCCACGCCTCGAACTCGGGAGCGGGCCGCAACCCCAGGGCCTTGCGCACGTACAGCGCATCATGAAACGCCAGGCTCTGATAGCCGAGCATGACGTCGTCGGCGCCCGGCACGGTGATCACGAACGCCGCGCCCGCGACGCCGAGCAGCGTGAGCAGCGTGTCCATGTCGTCCTGGTCGGCCTCGGCATGGTTGGTGTAGCAGACATCCACCCCCATCGGCAGACCCAGCAACTTTCCACAGAAGTGGTCTTCGAGCCCGGCGCGGATGATCTGCTTGCCGTCGTAGAGGTATTCCGGGCCGATGAATCCGACGACGGTGTTGACCAGCAGCGGATCCAGCGCGCGCGCCACCGCGTAGGCCCTGGTCTCCAGCGTCTGCTGATCCACCGGACGGCCTCCGGTACCCAGGTGCGCACCGGCCGACAACGCCGAACCCTGCCCGGTCTCCAGGTACATCACGTTGTCACCGACCGTGCCCCGGCCCAGGCTGCGGCCGGCCTCGTTGGCCTCGGTGAGCATGGCCAGCGTGATGCCGAAACTGGTGTTGGCACCCTCGGTTCCGGCGATGGATTGGAACACCAGATCGACCGGCGCACCGCGGTCGATCAACTCCATCGTCGTCGTCACATGGGACAGCACGCACGACTGCATCGGGATCTCGAACCGCTGCCTGATCTCGTCGAGCAGATGCAGCAGATCCGAGGTGTGCTGCGGTGAGTCGGTTGCGGGATTGATGCCGATGACCGCATCACCGCAGCCCATCAGGAGCCCGTCGAGGGTGGCCGCGGCGATGCCGCGCGGATTGTCGGTCGGGTGGTTGGGCTGCAGACGGGTCGCCAACGTCCCGGGCATCCCGATCGAGGTCCGAAACGCCGCGCTGACGGTGCACGCGGCCGCGACGGCGATCAGGTCCTGGTTGCGCATGATCTTCGACACCGCCGCGACCATCTCCGGCGTCAGGCCCGCGGCCACCGCGGCGATGCGTTCGGCACTGTCGTCCTGCGTCGCCGCTTCGAGTAACCAGTCCCGGAAGCCTCCGACCGTCAGGTGGGAGATCTGCGAGAAGACCTGCCGATCGTGGCTGTCGATGATCAGGCGGGTGACGTCGTCGGTTTCGTACGGGACGACGGCTTCGTCGAGAAACGTCGACAGCGGCAGATCGGCGAGCACCCAGGCCGCGGCGGCACGTTC